>OLWB01001006.1_pt1 | contig 28113 bp, 29 predicted proteins | sample 1673331 | NCBI WGS metagenome assembly OLWB01 (sample SAMEA3178943, study PRJEB25190) | human gut metagenome | biome: human gut; feature: human-associated habitat; material: faeces | place: Austria | collected 2013
ATTTATTTTAATATTGCAAACCCCGGCAGACTACGGTCTGCCGGGGTTTGCCTTTTCACGGGAAGGGCTATAACCGGCAAATGCATCAATCGCGTTTTCTTCAGCTCTGCACATTCATTGCATCTGAATGCAAAAAGCTCTCCCTTTCGGGAGAGCTGGCATCGCGCAGCGATAACTGAGAGGGTTATTTTTTCGGGAACACAAAGGGCTCGTGCAGGTACACCGCCACCAGATATGCCGTCATGAAGAACCAGATGATGGGCTCGCACAGGATGACCGCATTGTACTGGAATTTCGGGATGAACACCAGCACAAAGATCACCTTGCCCACCAGCTCGATCACGCTGGAGAACAGCGGCAGCACCTTTTGGCCAAGGCTCTGCAGCGCGTAGCGGGTGCACAGCAGCACCCCCAGCACCGCGTAGAACGGCGCGTTCCACATCAGATACCGTGCGCCGTTTTCCAGCACGAGGGGCGCGGTAGAACCGGAGATCAGCTGCACCAGCTGCCGGGCAAAAAGCTGCATCAGCACCACCTCTGCCGCCATGATGACCACCGAGCACAGGTACATGGTGCGCATTCCCTTGCGCACCCGCTCCGGCTGGGCTGCACCCCGGTTCTGGGAGACAAAGGTGGAGCCGGCGTTTGCCATGGAGATCAGCGGCATACTGGTAAAGGAGAACAGCTTGCGCGCGGCGGTGTGCCCTGCAATGGTCAACGTGCCCAGCCCGTTGATGCCGTATTGCAGCACCACCGACCCCGCCGACACGATGCTGCTCATCAGGCCCATGGAGATGCTCTGGCTGAACAGCTCCCAGTAGAGATGACTGCCCACGGCGAAATGCTTTTTCTCCGGGATGAGGATGCGCACCCTTGCCAGCACGTACAGAACGCACAGCACCACCGAGATGCCCTGTGCAATGACCGTTGCCACCGCTGCGCCCCGCACGCCCATGCCGACGCCCGCAATGAACCACAGGTCCAGCCCCACGTTCAGCACCGAGCTGATGAGCAGGAACACCAGCGGCATCACGCTGTTGCCAATGGCGCGCAGCAGGCCTGCGCACAGGTTGTACAGGAACATGACGATCACGCCAAGATCAATGACGATGATGTAGCTGTAGGCATCTTCCAGAATTTCTGCCGGGGTATCCAGCAGCTGCAGCAGGGGACGCAGGCCGAAGAAGCCCGCCGCCGTGATGACCAGCGAGGCGATGAGACCGATGACGATGGAGCCCGTCACGGTGCGCTTGAGCAGGTCCTCGTCCTGTGCGCCGGCGCCGGCACCTCTGCCATGCTTGCCAACGCCATCAAGGAAGGTGCCGCGCAGACCGGAGAGAATATTGCTTCCTCCGCAGGCGCCTATGGCCAGCACACTGCCATCATGGATCAGTACGACGTTATCGTGCTTGCCCCGCAGGTTCGTAGCTACTACAACGACATGAAGGCCGACACCGATCGCCTGGGCATTAAGCTGCTCGCTCCGCGCGGTAAGGAATATATCGACCTCACCCGCGACCCCGCCGGCGCCATCAAGTGGCTCCGCGAGAACCTCGACTAGTTACCTCCCTCTGTTGGTGCCCGGATCCCCAGTTCGGGCACCTCTCCCTATTCGAATCCCACAGAAAGGATGACTCATGACCAACCCCATGCAGTTCCCCGACGGCTTTGTGTTTGGCGGCGCCACCGCCGCTTACCAGGTTGAGGGCGAGACCCGCACGCACGGCAAGGGCAAAGTGCCCTGGGACGATTTCCTGGCTGCTCAGGGTCGCTTCTCCCCCGACCCCGCAAGCGATTTCTACAACAAGTATCCGGTCGATATCGACCTGTGCCAGCGCTTCGGCATCAACGGCATCCGCGTCTCCATCGCTTGGAGCCGCATCTTCCCCAACGGCACCGGCGAGATTAACCCCGAGGGCGTCGCCTTCTATCACGAGCTTTTTGCCACCTGCAACAATGCCGGCGTCATCCCCTATGTCACGCTCGATCACTTCGATACGCCCGAGGCCTTTTACCAGGACGGCGGCGAGGGCTTCTTGACGCGCACGACCATCGATGCCTTTGTCGAGTACGCCAAGTTCTGCTTTGCCGAGTTCACCGAGGTCAAGCACTGGTTCACGTTTAACGAGATTCCCGCAACCGCCGAGGGCAGCTTTATCGTCGGCAACTGGCCGCACGGCGAGAAGTACCGCCTGGACAAGGCCTTCCAGCTCATGCACAACATGATGGTGGCCCACGCCAAGGCTGTCGTCGCCTTCCATGAGGGCGACTTTGAGGGCGAGATCGGCATTGTCCAGAACCTGGAGCCCAAGTATCCCCTCGATCCCAACAGCGCTGCCGACTGCGAGGCCGCCCGCATGGCCGACGTCATCAACAACCGCTGGGTACTTGACGCCACTTTCCGCGGCCACTATGCAGCCGACACCATGGAAGCCGCAACCAAGCTGGCCCATATCGCCGGCGGCGAGCTCGACGTTCGCGACGAGGACATCGCCGCGTTGACCGCCGCGCTCCCCTACAACGATTGCCTGGGCGTCAACACCTACAAGTGCCAGTTCCTGCGTGCCGCCGAGGGCGAAAACGACATCAACCACAATGGCACCGGCGACAAGGGCTCCTCGCGTTGGTTCCTCAAGGGCGTGGGCGAGGCATGCGTGCGCGAAGGCGTTCCCACGACCGATTGGGACTGGATCATCTATCCCGAGGGCCTGTACGACCTGTTGCTCCGCATTAAGAACGATTACCCCAACTACAAGAAGATCTACGTCACCGAGAACGGCATGGGCTATAAGGACGACTTCGAGGACGGCTTTATCGATGACGCCCCTCGCATCGACTATATGCGTCAGCATCTCGCATGGATCCTCAAGGCGATTGACGGCGGCGTAAACGTCGACGGCTACTTTGTGTGGTCGCTGCAGGATCAGTTCTCCTGGACCAACGGCTACAACAAGCGCTACGGCCTGTTCTACATCGACTTTGAGACCCAGAAGCGCTATCCCAAGGCGAGCGCGTACTGGTACAAGAACGTCGCGGAGACCGGCCTGCTCATGGCCTAACTTTTGCCGCATACCCCCTGTCGGCCGCATACGAATCCCTCCACGGGTTCGTATGCGGCCTTTTTGTTTTGGCTCGGCCCGTGCGGGCCGTTTATCTCGATCTGTAACATCTAGCAGGGATTTTCAATCCTAACTGTTATAGATTTAGACGAACGGGCGACCAGGGCTGAAAGATCTCAATCTGTAACACGTAGCCCACTTTTAACCGTCTAACTGTTACAGATCGAGACAATAAGATAGTCAAATCCGAACTTTCCAAGCAGTTATGAACCATGGTTTCCAGTTTTCGGTATCACGAACATACTTTCGGTATCATTTAATGATATTATGATATCGAAAGTATGTTCGTGATACCGAAAGGAGCCGCATGCGCCAGTTCGATTACACCACAGTCCCAGCGGAACTCGAAGCAACTCCAATCACCAACCTCCTCCTCTCGATACGCGAGCATAAAGGCCGTCAGCTTGCTCTGAGTCAAGTCAAACCCGAGCTTCTATCGTCCCTAATGGAGGAGGCTAAGATCCAAAGCACCCGATCCTCCAACGGACTTGAAGGAATTGTTACCACCCAAAAAAGACTCAAAGCGATCATGGCGTATTCCGCCAAGCCAAGCTCCCGCGCAGAGGAAGAAATCGCTGGATACCGAGATGTGCTGTCGCTTATTCACGAGCAACACGATTCCATTCCCGTAACGCCATCGGTCATTCTGCAGTTGCATCGTGACCTCATGGCGCACACGGCAATCTCGTATGGAGGCCATTGGAAAGATGGCGATAACGAAATCGTCTCCATTGACGATCAAGGTAATCGATTTGTGCGCTTTAGGCCCCCTTCGGCTCTAGCAACCCCGGGACTTATTAAAGAAGCCTGCCAGTCCCTCAACGATGCTTTATCTCGCCAAGTTTGCGATCCCCTCCTTATATCGCTCCGCTTTATCTTCGATTTTGTTAGCATTCATCCCTTCAACGATGGCAATGGCAGGATGAGCCGGCTCCTTACAACGCTGCTACTCGAAAAGACTGGATACGACGTTGCGCGTTACATCAGCATCGAACGACTTATTGAAGACAACAAGGCGCTCTACTACAACGCCCTCGCTGCAAGCTCCATTGGATGGAATGAAAATCAAAACACCGAAGCACCCTTTATCCGTTTCATGCTCGGAACAACCCTGGCCGCCTACCGACAGCTCGAGCAGCGTACCTTAATTGAATCAAGCACTCGTCCCATGTCGAAGCAAGCGCGCATCGCCGTTCTATTTCAACAGAGACCCGGTGTCATTAAGAAATCCGACATCCGATCCAACTGCCCCGATATCAGCGAGGTTACCGTTAAACGAACCCTCGGTCAGCTTGTTAGTTGCAGCGCAATCGAAAAAACAGGAGCGGGTCGTTCGACGGGCTACATACTCAAAGACGTCCATGCTCTAGAACTATTCTTGCAATCCACATTACCCGATAGCGAGGCCGCAATAACAAAAGAGGCTCCAAAGGATAAGCTCCTTGAACGTGTAAACCACGCCGAGGATGAAAGCAGAGAGGGGCTCTATGAAGACTACGATTCATTCTCAAGAGACATAAAGACGAAATACGGAGTCTAGTCATATCCCAGAATAGCCTCATCCTTGTTGCCCAAAGTTATTTACGCGTCATTGTAAAGCGGTACCCCCGCGCCGGCAGGGGGCAGATGTATCGCTTGCAGCGCTAGCTAGCAAATGACCTGCGTGAGTTCCTCGATGGCGGCGCGATCCTCGGCGGCGATGCCCGGCTCGCACACCACGGCGTCCAGGCTGTCCAGACGGCAGAAGGTGTAGAAGTCGCGCTTGCCAATCTTGCTGGAGTCGGCGATCAGATAGCGCGAGTCGGCCTTGCTAAAGGCGAGCTGCTGGATGCGGCCCTCGTCCATGTTGGACGTGGACACGTCGCCGTCCAGAATGCCGTTGGCGCCGATAAACGCCGCGTCGATTCCCAGCGCGCGCAGGGTATCCTCGGCCGTGGGGCCCACAAAAGCGGCAGTGCGGCGACGGTACATACCGCCCACGAGGCACAGGTCGCAGTCCTCGCGCGCCTCGAGCAGGTTAAACACCGAAAGCGAATTGGTCACAATGCGCAGACGAAACGCCGGCAACATCGAGGCCATCTGCTCAACCGTGGTGCCTGTCCCCAAAAAGATGGTCGAGCCTTCCTCGATAAGCTCCACAGAACGGCGCGCAATCTGCAACTTTTCCTCGGCATGCTTCGTGCGCTTTTCGCTGTGCGAATACTCATGGCGCAGCATAGCGTGTGGACGGCCCTGCGCACTGCGGGCTCCGCCGTGCACGCGCTCGATCTCGCCCAGGCTCGCAAGCTCCTCAAGGTCACGGCGGATCGTCATATCCGAGACACCTAACGCATCCGAAATCTCCTTGACCGAGACCGTGCCCTGCTCTTCGAGCAGCTGCCGAACCTTATCCTGTCGCTCCGCTTTAATCACGATGAGTCCTCGCTGTTCCACGCTCACGTCAATTCAAACAGTAACGAACAAATTGTATCAGACCCGTGCGTGTCAAAAATGAACGCCCGTACAGCTCAATCATCACTTTTTTGAGAAAAATACCCCCTGCTTTAGTGGGGTGTAGTGATAATCTCGCCTGTTCGCGCTACAGTTTGTCGGAAATACCTCGATGTTAGGAACCAAATGATCACTTCCGAGCTTTTCGGCACCGCGCCGTGCGGTACCCCCGTTCATCGTTACACCCTCAACGGGCCCGAGATCTGCGTTCGCATTATGGACTATGGCGCCACCGTGCTGGGCATCGATGTGCCCGACATTCCCGGCAACGTGCGCGATGTGGTGCTGGGCTTCGATAAGCTCGAGGATTACTTTGACAACCCCGCCTGCTTTGGCGCGACCATCGGCCCTGTGGCCAACCGCACTACGGGTGCCACGATCACCATCGCTGGCACAGACTGGCATATGCCGGCCAACGAAGGCGCCAACAACCTGCACAGCGATCTTGAGCACGGCCTGCACAAGCGCGTGTGGGACGTTGAGCTCGACGAGGTCCACAATGCCGTGCGCATGACCACCTCGCTTGAGGATGGCGAGCTAGGCCTTCCCGGCAACCGCGCCTTTACGGCCGTGTTTACCGTGACGCGTACCGGCTGCTTCCGTATCGAATATGGCTGCGAGAGCGACCGCGCCACGTACGTGTCCATGACCAACCACACGTACTTTAACCTTGCCGGTCATAACGCCGGCATGGACTGCGAGCACTTCTTTGTTGCCAACGCCGCCCACTACCTGCCCATCAACGACCAGAATATCCCCACCGGCGAGATCGCTCCGGTCGAGGGCACGCCGTTTGACTTCCGTGAGCTGCGCCCCGTCGCTCCCGGCATGGAGGCCGACGATCCGCAGATTAAGCAGGCACGCGGCTACGACCACTGTCTGTGCATCGATGACTATCAGTACGGTCGCAACCTGCGCCGCGCCCTGCATGTCGAGGAGATGTGGACCGGCCGCGAGCTGGATTACTACACCACCGCACCGGGCGTGCAGCTCTACACCGGCAACTGGCTGGGCGACGAGCACGCCAAGGACGATGCCAACTACGGTTGGGGCGCCGGCTTTGCCCTTGAGGCAGAGATGTACCCCGACACGCCGCACCAGCCGCTGTTCCCGCAGGGCATTGTGGGCCCGGGTCATCCCTACAGCAATGTGATCGAATACCACTTTATGAGGCACTAAGCCCGTAACGCAATCTATCGCACAGCAACGCCCGCCGGCACCACCGCCGACGGGCGTTTTGCTACCTAGTCATTGGGGACGTTCTTACATGACTAGTTGGATGGAGTCGGGGTTAGAGCTGGGAAGGTAGCGGATTTCTAGTTCAATGCCAAGCTTTTGCAGCTCTCTGAGAACAGCGACGTCTGCATCGCCTATGGACACTGCGGGCGTTGCGGGACGCTTGCCCTCCCCTGCCTGCATATGGCCAATGCTGATCTTGGTGATCGGCACACCACCCTTAACCAGCGCGAGCGCATCGGCGGGTGAGGCCACCATGATCAAAATCCATTGACGCGGCGTTGCGGTATGAATGATGTCGATGGCCTTTTGCACCGAGAAAAACCGTGTCCACACGCCCTCGGGCACCGCGACCCTCATAGGCGCCCACTTGCGCGAATCAGCCGCAATCTCGTCGTTGACGATTAGGACGAGGTTGGAACCCACAGCCTCGTTCCACAGCTCAACGTCTTGCCCGTAAATAAACCGGTCGTCGATACGCGTCAGGAGAATCTTGGGCTGAGCCATCGCCACCTCGTTTCGCTCGACATCCATACGATCTGGACGCCAGCAGCCAACTCAGCAGCAGGTCAAGCGCCAAATGAACACCGCAGACATCACGTCCCCAATAATAGTGCATTTAAAGTGAGAAAAGCTGTCAGAACACTTGCGCGGATGTGCGATGTCCCGTATCATAGACAGCCGTTGACGCCTCAGTTGCGTCACCACATGGCCGCCAGCGTAGCTCAGTTGGTAGAGCACCGCTCTCGTAAAGCGGGGGTCACCGGTTCGAGCCCGGTCGCTGGCTCCATTGCACAAGATAGCCGCCTTTGGGCGGCTTTTTTGTTGCCGATTTCGAGCGCATATCCGCCAATCCAAGCACAACGCCGCCGGCAACTCCCCTACGCAACAAAAAGCCCCGCCAACCGCAATCCCCAAAGGAACCGCGGTTAACGGGGCTCAAGCGCGCCCCTCAATGGGATCACGCCAGCATGCGAACAACTCAGCCGAGCAGCGCGCTACTCCTCCCAGTAAGCATCTGCAAGCAGCTTAAAGCAGATCTTCTTGACCGGCTGTGCGCCATCGCCCGGGAACTCGAGCGTGGGCATGTGAGGTTCGCCGGCAACGAACAGCGCAAACTTGTCGTCAGCAAGATCGCCGGCAATCGAAGCGTCAGAATCGACCAGATCGTAGTCGTCCTTCTCGTCAAACTCCTGAACCAGCGTCAGGCTGCCCGTGGCAACCTTAAAGGCCTCGCGACCCTCGACGTCGATCTGCAGGTCATGATAGCGCTGATGCGTCTCGTAGTGAGCCTCGGCCTCGGGACGCGTCGTGGGAGCCATGACGTTCGCAAAGACCTTGTCGCCCAGGATCGGATGGCTGCCGACCTCGAGCTCCGCCGGGTCGTTCTCCTCGAGCCAGTCGATCAGCACGTCGAGGCCCTTGAGCATTCCGCGGTACTCCTCGATATCGCCCAATGCACCGTAAATCATCTAAATCCCCTCTCGGATCGTTTCTTTGGCGGCTACTCGGTAAACGCGTTACCGATGCTGTTGCCACCCACATACGTCTCGACCAGGGTAAGGTCGGGATTGAACACGACAGCGTCGGCGTCGCGCCCCGGCATAATGCTACCGCACTTGTCGTCGGCTCTAACCATAAGCAAACATCCGATGCCAGGGGCGACGCCCAAGCTCTTACAGCTCGGTCACGACAACGCCGTTGTAGACCTCGTCCCAACGGTCCATGACCAGATGGCCGGTCATGGGATCCATGGCATTGAGCTTGCCGCAGGTGTTGGCGGTACGCAGTACCGTCTCATCATCCGCGCCAGCAGCTATCGCATGTGCGAAGCCGGCAATGGTCGAGTCGCCAGAGCCCGTAGCGTTAACGGCGGGGATATCGGGAGTCTTGGCGCGGAACGCACGGCCATTGTGGAAGCCAACGGAGCCGGCAGCGCCCATGGATACGACGACCCAGGGGATATCGGAGAAGCGGGCATCAGAAGCAAGCGCGGCGCGGAGCTCGTCCACATCGTCGGTGGTAAAGCTCGTGCCCAGAAGGCCGTTAATCTCGGTCAGGTTAGGCTTGACCAGCTCGGGTTTAATTTCGGACTTAAGGGCGGCCTCGAGCGAAGCGCCCGAGGTATCGAGCAGCACCTTGGCGCCGGCGTTCTCGGCAATGCCCGTGATCTTGGCATAGTAGTCTGCCTCGACACCGCGGGGCAGCGAACCCGAAATGGTGACGACATCGGCCTTGCCCGCAAGCTCAGTAAACTTGGCGGTAAAGGCATCGAGCTCCTCGGGGGCAATTGTCGGGCCGCTCTCGAGCAGCTCGGTCTGATTGCCGGCGTGGAGGATGTTAAGGCAAATGCGAGTCTCGCCCTTGATGGGCACAAAGTCGTTGTTAATACCGTTGGCGTCCATGAGCTCAGCCATGTAGGCGCCCATGTGGCCGCCGAGCAGACCGGTTGCCACAACGTCGTCGCCCAGCTGACCCAGCACTCGGGCCACGTTAAGGCCCTTGCCGCCGGCGGTCTTTTCGGGCGTCACACGGTTGACGTCGTCGATAATGAGCTCATCGAGCTGATAGCGCGTATCGACAGACGGGTTCATCGTAACGGTGAGGATCATTTTTAGCTCCTTATCTCGCAGGCTCCTTATGCCTCGCGATACGAGTCGACAAAACGGAATTACAGAATCTCAATCGTGAACGAGCGAACGACGGTCTCCTTGGGCTTGGCGACAAGGCAGCCGCGCTTATGCTCAAGCACGTCGTCCTCATCGGAGCAGGTCGAGAGACCGCCCCAAGGCTCAACCGCCACAAAATCGCCCTCGGGCTTGCTCCACACAATGAGATATGGGAAGCCCTCAAAGCTCAGGCGGACGCCCTTGTCCTCGCCCTTTTTGGAAAGCGTGACCTGACGGCTCTCGAGCACGTCAAAGATGGTCTCCGCAAAATCGAAGAGATCGTGCGACAGGGGCAGCGTCTTTCCCACCATGGGGTTCTTGGAGCGGTTTGCCACGTCAATCAATCCAGTCGAGGGAACGGCGGTGCAGAGCTCCGCAGCCTCGTCTTTCTCAAAGCGCAACTCGTAGTCCGTATAGGCCTCGCCCTCATCGAGCGGACACCTAAAGCCGGGATGACCGCCGATAAAGAACGGCATGTCCTCGGTGCCCTCGTTGGTGACCTCGTAGGAAACGCGCACGGCAGCGTCCTCGAGCGTATAGCGGGCGACAAGCTTAAACGGATACGGATAATCGCTCAGCAGCGCGGCGTTATCCTCCGAAGCCAGGCACATCGCCAGCTCGCTCTCGCTCTGGCTCAGCAGCTTCCACTCCTGTTTGCGCGCAAACCCATGGCGAGCGAGCTTTACATGATGCCCGGCAAACGTCATGGCGTTGTTATCGCGCAAGCCTCCGCAAATCGGGAAGCAAATCGGTGCCTGGCCGGACCACACGGCGGGATCGCCCTGCCACAGATACTCGCGACCTCCGGCCTCGATCGAGGTAAACGAACCACCAGCCGTGGACACCTTAATAGAAATCGAATCGTTGGAGAGAGCGTATTCCATTGCCCATCCTTTCGAACAACTGCTTTTTGCTCGCAAGTACCCGTCTCGGCCCTAACCAAAGGACAAACCCGCACGTTCATCGATGCGTCCGGTATCCCAGCCATGTAACGGGGTACCATACAGACATTGATGCAATTACAGCTGAAAGGCCTTCTTATGCGAACCATCATCCTCTACGCCTCGCGCCATCACGGCAATACGAAAAAGCTCGTGGACGCCATCGTCGAGGCACACCCCGAGATCGATACCCTCGACGTCAAGGCGCTTGGTAAAAACGAGTACCCCGACCTGCACGAATACCATCTGATCGGCGTCGCCACAGGCATTTATTACTCCGAGATCGACAAAGATATGGCGCGCGTGCTCACGAACGTGCTGCAGCCGCAGGACAAGGTGTTTGGCCTTATGACCTACGGTGGCAAAAACAAGTGGTACGGCAAGGATATCGATGGCATCTGCCGCATGAGGCAGGCCATCTTTATGGGTGTCTACGGCTGCCCCGGCTTTGATACGTGGGGGCCGTTCAAACTCACCGGCGGTGTCCAGAAGGGGCACCCAACTGCCGAAGAGATTAAGGGAGCTGTCGATTTCTTCGACAAAATCGAAGATGAGTACGGCGACATCATCGTCGAAGAGTACGCCAAGCGCGAGAAGCGTCTAGCATACGAAAAGGAGCATCCCGCGGGGGGTCTTGTGGCCGGCGTCAAGCGCACGGCAAAGAAGATCGCTAACAAGCTGTAACTGTTAAGGTGCTTTTGAGCGTTTAACCCATACGGCGGGTCCGAGCAGATTCGGGCCCGCCGTCTTTTTCTATCGTTACTCGGTAAGGGCGTTGCCGACGCTCTGGCCGCCAACATACGTCTCGACGAGGGTGAGCTCATGGTCGAACACGACAAAGTCGGCGTCGCGACCCGGCATGATGCTGCCACACTTATCCTCGATGTGCGCGGAGCGCGCCGGCACCTCAGTTGCCATGCGAATGGCGATATCGGCGCTGGCGATGCCCCAGTCGACGATGTTCTTGACGCCCTGGGCAAGCGTGAGCACCGAGCCGGCAATGCTCTTGCCGTCGGCGAGCCAGCACAGATTGTCCTTCATGATGACGTCCATGCCACCACTGGTGTAGCTGCCCTCGGGCATGCCGCCGCAACCCAGGCAGTCGGTGATGAGCACCGTGTGCTGCCAGCCCTTTGCCTGCAGCAGCGCCTTGATGGCGGCAGGGTTTACGTGCTTGCCGTCACAGATAATCTCGGCGTAGGTCTCGGGCGTGGACATGGCAGCGCCCACGACACCGGGCTCACGGTGATGCAGCCCGCGCTGGCCGTTATAGGTATGCGTAAAGCAGCTGGCACCGGCGTTGATGGCGGCGATGCACTCATCGTAGGTGGCGTCGGAGTGACCGATGCTGGTCACCACGCCCTTGGCGTTCAGAGCAGCCGCATAAGCAGCGGCACCGTCGCGCTCGGCGGCCATGGCGCTCTTAACGATGCGACCGCCCGCAGCCTCCTGCCACTGGTCGAAAACCTCCTCGGAGGGGTCAATCAGGTAAGCGGGGTTCTGCGCGCCCACGTGCTTCATGGTAAAGAAGGGGCCCTCCAGGTAGATGCCCTGAATGCGGGCACCGCAGAAGTCGGGGCCGCGGCCCTCGTCCGCCTTGGCGATAGCAGCGCAGGCGTCCTTGATCTGCTCGACGCCATCGGTGAACGTCGTGGGCAGCCAGCTGGTGGTACCGCGACGGGCGAGCTCGGTTGAGCTGATATCGATGCCCTCGGGATCGTTATCGGTAGTTGAGTGGTTGTAGAAGCCATGGATGTGAGTATCGACCATACCCGGTGCGATCCACGATCCCGTGTAGTCCTTAATCTCGCAAGAGGGCTCGTCGGCCTGCCAGGCGCCAAAAACGCCATCCTCGACCATAAGATAGCCGCCCAGTTGCGGGCCTGCCGGCAAGAAGAACTTGTCAGCCTTAATTGCGTACGTGCTCATATGCACTCCTCGCTTCTAAAGCAGTTGACTGTGGTGATGTTTATACCCAGCTCACGTAAAACAAAAAGCGCCCGCCCGCCGTTATGAGCGGACGGGCGCCCTTACAGGGGGACGCGATTAAGCGGTGAAGGGGTGAATCGTCACGCCCTTAACCACGCGGTTGACCGTGCCGGTGGGGCTCGGCGTATCGGGCGTGTTGCCCACGCGGACGGAGTTGAGCAGGCTGATAGCCTGGGCAAACATCACGAACGGCAGAGCAAGGTAGCCCTCGGGAAGTGCCTCGTAGCCCTTAAAGGTGAAGGACTCACCCTCATAGACGGTGGCACCTTCCTGCTGAACGGCGACGGTGTGCTGAGCGATCTCGTCGCCACCGATCTCGTTGAGGATGTCGATGTCGTACTGACGGGTGTAGGCGTCGTTGTTGACGAACACGAAGACGAGCGTCTTATCGTCGACGAAGGACTTAGGTCCGTGACGATAGCCCATGGAGGTGTCGTAGGAAGTAGCGACCAGACCGTGAGCGAGCTCGAGGATCTTGAGCTGGCTCTCCTGAGCAAGGCCACCGAAGGAGCCAGAACCCAAGTAGGTCACGCGGTTGAAATCGCCAGCCAGGTAATCGGCGATCTCAGGCTCACGGGAGATGACCTCCTCGCCCATCTTGGCAATCGTCTCGACCCACTCGGCCTTCTGCTCGTCAGAGGCAGTGTCGAAAATAAGGGTGGAGAGCAGGGTCATGCAGGTGTAGGAACCGGTCATGGCGAAACCCTTGTCGTTGGCGCGCGGGATGAGCAGCGTCAGCGCATTGGGATCATCGGCGGACTCGACGGCGAGCTTGCCCTCGGGCGCGCAGGTGATGTTGAGGAACTTGACGTTGTGGACGAGCTCCTTGGCAACGGCAACGGCGGCAAGGCTCTCGGGGCTGTTGCCAGAACGGGCAAAGGAAACCACGAGCGTGGGATCCTCGGCGCGCAGGAAGTCGCGCGGGGCGCTCACGATGTCGGTCGTGGCGATGGGCTTAAAGTCGTAGAGATCAGTGTTGCCAGCGTGACGCAGGTACGGGGCGCAGGTATCGCCAACGTAGTCGGACGTACCAGCACCGGTGAAGACAACGGACAGACGACCCTCGCCCATAGCGCGAGCCTCGGCCAGGAAGGCCTCGATGGCCTCCTTGTTCTCGCGATAGATGTTGAGCGTATCGCGCCAAAGCTCGGGCTGCTGAGCAATCTCGGCCGTGGTGATCTGGGCGCCGAGCTCGGTGAGCTCCTCGACACTCTTCTCGAACATTTTTAATACCTCTCTCTAGAAGTAATCCTCTGACGTGCAATTATACACTTCGGTTGGTTATCTGGTAGTAACCAGTTAAATGCAAAGAATCACCATATGAAAACGATGCGAGCACTAGTTGCTGCGCTGGTGGTAAACCTTGTATTTAAACTGATCGGCACGAGCAACCGAGAGTGTGTACTCCACTACCTCGTTTGACTCGTTATACGTAGTCCTGACCAAATCGAGCACAGGCGAGCCCTCGACAATTCCCAAAAGGTGGGCATCGGTGGGACGGGCTATGCTCGCATAGAACTCCTCTTCGGCCACGCGAATCTTTTGCTGAAAGTCCTGCTCAATCACATCGTAAAGCGGCTTACGCTCTAGCAGTGGTCGCTTTAGGGATAGAAATTGACGAACCGGTAGATAGCTGCGTTCGACCATCATGGGCATGTTGTCGGCAGAACGAAGGCGCTTGAGCTTAAAAATGCGATCACCGATACGCAATCCCATATGCTCAGCCAGATTCTTATCGGCCTCCATCTCGCAAAAATCGAGAATCGTGGTCTCGGGTTCTCGACCCATCGCGCGCATCTGCTCGGTAAAGCTGTAGGACTGCATAAGATTGGTTGCCTTTGCCGAACGGTCGGTCACAAAGGTACCGCGACCGTGCTGCCGAACCACCAGTCCTAAACGCTCCAGTTCCTGCAGAGCCAGGCGTACCGTAGTGCGCGAGAGACCATAGCGTTCCGAAAGTTCGCGCTCGGAAGGAATCATGTCACCGGCGCGATATTCATGGTCAATCTTTTCGGTCAGAATATCGACCAGCTGATCGTACAGCGGTTGCTTACGCGCTCCGATCGCCATCCTATCCTCCCTTTTGCTCGAATTCGGCTAACTACCTAGGGTGTTATGCATTATCTGTCTGCCACACCCGAATCAACAAGAAAACAAAAGCCGCGCGCTCTTTCGAGCACGCGGCTTTTAACATACACATGGCTTAAGGGGTCGGGGTGTGAGCCGCGTAGGGACACACCCCTCAAGCTAGAGCCTTACCAGATGCTCGGCCAGAGACCAAGCGGGCCAGCGCCCAGGATGCCAAGGACGAAGAGCAGGAGAATGCCCTTGGTCGGGGTCCAGCTGTGCTTAGCGAACATGTAGTAAAGCAGCAGCGTAAGCATAAGCGGGACGAGCTTCGGGACGATGGTGTTGAGGGTGTCGGCAACAGAGAAGTTGACCGGATCCTCGGTAACGGTGCCGTAGGTAACGGACTCCATGCCGTTGCCCAGATCGGTGACGCCGCACTCGACAGCGTTGCCGTCGGCATCGGAAGCGGTGAGGGCGTTGCCGTCCTCATCGGTCATGGCGATGGTACCGGCCTCAGCGGTCTCGGTATCGATACCCTCCATACCGGTGAAGTTCTCGGCCTCCTTCTCGGAGACGATCACGGTAGTAGCGGAGAGGCCACGGGTGGTGCCGTTGGGGATCTGGAGGTTGATCTGGGTGCCACCCATGGTGACGACCAGGCAACCGACGACGAAGACGCCCATGATGGAAGCGGCACGCGTGAAGGCCTGCATGTTGGCGGTCAGAGCGTCAATAGCGCTGGTGCCAAGCTTGTAGGACCAGTTCATGAGCCAGAAGCGCAGAGCGAACTGGACGACGTTGAAGATCACCAGGAAGATAATCGGTGCAGCGGCGTTGCCGTTGATGGCCATGTTGGAGGTGATGCCGGCCGTGATAGGCACGAGCGTCAGCCAGAACAGGGCGTCACCGATACCACCGAGCGGGCCCATTGCGGCGACGCGGACGGCGCGGATCGTGGGGATGTCAACCTTGTTCTGCTCGAGCGAAAGCACGATGCCCATAACAAAGGTGACGAGGAACGGGTGGGTGTTGAAGAACTCCAGGTTGTGGCTCATGGAAGCCGCGAGGTCGTTCTTGTTGGTGTGGATCTTCTCCAGACCGGGGATGATGGAGTAAAGCCAGCCAGCGGCCTGCATGCGCTCGTAGTTGAACGATGCCTGCAGGAAGCAGGAGCGCCAAGCCATCTTGTTGAGGGTCTTCTGGTCGAGCTGCGGAGCAGGAGTGAGATCCTCGTAGTGCTCCGGGATCACATACTCATTAGATGCCATCTTCGAAGTCACCTCCGTCAGAAACAGCTGCACCCTTCAGCTCGGTCTGCTGCTGGAAGTCCCAGAAAGCGATGCCGAAGCCGATGAGAGCGAGGATGAGCAGAGCAGGGGTTGCCAGTGAATCGTTGGCAACAGTGATGAGCGCGAGGCCAAAGCCCATGAGGAAGAAGCCCCACATATCGCGGTTCATCATAACCTTGAGCAGGACGGCGAAGCCGACGAAGCGCATCATGCCGCCTGCAGCGGACAGACCGGTCTGCAGCCAAGTCGGGATGGCGGAAGCGATGGTCTGACCAATGGTAGCGCCAGCGATGAAGAACAGGGTGACGACGACAGCGAAGATCAGGCCGAGCAGAGCCATGGCGAAGTAGTTCAGGCGCTCGATGCCCTTGGTGTCCGCGTTATGAGCCATGTTATCGGCCGTGGACATAAGCGGGGACATAAGCGTGAAGACCAGGGTAACGCCGAGCTGACCAAGCAGGGCGAACGGAATGGCAAGGCCGACTGCCGCGTTGGGCTCGAGACCCGTAGCGATAGCGAGAATGGCTGCCATGATGCCGCCAATGACGGCGTTAGGCGGCTGAGCGCCTCCGATCGGCATGTTGCCGATCGTCATGAGCTGATAGGTACCACCCACGAGAAGACCGGTGTTGAGGTCGCCAAGGATAAGACCGATGACGGCGCCGGTGACGATGGGCTGATAGAGAGACTCGAGGAAGTCAAACTGGTCGATTGCCGCGATGAACGTGACGACGAAGACCAGAGCGATCTGGATGATCGAGTATTCCATCTTGCTCCTCCTTTCAAAATGAATGTACGCACTTTGGATATCACGTACAGAACGTCAGGGTTTCACTCCTGACAACGTGGATCACGAGGATTACGAGAAGAGCTTGCTCGTGTCCTCAACAGGCGTGCTCGGAACGCGCCTGATCTCCAACTCCACCCCCAATTCCTGCAGCTCTTTAAACGCAGCGACATCCTCGTCGTTAACTGCGACGGAGGTGGCAACTTGGCGCTTTCCTTCCGACATGTGCATGTTGCCGATGTTTACCTTCTTTATAGGCACACCGCCCTTGACGAGCGTAAGCACGTCTTCCGGTGTTTCGGCCACGATGAAGATCTTCTGGCGCGGGCTCGCCTTGCCAATGACGTCGATGGTCTTCTGCAGAGAGAAGAAACGCGTAGCGACGCCGGCGGGAGCGGCCATCTTCATGAGGTTCTGGCGCATGGTGTTGGTCGCCACGTCGTCGTTGGCGACGAGGATGAGGTTGGAGCCCAGAGTGGAGTTCCACTGGGTGGCAACCTGACCATGAACCAGTCGGTTATCGATGCGGGTAAGAAGAATGTTGGGTTCTGCCATGTTGATCAGCTTCCTTTCGTTATTTGCTGACGACAGTTACTTGATCTCCTGAATCGCGTAACGCGAAACATCTACGACGGCCCCGGATCGGACTTTGATCTGGACCTTCTCGCCTTCGATGCCTTTGACGGTTCCGTAGATACCGCCGGCGAAAAGAACCTCCTGACCCGGCTTGAGCTCGGTGTGCAGCTCCTTGAAGTACTTTTGCTTCTTCTTCATGTTGATTTGCGACCAGATGGTGTAAATCAAGCCCATGATGGCAAGCAGGCCTAAAAGGGCGACCGAGGAGCTCAGGACGTTGGCTCCGAAATCGGCCATTAGATGCCGTCCTCGTCGCCGAAGATATCCTCTTCCTCGGAGCCGGCAACGGATGCGACCGTCTGGGCGGTGATGCCCGTCTGGCCAACGGTCACGGCCTGCTCGCCAAGCTCAGCGAGCGTGGCATTGCCGCGGAGGAACAGAAGCTCAATAACCATGGGAAGGTTGGTGCCAGTCAGAACCTCGACGTTGTCGACATCCTGGGCAATCATCATCGACTGGTTGAACGGGGTGCCGCCAAGCAGGTCGGTAAAGACGAGCACGCCATCGCACTCCTCGCGCATGGCGGTAATAGCGGCGCGGAGATCCTCACCGTAGGATGCGGCCTGGTCGCCCTCAAAAGGAACGACGGTAAAAGCAGGCTGGTCGCCGGCAACCATAGCGATAGCGCTTGCAAGGCCGGGTGCGAACTGTCCATGACCGGTAAGAATAAAGCCAACCATTCAAATTTCCCTTCCGAAGGTGTGTACGATCTGAGTCCGATGATTTTCGGAAGCCAGCGGGCGCTCGCCCTTAAAGCTTCTTGGAAAGCGTTCTTTGAAGACCAGTGGTTTCTAAACTGGTAGTAACCACGTGACGTGTTGTTGTCACTATATCACCCCAGAAGAGGCCGCTTTCGTTGATTTATACGGTAAAACGTTTTTGCACCGCTCACGGTGATATTTCGACCGTTTACCGCTCGTTAACACTTCTACCTGCGGTTTTGAAACCGTTTCGAAATGCTTTGGCAAAAGATCGTAACTTTTCCTGTGTCTAAACAACGCAGGGCGGCTAAAAATAGCGTGTAGAAAAATTGCAGGTCATTGTGAAGATATGTGAATTGGTCTTTTTGACTTAATACCAGTTAGAACCAGTTTTGAGATTATCGGTGAACGGTAGTTTTCGACCGTTCACCGGTTACTTGCAATCGTTTGCAGCTGTTTTCCCATATGAATTAGGGGAACCCGGTGGAGCGCTTGCGCGATCAAAGGAAATTTTGGCATTTGTCCTCATCCCCCGCGCGCCAAACTCCGACACCCAAAATGAGCCATAGCTCTCGCTATTCGTCTCACAAACATTACTTACTCTAATCTGTAATTGTTTATCGTTTATCATTAAATATGATATAAGATACAAGTATCATCCAAGACATTGGTTGGAGGAGCTATGATCCGCTGGAACGTATCCAAATCGAATGAAGCCATCGACCGTGAACAGGCAATAGCCGATCTGAGGAAGCTCACTCGCATCTGCAAATGGGCCACAATCTGCACCACCGTGGCGCTCGCTCTGGGACTTCTCGCAGTCATTGCGATTGACCTTCTACACGTATTGCCTAGCCTCTCCCAAGGGTCGTGTCTCCAATCCGTAGAACTTCAAGGCGGCGAAGGGCCGTGCCTGGCTATCGTCGGTACCGATGCGCAGACCCCACTTATGCTCGTCGCACACGATGGTCACACTGCCATAGGGAGCCTCTTGATGACATGCCTCGCGCTTACCATCGCGCTAAGCGTGCGCAGGCTTTTCTTCAACATTGAAAAGGAAGGCAGGCCCTTTGACCTTGAATGTAACCACACACTTCGTCGAGTAGGACATTTATTCCTTATCGGCGGCGTTGCCGTGAGGCTTCTTGGTGCCGTAATCACGGGAATAATACTCTCAGGATTTGGCGGCAGCTTTACGGATGCGTTCGTCGGCCAGTTATTCGAGCCCTCCATGCTCTTTGCAGGCCTGATTATTTGCCTGATTGCCAGTATCTTCCGCTACGGGTATATCCTGCAAAAACAAGATGACGAGTTGCTCTAGGGGGAATCCATGATTATTCTGCGGCTTGACCGCATGCTCGCCGAACGCAAGATCTCATCCAAAGAGCTTGCGGAACGTGTGGGCATCTCCCAGGTCAATATGTCACGCATTAAGACGGGCAAGGTTTCTGCCATACGTTTTTCAACTCTTGACGCGATATGTCGGGCACTCGACTGCCAACCGGGCGATGTACTGGAATATATATCCGACGATGAAGCCGATAGCCTTTTTGGACTTAAAGATGAATAGCCATAATTAAGCCGCCAATCACGCCCTCAACGCAAAAAGTCCGCCAGAACGACTTCCGTACTGGCGGACTTTCTGCTGTCTATCGGCTAGATGCTCGATGAGCCGTGCGACTCTTTACGCAAACAGGCCGTAGATGCTGATGTTGGCCTTGGCGTAGAGGCCGTTAGCATACTCGGTCCACTTGGAGCTGGCGCTCGAAGCCTGCGAAGAGTACTGCTGGTAAGCAGTGTAGTAGGCGGTCATGGCCTGCTTATAGGTGGCGCTATCGGCCGTAAAGGCATCGTCGGCAAAGGCCTTAGCGTAGGTGCCGTTCTCGTCCTTCCAGGTACCCTTCGAGCTATCCCACTCGTCGCCGGCAAGGTTGATGATGTAGTCGGCGTAATCCTTGCTCGCGGTGTCCTCATTGCCGTCAGAAGGCTCGGTCGGAGCGGTCGGCATGCTTGCGGAGCTATCGCCCACCTTCTTCTTGTAGAGCTTCTGCAGCGTCGCGGACTGGCGGACGATCTGCTTGGCCTGGTCCTTGGACACGCCATACTGCTTGGCCATAGTCTTGTAGTCCGAAGTGCCGATGGAATCCTCGGCGTACTTCTTCATCTCCTTAGAAGAGACGGTGATGCCCTCGTCCTCGGCAGCGTCCAGCAGAATCTGGTTGCGCACGTAGGACAGGATAACGTCGGCAGACGGAGCGGTGTAGTTGCCGTCATCGTCCTTGACGGTGTCGAGGCTGTACTGGCTCTCGATGGCCTCACGCGCGGTGATGTCGCTCTTCTTGCCGTTGTAGCTATAGCTTGCCACGGTCGAATCGAGCTGGTCCTCGGACAGGGTCGCCGAGCCGACGCCCTTGCCGCCAAAACCACCGTTGCCGATAAAGAAGCCGACCACGGCAGCAATCACGACGGCGACCACAAAGGCGGCAATCATCGTCTTCTTGTGCTTGCAAGCGTGGTCGTCCACGTCGGAGTCGTCGTCCTCGTCCTGTTCCTCGGGCATGAGGTTCTCGTCAGCTGCATCCGCGGCGATCTTTGCCTCCAGGCGAGCGTCCTCCTCCTCGGCGGACGTGCCGGCGGCAATATGTTCGGCAGACGTGCCGGCGACCAGGTCGATCTTCTCGTCCTCGTCACCGTCGGGGCCTTCGCCGCGCTCGATGATCTGGATGCCGTCGATCTCGTCCTTCTCGTCCTTCTTTTGAATCAGACCCATATCAGTTACTCCTTGTTAGGAAACATAGTCCCCAATAGAATACGCCCGGCAGAGCGCCGGGCGTATTGATTCTTAGGTTATACGCAAACACTTAAGTACTATTTAGGCGTTTGCAGCGTGCATACCTTAGACCAGGTGCGCGATAACGGCATCGGCAAAGGCCTGCGTGCCCACAGCGCCCTCAACGGAGCCGGTCTGGGCACGACGCACGTCACCGGTAACCTGCTCGCCCTCGTCGAGCGTGGCAGATACGGCGGCGCGAATACGATTGGCGGCATCGTTCTCGCCCAGGTGATCGAGCATCATCGCAGCAGAGAGGATCTCGGCCGTGGGGTTGGCGATATCCTTGCCCGCGATATCGGGTGCGGAGCCGTGCGTAGCCTCAAAGATGGCGCAGTCGGCACCGATGTTGGAGCCGGGGGCCATACCCAAGCCGCCCACCAGGCCGGCGCACAGGTCACTCACGATGTCGCCGTACAGGTTGGGCAGCACCAGGACATCGAAGTCGTTGGGGTTCTGGACCAGGCCCATGCAGGTGGCGTCGACGATCTTGTCGTTGAACTCGATATCGGGATAGTTGGCGGCCACCTCGCGCGCCACGCGCAGGAACAGGCCGTCAGTCGCCTTCATGATGTTGGCCTTGTGCACGGCCGTCACCTTTTTGCGGCCGCAGCGACGGGCATACTCAAAGGCATACTCCACAATGCGGCGGCTCTTGGCAATGGAGATAGGCTTAATCGAGATCGCGGAATCGGCGGCGAAGGTCTTTTGGCCCGAACGCTCGACGAGCTGCGAGAGTTCCTCGACCTCGGCAGCGCCCTCATCGAACTCGATGCCGGCGTAGAGGTCTTCAGTGTTCTCGCGCACGATGACCAGGTCGACGTCGCGGAAGCGCGAGCCGTCGCCCGGCTGCGACAGGCAGGGGCGCACGCAGGCGTACAGGTCGAAGTGCTTGCGCAGGGCCACGTTGACGCTGCGGAAACCCGTGCCGACCGGCGTGGTGATGGGACCCTTGATGGCGACCTTGGTCTCGGCGACCGCATCGAGCACGTGCTGGGGCAGCGGCGTGCCAAACTCGTCCATGACGCCGGCACCGGCCTCCTGGACGTTCCAGTTGATCTGGACACCGGTGGCCTCGACCACGCGGCGCATGGCCTGCGTAATCTCGGGACCGATACCGTCACCGGGAATCAGGACTACATCGTGCGCCATAATCTGTTACTCCTCGTCTTCGGCGTCGTCAGATTTTTTAACGCTAGCACGCTTCTTCTTTTTGGAGAGATCCAGGCCAAAACGTTTAACAAGCATTTCGCAAATCTCGCTCGAACGGGCCTTGAGATAGCTGCCCTTACCGTTCTCGGCATCGAACTTAAGGCGCAGCGCAAGCTTCTCGGCAACCTCGGCGTCGATCTCGCCCTGGCAAAACTCGTACAGGCAACCGAGCATGTCGCGATACTCGAGGTCGCCGTGGTAGCACTGGATGGCCTCGTCCAGGATGGGCCAAGCCTCGCGCGAACGCTCGACGCTCGTGGCACCCCACACGCACAGCAGGCGGAAGGCGGCATAGCGCAGCGTGGAGGAGATCTCGTCGAACAGTGCAGTCTCGGCGCCCTCAAAGGCATCGCCCAGCTGCTCGGGGCAGGTGGTAGCGAGCGCCGTCAGGGCATCGAGGGCCTCCCAGCGGGTCTGCGCCTCGGGGCGGTCGAGCGCCTCGATCAGCGCGGGCACGCAGGGCACGACGCGCTGCGGATCGCGCTCGGCAAGCAGGTGAAGCACGCGGGCGGCAAACTGGCGGATGCGGCGCGTGGGGCAGCCGAGCTCCTTGACCAGACGGTCGACGGCGTTCTCGTTCTCCTCTACCAGCTGAAGCTGTGCCAGCTCCTCGTCGGTGAGCTGTTCGTCTTTGTTTTCTGCCATAGTTACCTCTTCTTACTATTTCTTAGCGTGCTTGCCAGCACCCTTGCTGTCATCGGTGACCGAGATGAGCTGTCGGTCGGCTGCACCATTGTGACGCGCACGGCGACGCTCCTCGGCGTCGCCCGCGTCGGCGGCGGCGCGATGAGCCTTGTTGACGTTAAAAACCTCGTCGTGCTTGCGCCATGGACCAACGGACTCGCCAAAGCTCATCTTAAGACCGGCGATAAAGCCGCCGAGCCAGCCAATCGGTGCAAACTGTACCAGCGGGAACAGTGAAAACACCCAGGTCAGTAGGACAACCGCCGCCGCTCCCGCAAAGTTGGCAATCCAGTAGTCGCGCTTGGTGATGACGCGCTTTTCGCACGCCCACTGGCCGCACAAAAAGCCAATGTAGATCGCAAAGAGAAAGAGCACCAGCGCAAGCACCACGAACGTCCAGCTCATGGGCGCTACTCCCCGTGATGGTGGCCGCAGCAGCACTCGTGGCCGTCGTCATGGCCGTGGCCGCCGCAGCACTCGTGGTCCTCGCCATGGTGGTGACCGCAACCGCACTCATGGTCGTCGCCGTGCTCGCCGCAACCGCAGCCGTCCTCGTGAGCACCGTGCTCCTCGGGACGATACTGCGACCAGTCCAGACCGGCGGCGATGGCGTCGGCTTCCTCCTTATAGAGGACCGTGATGGCCTGGGTACCCAGCTTGGCACCACCGATGGCGTCGAGCATATCGTAGAGCGTAAAGGCCACGTCGGCGCCGGGCAGCGCAAGCTCGCGGTCGTCGGCGTAAGCGAGCGCCAGGCGCAGGTCCTTGATGAAGTGCTCGACCATAAAGCCGGGCTTGTAGTCGCCGTCGAGCGCCTTGGGCGCCAGGCTCTCCATAGCGCCGGACTTGCCGGTGCCGCCCAGGATCATCTGACGGGTCTTCTCCAGGTCAAGGCCGCTCAGCTCGGCAAATGCCATGGCGTCTGCCATGCCGACCATGCAGGCGCCCAGTGACACCTGGTTGGCGAGCTTGGCAGCCTGGCCCTTGCCAGCGCCGTCGAAGCAGCAGATGGTTGCCGCAAAGGTGGAAAGGATATCGCGGACCGGAGCAATGTCATTCTCGGTGGCGCCCACGATAGCCGTAAGCGTGCCGGCGATAGCACCCGACTCGCCGCCGGTGACGGGGCAGTCAAACGCCATACGACCAGAAACCTGAGCGGCCTCGGCAATGTCGCGCGCCAGCTCGGGCGAGCTCGTGGTGAGGTCGATCAGGACCGCGCCGGGCTTAGCGCACGCGAGCAGGCCGTCGCCCGCCAGGTAGAGCTCCTCGACCTCGGAGGGATAGCCCACCATGGTAAAGACGACATCGGCGTTAGCCACGGCATCGGCCGGTGTATCGGCCCAGGCGGCACCGCGCTCAACGAGCGCTGCAGCCTTGGACTTGGTGCGGTTGTTGACCGTGACGGGATAGCCAGCGTCCAGAATGTGGCCGGCGATGGGGGCACCCATAATTCCGGTGCCGATAAATGCGACAGAGAGCTTGTTTGCCATGAAACCTTTCCTTTTGGGTTGGGTGTTATTACCAGGTTGAATACTCGGTGCCAGCGTTTGGGCTGTGAGTCGAGGGCGATTACGGACGCAGCGATTGCCTACTGGCCGCGCACGCGGCGGGCGATGCGGTCGGAAAGCGACGCCTTGTCGGCGCGGTTCTTACCCCAAAACGCGCAGGCCACCATGCCGGGGCCCACGTGCGAGCCAATGGTGGGGCCCACGGAGCCGCGAATGATCGTGACGTCGGCGCAGCCCTCCTCCTTGCGGATGGCGGCCTCGAGCCAGTCGCCGTCCTTCTCGGCATCGGCCGTCATGATGGCGATGGGCATGGTGCGATCGGGCACGTAGTTCTCGCGGAACGACTTGAGGATGGACTTGAGCGCTTTCTTGCGGCCGCGGTTGACGCCGATCAGCGACAGCGAGCCGGCCAGGTCGTAGGAGAGCTCAGGCTTGACATCGAGCTTTGCCGTGAGCTGCGCCGCCGCGGGCGGAATGCGGCCGCCGGCAGCCAGGGCGTCGAAGCTCTCGAGCGTAAAGTAACCGTGGACGTAGGTCTTTGCCTCGTTTGCCCAATCGACCAGCTGCTTGGCGGTCAGTCCCGCCGAACGCTGGCGCACGGCCTCGAGCGCCAGGAGCGCGCCAGTCGCGCAGGGCAGAGCGTTGTCGACCACGTACAGCTCAAAGTTGGGATACTCGGCGCGCACGGCATCTGCCGCCTGGCACGCGGAGTTGTAGCTCGACGACAGCGCCGAGGTAAAGCACAGGTAGACCGTGGGCGTGCCCTCTTTGGCGCACTCGGTAAAGAACTCGATATAGCGACCGAGCGACACAGCCGAGGTGGACACGCGGGCACCGGCGCGCATGCGGTCGTAAAACTCCTTGGGCGTGATGCTCGACCAGATGTCATCCGTGCGCTCCTCGCCATCGATAATGAAGGGGAAACCCAGGATATCGACATCGAGGTTCGCGGCGACCTCGGGGCTAAAGTCGCAGCAGGTATCGACGACGATGCGGCAACGGTCCGAATGACCGGTAGATGCGGCCTTGTCCATCAAAGCGACTCCTTACGTAAAAAGGCGGCCACCCGCATGGGATGGCCGCCAACCGTTAACTCATGCAAGTTAACGTATTTTACTCGTCAAGTGTTTCGATGCGGGGCTTGATGATGCCATATCCACCATTCTTACGGTGATACACCACATTGATGAGACCGGTCGTCGCGTTCTCGAACACGTAGAAGTCGTGGCCCAGCAGATCGGTCTGCACCAGCGCCTGCTCCTCAGTCATCGGGGTGACGTCGATAACTTTCTCGCGGACGAGCAGGTCGTCCTCTTCCTCGGGCAGCAGCAGGTCGGCCAGATCCTCGACGCGCTCGACCGGCGCGACATCCGCGGCGCTGGCACCGCCCTGGCGGTTGTCCACGACCTTGGTCTTGAACTTGCGCAGCTGGCGGGTGACCTTATCGGCGGAGAGGTCGATGGCGGCGTACATATCTGCACCGTGCTCGGCAACGCGAATCACCGAACCGCGGGCACGAACCGTGACCTCGACGATTGCCGGGTTGGGGTTCGAGGGGTTCTTCTCATAGCGAAGTACAACGTCGACCGTCATGGGCTCGATATCGAAAACCTTGAGCGCCTCGCCGATCTTCTCATCCACATGCGCACGCAGAGCATCGGTTACCGTCGTCTTGCGTCCAGAAACCTTGATATCCATACGTGGCTCCAATCTGCCTCGGGGACTTACTGTACTGGCTATGTACCCATTGCCGTGCATTTAATCACGCGGATTCCCAAAGACCCGAATAACGATTGCTTGATACCGCATACCGAAGTCTCGCACTTTTCTGTGGCAAAGTGCGCTATAGGAGGGAGCTGGCGGCTTTATATTTGGTCCCAAAAATTGGCTTTGACCTGCTGGTTTTATAGGGATGAAAAAGCCGGGCTCCCCTATTGGGGAAGTCCGGCAGTGCGTGTTGAAACCGTGAAGAGGTGTCCTTTCCAACGTATAGGAGACACCACCCCTAGCAATAACTAGCTATTGAGTTTGTTAATGTCGTCGTCGGTGATGGTGGCTTCCTGGCTGGACGATTTGTCCTCGGAGGATGCGGTCTCATTGTTGGAATCGGAGGACTCGCTGCCGGAGGACGTGGTCTCACTGGACTCAGAGTCGCCCGGCTGCACGTTAGCGCCCGAAACCGTCTTAGTGGTGAGGTCGTAGGGCATCGTGCCATACCATACGCAGTGGACTGCCTCGAGCGTACCGTCGACCGTGATGCCGTCGAGGGCATCGCTCACGGCACGGCACAGTTCGTCATTGGACGAGAGGCCCGCAACACCAAGCGTCGAGGGCGCCTCGAGCGCACCGACATAGGAGACCTCGCTCATCAGGCGTGCAAGGTAGCCGCCGGCCGTGGAGTCGCAGACCACATAGTCGACCTCGCCGGACTCGAGCGCCTCAAAGCACTCGTTGATGTTGGAGTAGGTCTTTTGGTTGGCGGTGATGCTCTGCTTGGCGAGTGCCTCCTGCGAGGCCGAGGACATCTGAACGCCCAGGGTGGACGTGTTAAGGGTATCGGTGGAAACGCTTAGCGACCCACCATCGCTGGTTTTACCGAACACAGAAGCGGCGTCGTACAGGCAGGTGCCGAGCGAGCTAACGTCCCCGTCCGTGGAGTTGATCTCGCCGATAAAGATATCGGCCTTTTTGTCGCCGAGCGCGGAACCTGCCGAGGATGCATCGACAAAGGCGACCTTAAGGCCCATGCGGCTTGCGAGGGCGCGGGCGGCGTCAACCGCATACCCCGTGAGCTCGCCGTCGGCGTCCTGCATTGCCTGCGGCGCATCGGAAGTATCGAGGGCGACCGTCAGGGTTCCGGGAGTGACCAGGGCATCGTCCGACACCGCCGGCGTGACCGTCTCGTACTCGATCTGGTCAATCGTGGGAGTCGCGAACGTAGACAGAGGGTTGAACGCGCATCCGCTCAGGCCCAAAACGGCAATGACCGCTGCGGTCCCAGCACCTAACCGAGCCGCGTGCATCAAGCTGCCCCTCACCATGTCCACTACCCTGCCTTCTGTGTCGTATACAATCCGTGCGTTGCGCGGAATATCAGGTTGTTCCCACCAGCTGACCTGGTATTTGACCCCACACTTGCGCACCGGGGTGTTTGCTCGGGAGGCCGCAGCCACCTTCACGACTGACCCGCTCGCCCGCGAGGCGGTATTGCCCCAAAGAAAGTAGAACGGACGGTGCGGCTTACATCTAGGACGCGCCATGATCGCGCCGCGCGCACGCGGTCGCTTACGTGGATCCCTTTGACCGCGTCTGTCTTGGACTAGGACGGGCATTTCGTCCGTCCGCAACCACAGCCTGGTAGGAACGTAGCGCATTATAGCTAAGTTCAAGCTAAAGTTTAAGGTTAAGGGCGTCATTCGCATCGCGAGTACAGATTTCGCAGGTCGGAGCGGGCTATTCGTGCCCCTATGAAGCCCGGAGCTCCCCTACGGGGAGCTCCGGGGCGCCCTTCTTAGGGTGCCCCGGCCAAAATATGGCAAATATGAGTACTGCCACCAATTTAGTAACAGGCACTTTTGGCCTCTCGGACAGATTTTGCGCTCAGTGTCGCCAACCTGATGCTTAGTTATTCTACATTTGTTTATTATCTTCTTACTTTACGCCGCCTCCGAGTCCTAAATTCCTTGATTTTGCTGTTACTGATTTAGTGACAGTACTCATATTTGCCATATTATGGCCAGGGCATATGATTAACCCTCTATTTTCGACGCGAATTAGACCGGCTTAAGCCCAAAACACGCCCGCAGCGTGTTAAGCAACGCCTCTTGCTTCTTCCTGCGGGCATCGACACGATTCCGGTACCGCTTTCGCATACGCTGGTGCATGCGCCATGCGAGTGCTTCCATCGCTTCCATGTCACAGAGCATTTCGTTGTTGACCGTCGCGACCTCGA
>OLWB01001029.1_pt1 | contig 27722 bp, 24 predicted proteins | sample 1673331 | NCBI WGS metagenome assembly OLWB01 (sample SAMEA3178943, study PRJEB25190) | human gut metagenome | biome: human gut; feature: human-associated habitat; material: faeces | place: Austria | collected 2013
TGGCCAAGTATAAGTTTGACGCGGCTTTTGGTGGAGCGCGTCGCGATGAAGAGAAAAGCCGTGCAAAGGAACGTATCTTTTCGTTTCGTGACCAGTTCCAGCAGTGGGATCCTAAGAACCAGCGCCCGGAGTTATGGGACATTTATAACGCCCGTATCCACAAAGGAGAGAGTATTCGGGTGTTTCCATTGAGTAATTGGACCGAATTGGACATCTGGCAGTACATCCGTTTGGAAAACATTCCTATCGTTCCGCTGTATTATGCCAAGGAACGTCCGGTAGTGAACATCGACGGGCAACTGATTATGCCGGACGACGACCGTTTGCCGGAAAAATACCGCGACAAGATTGAGATGAAAAAGATTCGTTTCCGTACGTTGGGCTGTTGGCCGCTGACCGGTGCCATCGAAAGCGAAGCCGACACGATAGAGAAGATTGTGGAGGAAATGATGACTACCACCAAGAGCGAGCGTACGACCCGTGTGATAGACTTCGACCAGGAGGCGTCCATGGAACAGAAAAAGCGTGAAGGGTATTTTTAATTCAGGAGGGTATTATATGGCTACATTAAATATAAAGGAGTTTTTAGACCAAGACGAGAAAAAAGATTTGTTGCGCCTGTTGACGGCCGGTTCGGTGGACGACGGAAAATCTACATTGATAGGCCGGCTTTTGTTCGACAGCAAGAAACTGTATGAAGATCAGTTGCAGGCTTTGGAGCGTGACAGCAAACGTGTGGGGAATGCCGGCGACCATATAGATTATGCTTTGTTGCTCGACGGTTTGAAAGCGGAGCGCGAAGAAGGCATCACCATAGACGTGGCTTATCGTTATTTCTCGACGAACCAACGCAAATTTATTATTGCCGACACTCCGGGACACGAACAATACACCCGCAACATGATTACCGGCGGTTCCACGGCTAATTTAGCCATTATATTGGTGGATGCCCGTACGGGAGTCATCACGCAGACCCGTCGTCATACATTTCTTGTTTCTTTGTTGGGAATCAAACATATCGCGTTGGCCGTCAACAAGATGGACTCCACCGGCGTCACGGACCCGGAGTTCTATGAGTTTTACAACCTGGGTCTGGGCGACCCCATCGCCGTGTCCGCCGTCCATGGTCACGGCACCGGCGACCTGCTGGACGCCTGTCTGCAATACTTCCCCCCGGAAACGGACGAGGAGGAGGACAGCGACGTGGTCCAGGTGGCCATCATCGGCAAGCCCAACGTGGGCAAGTCCAGCCTCACCAACCGGATCCTGGGCGAGCAGCGGGTCATCGTCAGCGACGTGGCCGGTACCACCCGGGACGCCATCGACAGCTACTTTGAAAACGCCACCGGCAAGTATAACTTCATCGACACCGCCGGTATGCGAAAGAAGTCCAAGGTGGACGACGCCATCGAGAAATACAGCGTCCTCCGGGCCACCATGGCCATTGAGCGCAGCGACGTGTGCCTCATTATGATCGACGCCCAGGACGGCGTCACCGAGCAGGACACCAAGGTGGCGGGCCTGGCCCACGACGCCGGAAAGGCCTGCATCATTGTGGTGAACAAGTGGGACCTGGTGGAAAAGGACGGCAAGACCATGGACCGTATGCGGGAGGACATCCGCCGGGACCTGAGCTATATGCCCTACGCCCCCATTGTGTTCATCTCCGCCATGACCGGTCAGCGGGTCAGCCGGCTGTTTGAGCTCATCAACTATGTCCGGGAGCAGGCGTCCATGCGCATCACCACCGGAATGCTCAACTCCGTCCTGGCCGATGCCCAGACCCGGGTCCAGCCCCCCACGGACAAGGGCCGCCGCCTGAAGATCTACTATATGACCCAGGTGGGCATCCGTCCCCCCCATTTCGTGGTGTTCTGCAACGACAAGAAGCTCTTCCACTTCTCCTACCGCCGGTATCTGGAAAATCAGATCCGCAGCGTGTTCGGCCTGGAGGGCACCCCCATTATCATGACCGTGCGCCAGAAGGGCGAGGAGGATAGCTGAGTTGTCTGTGGTATTTACCGTGGCCCTGACGCTGCTGGTGTCGTATCTGCTGGGCTGCTTCAACGGGTCGGTAATGACCTCCCATTTCATCATCCGGGACGATGTCCGCCAGCACGGCAGCGGCAACGCGGGCCTGACGAACTTCTACCGGACCTACGGCGCCCGGTATGCCCTGTGCGTCATCATCTGCGACATGGGGAAAACCGTGCTGGCCTGCCTCATCGGCGGATACCTGATGCACTGGGTAGCGGGCGACTGGACCCTGGGCCTGCTGATTGCAGGCATCGGCTGCGAGCTGGGGCACATGTTCCCGGTGTTCTTCGGCCTGCGGGGCGGCAAGGGCATCCTCTCCGGCGGCGTGCTGGTGCTGCTGCTGGACTGGCGGGTGGCTCTGATCGCCTGGGGCCTGTTCGTGAGCCTGTGGCTGCTGACCCGCTATGTGTCCCTGGGCTCCGTGGCCGCCACGGCCAGCATGCCGGTATCCGTGTTTTTCCTGCTGGGCCATAACTGGCTGTATACCGTCCTGTCTGCGGCGATAGCGGCCCTTGTGATCTGGTGCCACCGGGGCAACATCCAGCGGCTGCTGTCCGGCACCGAAAAGAAGTTTCATTGGCACGTCGACGCCCCGGCCGGGGGCGAGGACGGCCCGCAAGCATAAGAAGAAAGAGAGAGAGAGCATTCGTATGAAACACAATCAGCTTCGCCAGGTGGTATTTCCCATTCTGGCGGCCTTTATCTGGGGCACGGCCTTCGTGGCCCAGGACGTCTGCGCCGACGCCATGGGCGCGTTTACCTTCAACGGCACCCGGTATTACATCGCCGTGCTGTCCCTGCTGGTGGTTCTGGCCGTTTCAAGCGGCTTCAGGAAGGACCGGCCCCAGCTCTCCCCTGCGGAGAAGAAGGCCCAGCGCAGGCAGCTGTGGCTGGGCGGCTTCTGCTGCGGCACGGTGCTGGCCATTGCCTCCAACTTCCAGCAGGCAGGCCTTGTGGCCGGTACCGACGGCGGCAAGGCCGGGTTCATCACCGCCCTGTATGTGGTGCTGGTGCCGGTGTTCGGCCTGTTCTTCCGGCGGAGGGTCAGCCTGCCGGTGTGGATCGCCGTGGCTCTGTCCGTGGGCGCTCTGTACCTGCTGTGTATCAAGGGCAGCTTCTCCCTGGCCCCCGGCGACCTGCTGGTGCTGGTATGTGCCATATGCTTTTCCGTACATATCCTGGTGATCGACCATTTCACCGCCACCTGTGACGGTGTGAAGCTCAGCTGCCTGCAATTCCTGTTTGCCGGCACCTGGTCCACCATTCTGGCCCTGTTTTTCGACACCATCAGCTTCCAGGTGCTGCTGGACTGCATCTGGCCCCTGCTGTATGTGGGCGTGTTCTCCTGCGGCGTGGGCTACACCCTGCAGATCCTGGCTCAGAAGGGCTCCAATCCCACGGTGGTCACCATTCTGCTGAGCCTGGAGAGCGTGTTCGCCGTCATCGCCGGCGCCGTTGTCCTGCACCAGCAGATGACCGCCCGGGAATACCTGGGCTGCGTACTGATGTTTGCGGCCGTGATCCTGGCCCAGATCCCCATGCCCCAGAAAAAGGAAGCCAAAGCCGAATAAACCGAACCCATAACAAAACTGACGCTGCTGCCGCGGCGTCAGTTTTTTATCCTCCGGTGCTTCCCATACACAGGAATTCCTCCGGCCCGTCCCATTTCTTCACAAAAACGTAGTGCCCTCACACTATTGACATCAGGGACAGGGTCCGATAAAATGAGAATGTCATATCGACACAGCGCTGAAAGGAGGTGCCGCTATGCTGACGGTGCTGAATTCCTCCCACGATCCGTTTTACAACCAGGCCTTTGAGGAATATGTGTTCGAGCATTTCCGCCAGGGTGAGATATTCCTGCTGTGGCAGAACGACCCCGCCGTGATCGTGGGCAGTTATCAGAACATATGCCGGGAGGTTCACGTGGAGCGTCTGCGGCAGCTGGGGATCCCGGTGATCCGGCGCATCACCGGCGGCGGCACGGTATACCACGACCTTGGGAATCTGAACTATACATACATTTCCGACGGCGGGGCCGCGATAGACTACGACCAGTGCCTGGGACCTATCCTGGCGGCGCTGAACGACATCGGCGTTCCGGCCCGGAAAAACCGGACCTGTGACATTGCCATCGGCGGCGGAAAGATCTCGGGCAGCGCCCAGCGGATGACAAAGGGGCGGCTGCTGCACCACGGCACCCTGCTGTTTTCCTCCGACCTCGGCGTGCTGGACCGGATCACCACCCACCGGAAAAACGACTGCTTCCAGAGCAAGGGGACCCAATCCGCCATCTGCCCGGTCACCAATATCCGGGAGCACCTGGCCCGGCCCATGACCATTGAGGAGTTCCGGGAGCGGCTTCTGGACCGGATGGTGCCCCCCGGCAGTCCGCGCCTGACGCTGACGCCGGAACAGGAGGCGGAGGTCTTCCGCCTGCGGGACGAGAAATACCGTTCCTGGGAGTGGACCTGGGGCAAGACCCCGGCCTTTGCCTATGAAAAAACCGGCGTGTTCGCAGGGGCGCCCATCCGGGTGGCCTACCAGGCCAAACGCGGCATTGTATCCGGTGTAACGGTGGACTGTCCCCTGCTGGACGGAGGCCTGGCTGCCGCACTGCTGGAGGGCGGACGGCTGGACCCGGAGCGCTTTTCCTCGGTCTGTCTCCGGGTGGCCCCGGATCGGGCCGATGAACTGATGGACTGGCTGATGTAGCCGGATATTCTGCGAGAAAGGGAGATTTTTATCATGGAGAAAAATATTGTCATGCCCCGGCTGCGGCCGGAGATGGAAAAGGGCGTTCTGTGCGCCTGGCTGAAGGAGGAGGGCGAGCCCGTTTCCGCCGGTGAGCCCCTGTTCGAAATCGAGACGGACAAGGTGGTCAACCAGATCGAGGCCACCCAGGACGGCGTGCTGAAAAAGCAGCTGATCGAGGAGGGCGACACGGTGGACGTGGAAACGCCGGTGGCCATTCTGGAAACGGAGTGAGGGCCGGCATGGAGAGAAAACCCGATTGGCTGAAGGTCCGCTATAATCAGGAGGCCGTGGATGAAGTGGCGGAGCTGATGCGGGACCTGAAGCTCAACACCGTGTGCAAGGAGGCCAACTGTCCCAACCTGGGGGAGTGCTACCGGAAGCACACCGCCACGTTTATGATCCTGGGAAGCGTCTGCACCCGGAACTGCCGGTTCTGCAACGTCACCACTGGACGGCCCCTGCCGCCGGACCCGGAGGAGCCCGAGAACATCGCCCGGGCGGCCCGGCGGCTGAATCTGCGCCATGTGGTCCTCACCTGTTCCACCCGAGACGACCTGCCCGACGGCGGCGCGGAGCAGTTTGCCAAATGCGTCCGGGCCATCCGGGCCGCATGTCCCGGCACCACCGTGGAGGCGCTGATCTCCGACATGAAGGGGGATCGCGCCGCCCTGGACACGGTGATTGCCGCCCATCCGGAGGTGCTGAACCACAATGTGGAGACGGTGCGGGAGCTGCAAAGCGCCGTTCGGCCCCAGGCCCGGTATGAGCGGTCCCTGGAGGTGCTGCGGTACTGCAAGGAGCAGGACCCCACCCTGCTGACCAAAACCGGCTTCATGGTGGGCCTGGGAGAGACGGAGGAGCAGATCGACCGCCTGATGGACGACATTCTGGAAACCGGCTGCGACATTCTCACCATCGGCCAATATCTTCAGCCCACGCCGCAGCACTATCCCCTGGCCCGGTATGCCGCGCCGGAGGATTTCGCCCGGTGGAAGGAGCTGGCGTTGGCTAAGGGCTTCCGCCATGTGGCCTCCGCGCCTCTGGCCCGCAGCTCCTATAAGGCCTGGGAGGCTCTGGAGGACGTGCATGATCTATATTGAGACCGGCTCCACGGACGTTTACTACAACTTCGGCCTTGAGAACTACTTCACGGTGGAAAAGCGCCTGCCGGACACGGTGTTTCTGTTCTGGCGCACCACGCCCACGCTGATGGTGGGCAAATACCAGAACATACTGGAGGAGATCAACAAGCCCTATGCCGACGCCCACGGCATCCATCTGGTGCGGCGGATGAGCGGCGGCGGCACCATCTATACGGACCTGGGCGGCTGGCAGTTTTCCTTCATCCAGCACCGGGAGGCCGGGGAGATCGAGTTTGGCCAATACATCGCCCCGGTGATCGGCGCACTGGAAGAGATGGGAGTCACCGCCTCCTTCAACGGCCGCAACGACCTGACCATCGACGGGCGGAAGTTTTCCGGCAACGCCCAGTACCGGCTGGGAGACTGCATCGTGCACCACGGCTCCCTGCTGTTTGACACGGACATCCGGCAGATGGTGGCGTCCACCACGCCGGACAGCTACAAGATCACCTCCAAGAGCATCAAGTCCGTCCGGGACCGGGTCACCAACATCTCCGACCATCTGCCCCAGCCCATGGACCCGGAGACCTTCAAGGAGACCATGGTGCGCCATATCATGAACGGCAGCCGGGGCACCTATGCCGTGACGCCGGAGGACGACGCCCGCATCCGGGAGATCGCCCGGGAAAAATTCAACTGCTGGGACCGTATCTTCGGCGCGGACCCCCAATTCAACATTGAGCGCACCGGCCGCTTTGCAGGGGGAAAAATTCAATTTAAAATCGAGGTCCGGAAGGGTATCATCCGCAGCGCCTCGGTTTACGGCGACTTTTTTTCCACTCTGGACGCGGAAGCAATTTGCTCCGTGCTGCCAGGCTGCCGTTATGAGCGCGGCGCGGTGCTGGCGGCGCTTGAGCCCCTTGGCGGGGCCGTGTACCGCATCACGCCGGAGGAAATGACCCAGACGATTGTGGACTGACCAAGAAAGCCGCAGCCACCCCCCTCAGAGCTCCATAATAAAACTGACGCTGCTGCCGCAGCGTCAGTTTTATTATGCGTATATGGTTACAGGTTCTTCTCGTAGGACTCGATCATCTTCTTGACCATCTGGCCGCCCACGGAACCGGCCTCGCGGGAGGTCAGGTCGCCGTTGTAGCCTTCCTTCAGGTTGACGCCCACCTCGCTGGCAGCCTCCATCTTGAACTTATCCATGGCGGCACGGGCCTGGGGCACGTTCAGCTTGTTGGTATTCTTGGTAGACATGATTGCGTTCTCCTTTCTTGCGTTTTCAGCGAAAACCGCCGTTGGGTATCGCAACCATAGATTGTGCCGCCGATGCCCCGAATATGCGCCGGGCGCATCTGGTAAAATTTTGCGTTACTCTGTAAAATCTCAAAAAATTTCAGAAACCCTATCGCTTTTTTTGGTACTCTGTGCTATCATGGCCCTGGTTGCACAGAGAAAGCGAGGAACGATCACATGCTGGATATTTTTGATATTCTGGGCCCGGTGATGGTGGGCCCGTCCAGCTCCCACACGGCGGGAGCGGTCCGCATCGGCAGCATGGCCCGGACGTTGCTGGGCGACGAGCCGGTGGAGGCCAAGATCCATCTGCACGGCTCCTTTGCCGAGACCGGCCCCGGTCACGGCACGGACCGGGCCCTGGTGGCCGGTCTTCTGGGCATGAAGCCCGACGATCTCCGCATACCCTACGCCTACCAGGAGGCTAAAAAGCGTGGGCTGGAGTTCACCATCGACACCGTGGAACTGCGGGACGCTCACCCCAACACCGCCGTGATCGAAACCTGGGACGCCGGCGGCAAAAAGCTGGAGCTTCAGGCGTGCAGCGTAGGCGGCGGCCGCATCCTGGTGAACAAGGTGGACGGCATCGACGTCAGCTTTGACGGCATGTTCAACACCCTGGTCATCCGAAACCAGGACGAAAACGGCGCCGTGGCGGCGGTAACGTCGGTGCTGAACCAACTGCGCATCAACGTGGCCAATATGAGCCTGTGCCGCCACAAGCGGGGCGGCGACGCGCTGATGGTCATCGAGACCGACCAGCATATCAAGCCCCACCAGGTGGCGTTTCTTTCGGAGCTGACGGGCATTCTGTCGGTGACCTATTACGATAAGGAGGATGATGACGATGTCGCTGGATTCGATGAAGGAAATCTTTGACCGCATGGAAGCCGAGCACAAGCCCTTCTGGGAGATCGTGCTGGAAACGGACATGGACGAGCGCCAGGTGACCCGTCAGCAATCCATGGCAAAAATGCTGACCACCTGGCAATACATGGTGGACGCGGCGGACACCTACACCGGCCGCCGCCGCAGCGTCAGCGGCCTGGTAGGCGGCGACGGCCTGAAAATGCGGCAGTATTCCATCCGGGGCCGGGCCATGTCCGGCGGCTACGTCAGCGAGGTCATCGCCGAGGCCCTGTCCATGGCGGAGTCCAACGCCTGCATGCGCCGCATTGTGGCGGCCCCCACGGCGGGAGCCTGCGGCGTGCTTCCGGCGGTGCTGCTGCCCATGTGCAAGTATGAGGAGCTGAGCCAGCACCGGATCCTGGAGGCCCTGTATGTGGCCAGCGGTATCGGCGCGGTGATCGCCTACAAGGCCTGCATCGCCGGCGCCTCCGGCGGCTGTCAGGCGGAGATCGGCACCGCCTCCGCCATGGCGGCGGGAGCCCTGGTGGCCCTGCGGGACGGCACCGGCCAGCAGATCGGCCACGCCGTGGCCATGGCCCTGAAGAACCTCATGGGCCTGGTGTGCGACCCCGTGGCAGGCCTGGTGGAGGTCCCCTGCGTCAAACGCAACGTCATCGGCGCGGTGAATGCCATCAGCGCGGCGGACATGGCCCTGGCCGGCATCGAAAGCCGCATCCCCGTGGACGAGGTCATCGACGCCATGGGCGAGGTGGGCCGCCGCATGCCGGTGGAGTTCCGGGAAACCGCCCTGGGCGGCCTGGCCGCCACCCCCACCGGCCGCCGGGTCAAGCAGCAGATGCACCCGGAGTCCCAGGGATTCTGATTCCTGTTCGCAGTATTTTTCTCAAAAATAACAATCCGTATACAAAAGACATCCCCGATGCATGGCATCGGGGATGTCTCAGTTTGTCAAAAAAGCCTCGCGGAGTTTGCCGCCCGCAGGCGGCAAATCAATTGAGATCATTTTCGTCCGGGGCGTGTACCTGGACGGAAATTCTCCTCAGATCACGCCCAGGCCGGTGGCGACCTTGCCGATGAAGTCCTGCACGTTGGTGACCATGGTGGTGGCGGACAGGCTGCCGCGGTCCAGCAGCTTGTTCACCACAAACTCCGCCGCGTCCACGGCGTACAGATACACCGGGCGGATGGTGCCGTCGGGCATCACCCGGAAGGAGGGGGTCATGTTGCCGGTGGCGATGGTGTGCAGCATGGTGGCAAGGCAGATCACGGTGGTGGACTTGCGCACCAGCTCCCGCATGGCGGCTGCGCCCTCATAGGCGTTGCCGTACACCTCCGGCAGCGGCCCGTCGTCCCGGATGGAGCCGGTCAGCACGAAGGGCACATGGTTCTTCACGCAGCCGTAGATGATGCCGTTGTCGATGTGGTAATCCTCGATAAACTGAGGAATGGACCCGCTGCGGCGGACCTTGTTCAGCACATCCAGGTGGTTATAGTGGCCGTTGGGCTGGGACTGCTGGGTATAGATGTCCTGACCCAGGGCGGTGTGCAGCAGCGCACCCTCCAGGTCGTGGGTACCCAGGGCGTTGCCCGCCAGCAGGCCGTGGCAGTAGCCGTTGTCGATCAGGGCCTGCATGGCCTTCCGTGCGCCGTCGTCAAAGGCGAAGGCGGGGCCCATGACCCACACGATATTGCCGTGATCCTTCTCGTGGCGCAGCAGCTCCACCAGCCGGTCATAGTCCTTGGCATAGGAGGTCTCCCGGCTGCGGCCCTGGCGGAACACGAACTGATCCTCCAGCGTCTCGCTGTCCTGGGTGAAGCCATTGCAGTGCATGTAAATGCCGTCCTGGCCGTGCTCGGTGCGGCCCAGGATCACCCGCTGGCCCTTTTTCAGGTTGCGGCTCTCCACCACGGACAGGTGTCCGTCGTCCTCCAGCACCACGCAGCTGTCCATGCGGCTCTCCTCCGCCAGGGTCCAGCGGCCGTTGATCTTGAAATATTCGGGATACATGGACGTGCTGTGGAACTCCTCGGGAGCCACGCCGTCCTTTTCCACCGTCTCCCAGCGGGCGTCCGGCGCATTTTTCAGGGACGGCTGGTCAAAGTCGGGATGGTGATAGGCGGGAAATGCAAAAGCCATGGGGCGTCTCCTTTCTCAGTGCAGGGTGGCGTAGATCACGGCCTTGATGGTGTGCATCCGGTTCTCGGCCTCGTCGAACACCACGGACTGCTTGCTCTCGAACACCTGGTCGGTGACCTCCATCTCGGTGATGCCGAACTTCTTGGCGATGTCTGCGCCGATGGTGGTGCGGGTGTCGTGGAAGGAGGGCAGGCAGTGCATGAAGATAGCGCCGGGGGCGGTCATGGCCATGACCTTCTCGTTGACCTGATAGGGGGTCAGCAGACGGATGCGCTCGGACCACACGCTGTCCGGCTCACCCATGGAGACCCAGATATCGGTGTAGATCACGTCGGCGTCAGTTGCGCCCTGGGTCACATCCTCGGTGAGGGTCACGCTGCCGCCGGTCTCCCGGGCGATGTCCCGGGCCTTCTCCACCAGCCACTCCTCGGGGAACAGCTCCTTGGGAGCGCAGGCGGTGAAGTGCATGCCCATCTTGGCGCAGGCCACCATCAGGGAGTTGCCCATGTTGTTGCGGGCATCGCCGAAATAGGTGAAGCGCACGCCCTTCAGCCGGCCCAGCTTCTCCTCGATGGTCAGCAGGTCCGCCAGCATCTGGGTGGGGTGGAACTGATCGGTGAGGCCGTTCCACACGGGCACGCCTGCACAGTCGGACAGCTCCTGCACCAGATCCTGGCTGAAGCCGCGGTACTCGATGCCGTCATACATCCGGCCCAGCACCCGGGCGGTATCGGCAATGGATTCCTTTTTGCCCATCTGGCTGCTGCCGGGCTCCAGATACGTCACGCCCATGCCCAGGTCCATACCGGCCACCTCGAAGGAGCACCGGGTCCGGGTGGAAGTCTTTTCAAACAGCAGCACGATGTTCTTCCCCTCCAGCCAGCGGTGGGGCACACCGGCGCGCTTCATATCCTTGAAATTTTTGGACAGGTCCAGCAGATAACGGATCTCCGCCGGGGTATAGTCCAGCAGCTTCAGAAAGCTTCTTCCTCTGATATTCACAGCCATGATGATGTTCTCCCTTTCTATTGATAAATATTGATGGATATTCTCTCAGATCTCGTCCCGCCACAGGGGCATGCTCATGCACCGGGGGCCGCCCCGGCCCCGGGACAGCTCGGCGCTGGGCATTTTCAGCACCCGGATGCCGCTGTCCTCCAGGATCTGGTTGGTGACATAGTTCCGGTCGTACACCACCACCACGCCGGGGGCGATGCACAGGGTGTTGGACCCGTCGTTCCACTGCTCCCGCTCGGCGGCGATCTGGCTGCTGCCGCCGCAGCGGATCAGCTGCACCCGGTCCAGACCCAGATAGCCCGCCAGCACCTGCTCCAGGGGGCCGCTGACCTCCCGGGTGGTGAGCTTGCCCTGTCCCCGGCCCGTCAGCTCGAAGATCCGCAGGGTGCCCAGGATCCCCGGATGCACCGTGAATTTGTCCACGTCCACCTGGGTGAACACGGTATCCAGATGCATGAACGCCCGGGTGCTGGGAATTTCAAAGGCCAGCACCGTGTCGATCTCGGAGCTCTCGTCGGCGAAGATGGCCGATGCCAGCTGCTCGATGGCCTCCGGCTGGGTCCGCTGGGAGATACCCACTCCCAGCACCCGGCGGCTCAGGTTCAGGATGTCCCCGCCCTCGATCCAGAAATACTGGTCCGGCGTATAGTACAGAGGCACCTGCCCGGCGTAGTCCGGATGATGCCGCAGCACATAGTCGCCGTACAGGGTCTCCCGGTTGCGGGTGTCCGTGAACATATGGTTCAGGCTCACGCCCCGGCCGATGCAGGCGAAGGGGTCCCGGGTGAAATACAGGTTGGGGATCGGCGGCATCAGGAACCGGGCTCCGGTGTGTACCAGGCTGGACAGCCTCCCCTGCTCATTGGGGAACACATCCTGATACGACACGCCCTCCATGGTTTTCAGCACCAGCTCCAGGGGGTCCTGGATATCCAGCAGATACCGCTTCAGGTCGCCCCGGTATCCCATGGCGGTGCTGCCGGCCCGGCGGATGGTCTCCTCCACAAACCGGCGGCGCAGCCCCTCGTCTCCTGCCAGCACCTGGGCCGTCAGGTCCTCCAGATAGACCACCTCCGCCCCGTTGTCCCGCAGGATCTGGGCAAAGCAGTCGTGCTCCCGCTGAGCGCCGTACAGATAGGGAATATCGTCAAACAGCAGCTGGCCCATGGTATTGGGGCTCAGATGCTCCAGCTCCCGGCCCGGCCGCTGCAGAAGCACCCGCTTCAAAGGGCCGATCTCGCTTTTCACGCAAATGGGCATGGAATTTCCTCCTCTCCAGTTCCCCCCTATTTTACCAGATTCCCAGCCCGATTTCTCACCCTGACGCGGCCCGATTTTTGTATTTTAACCGATGTTTTCTCCCGGTACTTTGACACTTTATTGTAATAATACTCGCTTCCCACCGGGTTACTCTGTAAATTCATGCGTTTTTTGCCCGGCCGTTCAGGTAAAACAGGACGTTTTTGTACAAGGTTTTCTGCGTAAAATGTCCCATTCCCCCTTGGCAGCGCCGCCCGTATGTGGTAAAATAACCCCCATAAGGAGGGGATATTCATGAAACAGACCATCGCCCTGCAAACCCCCGGGCGGTCCGACCTGGACCAAAGCAGCCTGTTCTCTTTTGACCAATTCACCGCCGCCCGGCCCACGGCCCCGGTGATCCACCGGGACGCCCGGTTTCTCCTGGTCCGCAGCGGCAGCGGCGTTATCCGGCTCCAGGGCCGGGAGTATCCCCTGTCCGCCGGAAGCCTGGCGGCCATCCTGCCCTGGCAGATCAGCGAGATCGTCCGGGTGGACGAGCCGTTGGCCTGCAGCGTCATCGCCTATCACTACGACACCGTGGCCCGGGCCGCCCACCTGTTCCGGGGCGAGGATGGCCAGCCCATGCCCATGGCCCGGCTGATGGAGACGGTGCCGATGCTGGAGCTGTCCCCCGGGCAGCGGGCGGAGGCCGGACGCATTGCTGACGGCCTGTCCCGGGAGCTGGGTCTTGCGTCCCTTCAGGAGGAGGGACAGCTGTTTTCCAGTCTCAATGCCGTGAGCCTGCTGGTGCAGCTGACGGTGCTGTTCGCCCGGCAGGCCCTGGCGGCGGACCGCCCCGCTGATGCCCAGGGTCCCGACCACCGGGAGCTGCTGCGGTACATGTACCTGCACTGCGGCCAGAAGCTGACGCTCCAGCAGCTGGCGGATGTATTCGGGTGCAGCCGGTCCACTGTCAGCGCCCGGATCACCGCCATGACGGGGCTGTCCTTTTTCGACCTGCTCAACGAAATGCGCATCGGCAAAACCGCCGACTATCTGCTGTATACGGACCTGACCCTGAAGGAGCTGGCGGAGATTCTGGGCTATGTGGACGAGTCCCACATCTCCAAGGTATTCGCCGCCCGGCTGGGCACCCGCATCGGCCAATATCGGGCCACCTATCAGAAGGTGCAGAACATCTGCCAGATCGAGGAGAGCCGCCTGGGGTACAGCCTGGTACAGCACATCTGCCGCCACTACCGGGAGGACCTCAGCGCCGCCGGGGTGGCCCGGGCCTTCGGCATTTCCGTCCAGCAGCTCAACCGCACCCTGCTGTGCCAGGTGGAGCTGAATTTTGAGGATTTCCTGGCCCTGATCCGGGTGAACCGGGCCTGTAAGCTGCTGACCACCACCCGCATGACGGTGCTGGACATCGCCCTGGAGGTGGGCTACCGCAACGCCAAAACCCTGAACCGGAATTTCCTGAAATACCGCCTCATGACCCCCAGCGCCTACCGCGCCGCCAACTCCGGCCAGTAAATTCTCCTCTCCCCTGCTGCAAAAAACCCGCTGCCGTTCTCCCGGCAGCGGGTTTTTATGCGGCCCGCTGAGAGCAGCGGGCCCTACAGGCGCTCTATCGGCGATTCTCTGCCGCGATAACCACCGTTCTCTTCCCCCCTTGCAAATCCCCATGAAATAGGGTATACTGACCCTGGAAAATATATAAAAGGAGCGTGCATTATGGCAGTTTTGAATCATCTGGAGCCCCAGCGTGTTTTTCGTTTCTTCGAGGAGCTGTGCGCCATCCCCCACGGTTCCGGCAACACCAAGGCCGTCAGCGACTGGCTGGTGGACTTTGCCAAGGCCCGGGGCCTGCGGTATGTCCAGGATCAGCTGAACAACGTGGTGATCTTCCGGGACGCCACCCCCGGCTATGAGTCGGCGGAGCCTGTGATCCTCCAGGGTCACATGGACATGGTCTGCGAAAAGGAGCCCGGCTGCACCAAGGACATGGCCGCCGAGGGCCTGGACCTGGTGCTGGAGGGCGACACCGTTTCCGCCAGGGGCACCACCCTGGGCGGCGACGACGGCATTGCCGTGGCCATGGCCCTGGCCATTCTGGACGATACCTCCCTGTCCCACCCGGCCATCGAGGCCATCTTCACCGTGGACGAGGAAACCGGCATGTACGGCGCCGAGGGGCTGGACGTGTCCGTCCTCAAGGGCCGCCGGATGCTGAATATGGACTCCGAGGACGAGGGAGTTTTCACCGTCAGCTGTGCCGGCGGCGCCCGGGCTGACTGCTGCCTGCCCGTGACCCGCAGTGCCTTCAGCGCCCCGGTGCTGGAGATCTCCGTCACCGGCCTGGTGGGCGGTCACTCCGGCGCCGAGATCGACAAGGGCCGGGCCAACAGCAGCATGCTGCTGGGCCGGGTGCTGTGCGCCCTGGAGCAGAAAACGCCCCTGCGGGTGATCTCCGTCAGCGGCGGCCTCAAGGACAACGCCATCCCCACCGGGTCTGTTGCCCTGGTGGCCGCCGATGCTGCCGCCGCCCAGGCCGTCTGCGCCGAAATGGACGCCGCCTTCAAAAAGGAATACCGGGTCAACGACCCGGCCATCACCGTCTCCGTCCGCCCGGCGGAAACCGCCCTGCTGCCCCTGGATGAAAGCTCCAGCCGCAGCGTGGTGTGCATGCTCACCTGCCTGCCCAACGGCATCCAGGCCATGAGCGCCGATATGCCCGGCCTGGTGCAGACCTCCCTGAACCTGGGCATCCTCACCACCGGTGACGACGCCGTTCACGCCTCCTTCAGCGTCCGCAGCAGCGTGGCCACCCAGAAGCAGATGCTCATCCAGCGCCTTCGCTGCCTGATGGAGCGGCTGGGCGGCTCCGTCAGCACCCACGGCGAATACCCCGGCTGGGAGTATATGCCCCAGTCCCCCCTGCGGGACCTGATGGTTCAGGTGTTCACCGACCAGTACGGCTACGCCCCCAAGGTGGAGGCCATCCACGCCGGTCTGGAGTGCGGTCTGTTCTCCGCCAAGCTGCCGGGTCTGGACTGCGTGTCCTTCGGTCCCGACCTGAAGGAAATTCACACCTTCCGGGAGTCCATGTCCGTGGCCTCCGTGCAGCGGGTGTACGCCATGGTGGTGGAGACCCTCAAGCGTATGCATTGACCCGGTGTGTCCCTGCCCTGTCCCGGGTCAAAGCCCGGGACATCCCAGGGTGTATCGGGACAAAATTCGCGATAAATGAGGTAAGTTCATGCTTTATATCTGGTGGCCCGCGTATATTGTCCCGGGCCTGATGGTGCTGGCGGGCTTTGCGGGGCAGCTGCTGCCGGGCCGGAAATACCGCAGTCCCCAGGGCCCCCTGGCTCCCGAGCGGCAGAAATTCGCTGACGGCCTGTTTCTGAAGCTGCTGCGGCAGTCCGGCCTGGTCTTTGCGGCTCTGTCGTTTATGATTATGCGTTCTGTGCGGCTGATGAGCAGTGACGGACAGCAAATTCTGCTGTATATCGCCGTAATTCTGCAAATTATCGGGGCGGTGGCCCTGATATTGCCGGTGGAGCGCAATATGAAGGCGTATTTTGACGACCAGGAGGATGAAACATGAGCATCACCGAGCTGGCTCCTGCCAAGCTGAACCTGACCCTGGACGTAGGGGCCCGCCGCCCGGACGGGTACCACGAGATCACCTCCGTCATGCAGAGCGCCGCTCTATATGACGTTGTAACGCTGGAGACCGTCGAAACGGACGGTATTGTGGTGGAATGCCCCGGCACCGACCTGCCCACCGGGCCGGACAACCTGGCCTGGAAAGCGGCGGACGTCTTTTTCCAGGAGACAAATATCCCCTGTACAGGGATTATCATCCGATTGGAGAAGAAAATCCCCTCCCAGGCCGGTCTTGGAGGCGGCAGCAGTGACGCCGCCGCTGTATTGCGGGGCATGAGACGTTTATTCAGCATCAATGTGTCCGATGAAGCGTTAGAAACCATGGCCGCCCGGGTGGGCAGCGACGTTCCCTACTGTGTCCGGGGCGGAACCGCCCTGGCCCGGGGCCGGGGTGAACGGCTTACCGCTCTTTCGCCGCTTCCTATGTGCTGGTTCGTTATTGTGAAGCCCCCGGTGGCCCACTCCACCGCCGTGATGTTCCGGAAGCTGGACGAGATCGCCATTGCAAACCGCCCGGATTCCGATGCCATGGCCAAAGCGCTGGAAATTGGCGACCTGGCGCAGATTTGTCGCCTGGTGGGGAACGTTTTTGAGCAGGCCCTGCCGGAGGACAGCGAGGTTTTCACCATTCGCCGTCAGCTTTCCCGTCTGGGAGCCGACGCCGCGTGCATGACCGGCTCCGGTTCCGCCGTGATGGGGCTGTTCCGCCGGGAGGAAACCGCCCGGTGGGCCGCCCGGGAGCTGGAAAAAACCTATCCCCTGACTTTTTTGGCCCCCCGGCTGTGAAACCGGTATAAAATACGAAAACGCCGTCCATACTGTAGGAAATTCCTGCATAGGACGGTGTTTTTGTATGAAAAAATCACATTTCCGATACTGGGAGCTGGCGCTGCTGCTGGCCCTGGCCGTGACCATTCTGTGGGGGGCGGCTTCCCTGGGGCAGCAGGAGGAGCTGGGCCGGAAGGTCATCCGCCTCCACGTCATCGCCAACTCCGACTCCCCGGAGGATCAGGCCCTGAAGCTGCGGGTCCGGGACCGGGTGCTGGCCCGGGCCCAGGAAATTCTGGAGCAGTCGGCGGACATGGCGCAGGCGGAGCAGGCCCTGACCGCCGCCCTGCCGGAGCTGACCCGGGAGGCCCGGGAAACCCTGGCGGCAGAGGGCTGCGCCCAGCCGGTCCAGGCCCGGCTGGAGCCGGCGGAGTTCCCCACCAAGGACTATGACGGCTTCTCCCTGCCGGCTGGGAAATACCTGGCCCTGCGGGTGATCATCGGCCAGGGAGCGGGGCAGAACTGGTGGTGCGTGGTGTTTCCGCCTCTGTGCACCGCCGCCGCCTGCCAATGGCAGGACGCGGGACGGGCCGCCGGGTTGGAGGAGGATGACCTGTCCCTGATGGCGGAGGAGGACGCCGGGTACGAGATCCGGTTCCGGTCAGTGGAGCTGTGGGAAATGCTGCGCCAGTGGCTGGGGAAATAAGAGGGCGGATACATCTGGTTTTAGGGGCGGGGCAGAGCCCACGCCCCTGCACAGCAGCCATCGGCGAAGGGCCACAATGCTCCGACGCCCGGCAGGAGGAAGTCTGCCGGGCGTCGGAGCAAAGTGTATGTGTGGAGGGTAATTGCGTGGTAAGAGGGGGGCTTATTCGCCGCAGAGCTTCTTCAGACGGGCCAGGCGGCGGTCGGTGAACTCCTGCAGCTCCTCGATATCCTGCTCCGTCAGGTGACGGAACTTCTTGAAGCGGGTGACAAACTCCTTGACGGGCTTGGGGTTCTTCACGTCCACGGACATCTTGAACACGCCGTTTTCCACCTCGTACAGGGGGGCGAAGTTGGTCTCCACCGCCAGGCGGGCCACCTCGATGCTCTCATCGGACTTGCAGCCCCAGCCGGTGACGCAGGGATTGTACACATGCAGGTACACCAGGCCGTTGTCCACGGCCATGGCCTTCTCCAGCTTGCGGACCATATCGGGGATATAGGCGGGGCTCATGGTGCGCTTGATGAAGGCCACAATCAGCAGGATGGCCACGGGGATCAGCATGATCAGGCCCTTGGGATTGCTGTACTGGGCCAGGATGGCCTCGGCCTCAGCCGCGTTGATGGCGGAGCCGGAGCCGCCGAACAGGGCGAAACAGACGGTGGCGGCGGCAGCGGCCACCAGGGCGTACTTCATACGGCTGCCCACAACGCCGGCCCATCCGCTGTCGTTAAAAAAATAGTAGCAAAAAGGATTTTTCCAGTATGTAAAATGCATTACATTTTTTCGGTTTCTCCATTTCGGCCCATTTGCGGCGGCGATTTTTGTAGATAAATGACAATTTTCGGCGGCTTCGTTTCGTTTTGAGAAAAATCAACCCGCCGGAATGGTGAGAATTTTTTGTTGCGTCTGCTTTATCGTTGTAAAACGCTGCACTTTCCGCCGGAATGCATGCCGCGGCAAGCTCTCTCTCAAAATCTTAGCAAAATCTGAATGGGTGGAACAGACACCGTTCTGTGTGGGTATTCGCAAAATTGCGCGAATGAGTGTATATCGTGAACTATATATGGGTAGCACTGTGGTGTGAGTATAACGCCGCAGCAGGCGGATGTCCAGTGTTTTTCCAGAATTTTCCTGTGGTAAATCCTTCCGGTGTCAAGGAGAATCCCGGGGTGCGGAAAAGCTCCATATAATAGAGATGTTGGGCAGATAGCCCAAAGAGGGGCCCGGTTTTTCGGCAATCAGCCGAATGTTTCCTGCGGCGAACAATTCCGATTGACACGCTTTCCCGCACCGTGATAGAATGGGTGCGACAACGGAATAGGGAAATCGGTGGATGGACTCGGGAGAGACTGCGCCCTGCGGGCGCGGCGCCGAAGGGGAACGCAGAAGCTCTCAGGCAAAAGGGACCGGGTCCGGACGATACTCCGAAAAGGCCGGATACGTCCGGCCACCGAAGGTGCAACCTGCCCCGGATGGGGCGGGGAATCTCTCAGGTCAGGATACGGGGGCGCAAAGCAACGGATTTGCGCCCTTTTTTGCTGCCCAAAAACAGGAAGGAACAACTTTGAAGGAGGAGCTTAGAAAATGAGCGAACTGAAGCGCACGCAGCTGTACGACGTGCATGTTTCCGCCGGGGCCACCATGGTGGATTTCGGCGGGTGGGAGATGCCCATCCAGTATCCCTCCGGCATCATTGCCGAGCACCTGTATACCCGCCAGGTGTGCAGCCTGTTCGACGTGTCCCACATGGGCCGCCTGCTGATTGAGGGCCCCCAGCGCAAGGAATTTCTTCAGCACGTGCTGACCAGCAACGTCAGCGCCCTGGACCTGAACATGGCCCAGTACTGCATCATTCCCAACGAAAACGGCGGGGCCGTGGACGACGCGTATCTGTACCTGTTCCAGGAGGACAACTATCTGCTGGTGGTCAACGCCGCCAACATCGACAAGGACCTGGAGCACCTGAACCGGGCGCTGACGGGCTTCGACTGCACCATCACCAACATCAGCGACCAGTGGGCCTCCATCGCCGTGCAGGGCCCCAAGAGCAAGGAGATGCTCATGACCCTGACCGGCGGCGTGTCCCCCACCAAGGAGCCCACCAAGAACTCCCTGGGCACCGTGTCCCTGGAGGGGCGCCAGGCCCGCATCGCCAAGACCGGCTACACCGGCGAGCCTCTGGGCTACGAGGTATACGTCCGCAGCGAGGACGTGGTGTGGCTGTGGAACCGGCTGGTGGAGCTGGGCGCGCGTCCGGCGGGTCTGGGCGCACGGGATACCCTGCGGATGGAGGCCTCCTTCCCCCTGTACGGCCACGAGATGGGCACCGCCCCCGACGGCACCGAGATCCCCATCTTCGCCGTGCCTCTGGCCAAGTTTGCCGTGAGCTTCTCCGCCCAGAAGGGGGATTTCATCGGCCGCGCCGCTCTGGAGCGTCAGCACCAGGCATTTATCCGCCACATGGACCGGGACTTCTCCGACATGTCCGCCCTGCCCCGGAGGATCGCCCCCATCGCCCTGCTGGACCGGGGCGTCATGCGGGCTGGGATGGAAATCTATCGAGGCGACAAGCTGGTGGGCTGGGTCACCAGCGGCACCATGGTGCCCTATTTCAAGACCCAGGGCCAGGGCCTGTCCACCGTGATCCTGGAGGCCAGCGGCAAGCGGGCCATCGGTCTGTGCTATATCGACAGCGACGTGCTGGTGGATGACACCGTGGAGGTGGACATCCGGGGCAAGCGGCTCAAGGCCGTGATCCCCGCCCGGCACATGAGCGTGGGCGCGCCTCCCTTCGCCCGCCCCCTGCTGTACGGTGAGCAGGAGGAGGTCCGCACCGTGGCCGGAGGCGACCGCACCGGCAAGGCCCTGACTCTGCTGCACAAGGCCATTGAGAACCACGTCTGGCGGCAGGAGCAGTGCGTGAACCTGATCCCCTCGGAGAATACCCCCAGCCGGGCCGTGCGCCTGCTGTCCGGCAGCGACCCTGCCTGCCGCTATGCCGAGCACAAGAAGATCCTGGCCTTCTATGAGAAGGAGGTGTTCTATTATCAGGGCACCAAGTTCATCGACCAGGTGGAGCGGATGCTCACCGAGGAAATGCGGGCCTATTTCGGCTGCACCGAGGTGGAGACCCGGACCCTCAGCGGCCAGATGTCCAACATGGCGGTGTTCTCCGCCCTGATGGACTGGAAAAACCGCTTCGACCGCAAGAACGAGGCCAAGCGCCTGGGCTATGTCATGAACAACCACATCATCAAGGGCGGCCACCTGTCCGCCCAGCCCATGGGCGCTCTGCACGACTACATCGCCATCGACCCCGTTACCGAGAAGCCCGCCGTGGTGAACTTCCCCGTGTGCCGGGATAACCCCTATAAGATGGATGTGGAGGAGACCAAGAAGCTCATCGACCGCTATCGCCCGGAGCTCATCATCTTCGGCAAGTCCATGGTTCTGCATAAGGAGCCTGTGGCCCAGATCCGGCAGTTTGTGGATGAGCAGAATATCCCCACCACCATTATGTACGACATGGCCCATGTGCTGGGCCTTATCGGCGATCACTTCCAGAACCCCTTCCAGGAGGGCGCGGAGATCGTCACCGGCTCCACCCACAAGACCTTCTTCGGTCCCCAGCGGGGCGTCATCGGCGTGAACTATAAGGAGGAGGACCTGAAATACGGCCTGTGGAAGACCATCGAAAGCCGTACCTTCCCCGGCAGCGTCTCCAACCACCATCTGGGCACCCAGCTGGGTATGCTGATGGCGGCCTATGAAATGAACCAGTTCCGGGACGCGTATCAGAGCGCCATTATCCGCAACGCCAAGTCCTTCGCCCGCAGCCTCAGGAGCTATGGCCTGGACGTGGTGGGCGATCCCGCCATCGACTACACCGAGACCCACCAGGTCATCGTGTCCGTGGGCTACGGCGAGGGCGCGGAGATCGCCGAGCGGCTGGAGCAGAACAACGTCATCGTCAACTATCAGGCCACCCCCGACGAGGAGGGCTTCACCGCCTCCGGCGCACTGCGCATGGGCGTCAGCGAGATGACCCGGTTCGGCTTCGAGGAGAAGGACTTCGACCAGCTGGCCAGCCTCATGGCCGACTGCATCCTCCGGGGCCGGGAGATCAAGGGCGACGTGGAGCGGCTCCGGGCCGGTCACACCGAAATGCGCTACTGCTTCGACGACGCCGCCATCAACGATGCCCTGGAGCAGCTGGCCGGCAAGCTGGACATCTGAACAAACAACAAAACATATTAAATTTGGAGGTAAATCATCATGCTGTATCCGACTGATCTGAAGTATTCCAAGTCCCACGAGTGGGTGAAAATGGAGGACGGCGTGGCCGTCATCGGCATTTCCGACTTCGCCCAGGACGCCCTGGGCGATGTGGTGTTCGTGAACCTGCCCGGCGAGGGCGACGACGTCACCGCCGGCGAGGCCTTCGGCGATGTGGAGTCCGTCAAGGCCGTGTCCGACCTGGTGTGCCCCGTTACCGGCACCGTGTGCGCCGTCAACGAGGACCTGCTGGACCAGCCCGAGCTGCTGAACAAGGAGCCCTATGACGCCTGGATCATCAAGGTGGAGAACATCACCGACACCGAGGAGCTGCTGGACGCCGCCGCTTACGAGGCATTCTGCGCCGAGGAGGGCTGAGCATGGGCAGCTATGTCCCCTCCACCCAGGTCCAGCGGGAGCAGATGCTCCGGGCCGTGGGGCTGGAAAACATCATGGACCTGTACCGGGACGTGCCGGAGCAGATGCTCCTGCGGAAGCCCCTGAACATCCCCGGCGGCATGAGCGAGCTGGAGGCCGCCCGGGCGGTGTCCGCCATGGCCGCCGAAAACCGCACCTACGCCACCATTCTGCGGGGCGCGGGGGCCTATGACCACTACATTCCCTCCATCGTCAAGTACATCCCCGCCAAGGAGGAGTTTCTCACGGCCTACACCCCCTATCAGGCGGAAATGAGCCAGGGTCTGCTGCAATCCATCTTCGAGTATCAGACCATGATCTGCGAGCTCACCGGCATGGACGTGTCCAACGCCTCCGTGTATGACGGGGCCACCGCCGCCGCCGAGGCGGCGGCCATGTGCCGGGAGCGCAAGCGCCGGGTGACCCTGATCTCCGGCGCGGCCCACCCCGACACCATCAACACCGTCCGCACCTATTGCTACGGCACCGGCGACGAGCTGCGTGTGGTGCCGGTGAAGGACGGCAGGACCGATATGGACGCCCTGCGGGAGATGCTGGACGACGGCGTTGCTTCCTTCTATGTGCAGCAGCCCAACTTCTTCGGCCAGTTCGAGGACGCCGAGGCCCTGGGCCAGGCCGTCCACCAGTCCGGGGCCAGGTACATCATGGGCTGCAACCCCATTGCCCTGGCCATTATGAAAACGCCCCGGGACTGCGGAGCGGACATCGCCGTGGGCGAGGGGCAGCCCTTGGGTCTGCCCCTGGGCTGCGGCGGCCCGTACCTGGGCTATATGGCCGCCACCGATAAGCTCATGCGCAAGCTCCCCGGCCGCATCGTGGGCGAGACCACCGACGACCAGGGCCGCCGGGCCTACGTCCTGAGTCTCCAGGCCCGGGAGCAGCACATCCGCCGGGAGAAGGCCAGCAGCAACATCTGCTCCAACGAGGCGCTGTGCGCCCTGACGGCGGGACTATACATGGCCACCATGGGTCCCGACGGCATGGCACAGGCGGCGGAGCAGTCCATGGCCAAGGCTCATTATCTGGAAAAGGCCCTGTGCGCCCTGCCCGGGGTGGAGCCGGTATACGGCGGTGCGTATTTCCACGAGTTTGTCCTGAAAATGCCCCGCAGCCAGGAGCTGCTGGAGGCCCTGGACCGCCGGGGCATCCTGGGCGGTCTGCCTCTGGGCGACGACCGGGTCCTGTGGTGCGCCACGGAGAAGGTCAGCCGCCGGGAGCTGGACGAAGCCGTATCCATCGTCAAGGAGGTGCTGGACAGATGAAGCTGATTTTTGAAAAGAGCGTGCCCGGACGCCGGTGCACCATCCTGCCCCCCTGCGACGTGGAGACCGCGACCCTGCCGGAGTCCCTGCGCCGGGAGACGAAGCCCGACCTGCCCCAGCTCAGCGAGACGGACATCTCCCGCCACTATACGGAGCTGTGCCACCAGGTCCACGGCGTCAACTGCGGGTTCTATCCCCTGGGCTCCTGCACCATGAAGTATAACCCCCGCATCGACGAGGAGATGGCGGCCCTGCCGGGCTTCACCAGCTGCCACCCCCTGGCCCCCCGGGAGTCCCTGGCGGGTATGCGCCATGTGCTGGACACCGCGCAGGAGTACCTGTGCCAGATCACCGGCATGGACGGCATGACCTTCCAGCCGGCGGCAGGCGCTCACGGCGAGTTCACCGGCGTGCTGCTGATCAAGCAGTATCACGACGCCCGGGGGGACAAGAAGCGCACCAAGATCATCGTTCCCGACTCCGCCCACGGCACCAACCCCGCCACGGCGGCCATGTGCGGCTATGAGGTGGTGAACATCGCCTCCGGCCCCGACGGCTGCGTGGATCTGGAGAGTCTGCGCTCTGCCCTGGGGGACGATACCGCCGGTCTGATGCTCACCAACCCCAACACCGTGGGCATCTTCGACAAGAACATCCTGGAGATCACCCGGCTGGTCCACGAGGCCGGCGGCCTGTGCTACTACGACGGAGCCAACCTCAACGCCGTGATGGGCATCGTCCGCCCCGGCGACATGGGCTTTGACTGCATCCACATGAACCTGCACAAGACCTTTGCCACGCCCCACGGCGGAGGCGGTCCCGGCGCAGGCGCTGTGGGCTGCAAGGATTTCCTGATTCCCTATCTGCCCCATTCCGCCCTGGCGGAGGAGCCCGGCCATATCCAGGTCCGCAGCTTCATGGGCAACTTCCTGGTGGTGGTCCGGGCGCTGACGTACCTGCTGACCTTGGGCCGCCAGGGCATCCCCGAGGCGGCGCAGAACGCCGTGCTCAACGCCAACTATCTCCAGGCCCGGCTCCGGGGCACCTATACCCCCGCCTATGACCGCATCTGCATGCACGAGTTCGTGCTGGATCTCAGCGGCCTGAAGAAGGAGACCGGCGTCTCCGCCCTGGACGTGGCCAAGTCCCTGATCGACGAGGGCATCCATCCGCCCACCATGTACTTCCCCCTGATCGTCCATGAGGCCCTGATGCTGGAGCCCACGGAGACCGAGGGGCCCGAGGTCCTGGACCAGGCGGCGGAGGTGCTGCGGATGCTGTACCGGCGGGCCTACGATGACCCCGCCGCCATGCACGACGCACCCCACCATATGCCCATCGGCCGTCCCGACGAGGTGAAGGCCGCCCGGCACCCGGTGCTGCGGTGGAAGCGGGCGTGATCTCATCAACGGAGGAAGAAGCTATGTCTGATTATCAGCTCATCGTTATCGGCGCGGGGCCCGGCGGCTATACCGCCGCCCTGGAGGCCGCCAGGCTGGGGCTGCACACCGCCGTGGTGGAGCGCCGGGAGGTAGGCGGCACCTGCCTGAACCGGGGCTGCATCCCCACCAAGACCCTGCTCCACGCCTCCCAGGTATACCGGGACGCCGTGGACGGCACCCCTGCCGGGGTCCACGCCGGGGACATCACCTTCAACCTGGGGGAGATGTTCGCCTATAAGCGGGCCGTTTCCGAGAAGCTCCGGGGCGGCATCCACGCCCTGCTGAAGGGGGCCAAGGTGGACCTGCTGGAGGGCGCCGCCCGCATCGACGCCCCGGGCCGCGTCACCGTTGCCGGCCCGGAGGGGAACACGGTTTACACCGCCGACCGCATTCTGGCGGCCACCGGCTCCGTGCCGGTGCGCCCGCCGATTCCGGGGCTGGACCTGCCGGGGGTCATGACCTCCGATGAGCTGCTGGAGGGCAGCGACAGCCTGTATGAGTCCCTGGTCATCATGGGCGGCGGCGTCATCGGCGTGGAATTTGCCACGTTTTACGCCAACCTGGGCTGCCGGGTCACCCTCATCGAGGGCATGGACCGGCTGCTGCCCACCATGGACCGGGAGCTGGGTCAGAACCTGGGCCAGATCCTGAAAAAGCAGGGGGTGGAGGTGCTGACCTCCGCCATGGTCCGGCGGGTGGAGCAGACGCCGGAGGGCCTGACGGTCCATGTGGACCAGAAGGGCAAGGAAAAGGCCGTGTCCGGCGAAAAGGTCCTGTGCGCCATCGGACGCCGTCCCTGCTGGGATGGGCTGTTCGCCCCGGAGCTGGTTCCCGAGACCCGGGGCCGCAGCCTGCTGGTGGATGAGGACTTCCGCACCAGCATCCCCGGGGTCTACGCCATCGGCGATGTGTCCGCCGTGATCCAGCTGGCCCATGTGGCCGCCGCCCAGGGCATCGCCTGCGTGAATCGTATGTGCGGCCGTCAGTCCGCCACGGACCTGAACGTGGTGCCCAGCTGCATCTACAGCAGCCCCGAGATCGCCGTGGTGGGCCTCACCGAGGCCGAGGCCAAGGAGCAGGGCATCAACGCCGTGTCCGGCAAGTGCACCATGTTCGGCAACGCCCGGACGGTCATCGAGGACCCGGGCCGCTGCTTCATGAAGCTGGTGGCCGACCGGGATACCGGCCGTCTCATCGGCGCGCAGCTGATGTGCCAGCACGCCAGCGACATCATCAGCCAGCTCAGCGCCGCCCTGGTAAACGGCCTGACGGTGGGGCAGCTGCTGTCCGTTATGCGGCCCCATCCCTCCTTTGAGGAGGCCATGACCGAGGCTCTGGAGCGTCTGGCCGGAAAGCTGTAACAACCTATACCGGCAAGCGCTCTCCCCCGGGTGCGGAAAATCTTCCGCACCCGGGGTTTTTGTTGCATTTGCAATTGTGAAATGTCTTGTCATACTATATATTGTAGTTGACAGGGCGGCAGGTACTCCTATATCTTGTGTCTATTGTACAGAATCGACAAAATATCCAGGGGATTTTCGTCAGGCATTTTCCCCATATTTAGGGCTTTGGGCTTGCATCAGCACAGGATATGGTATATGATTAAGAGGCTGATTGACCGCTGCTCCCCTGGGGCAGCTTTTCCTGTGGAGAGAGAAAAATCTGAGGAGAGGGAGGACGTTACACATGAAGATCATCAAGCGCAACGGGGCTGAGGTCCCCTTCGATATCCAGAAAATCGAGGTGGCCGTCACCAAGGCCAACAACTCTGTGGCCGAGGCCGACCGCATGACCCCCGTGCAGATCGGGCGCATCGCCGAGTCCGTGGAGCTGCAGTGCCAGAAGATGAACCGCGCTCCCACGGTGGAGGAAATTCAGGACATGGTGGAGCACCACATCATGGCCCACGGGGCCTTTGAGGTGGCCAAGCACTACATCACCTACCGCTATACCCGGTCCCTGGTGCGCAAGGCCAACACCACCGACGACAAGATCCTCTCCCTCATCGAGTGCAACAACGAGGAGGCCAAGCAGGAGAACTCCAACAAGAATCCGGTGGTGAACTCCACCCAGCGGGACTATATGGCCGGCGAGGTGTCCCGGGATATCACCAACCGCCTGCTGCTGCCCCGGGAGATCGTGGAGGCCCACGAGGAGGGCATCATCCACTTCCACGACACCGACTATTTCGCCCAGCACATGCACAACTGCGACCTGGTGAACCTGGAGGACATGCTGCAGAACGGCACCGTCATCACCGGCACCATGATCGAAAAGCCCCACTCCTTCGCCACCGCCTGCAACATCGCCACCCAGATCGTGGCCCAGGTGGCCTCCAACCAGTATGGCGGCCAGTCCATCAGTCTGACCCACCTGGCCCCCTTTGTGGAGGTCAGCCGCCAGAAGATCCGCCGCATCGTGCTGGCGGAGATGGCGTCCATCGGCGTGGACCCCGGCGAGGAGAAGATCAGCGAGCTGGTGGAGGCCCGCCTGCGGGAGGAGATCCGCCGGGGCGTGCAGACCATCCAGTATCAGGTGGTGACCCTTCTGACCACCAACGGACAGGCCCCCTTCATCACGGATGCTTGCTGGGATAGTCCCAGACCCTTATAAGAAACGGAGGCGAAGCGGAATGGTAAACAGAAAGCGGAACATCCAGATGAAGTTCTGGGTGACGGAGGAGGAGAAACGGCTCATCGACGAGAA
>OLWB01001035.1_pt1 | contig 27622 bp, 25 predicted proteins | sample 1673331 | NCBI WGS metagenome assembly OLWB01 (sample SAMEA3178943, study PRJEB25190) | human gut metagenome | biome: human gut; feature: human-associated habitat; material: faeces | place: Austria | collected 2013
GTGTGCAAAGGCAAAAAGCTCTATGACAAGAGAGCCGATATGGCGGCGCGGGAAGCAAAACGGGACATCGACCGCGCCATGAAAGAGCAGCGCCGTTAAGGCTGTCATCGAACAGCCTTTTATATGGGGATGTAAAGGTTTCGACGGGGACTGGAAGCCCTGGTAAGCGAGTAGCGGTGCGGGACCGCTATAAAATCCGCAAACTTAAAATTAAACGACAACAATACAGTTGCTGTTGCTGCTTAATTAAGCAGCCGTTCTTACCCGTAGGACCGCGGACGGGATAAGAGCGTCACTTAGCGGTGCACGTGAACGGGCCCACGCCTTTAAGCCCGTCATGATCTAAAGGCTACTGATGCGCAAAGCCTGCTGTTCGGCGGTGCGCGGAGGGAATGTCAAAAGAGCCGCTACACTCGTAGAAAGCCCCGGTAACCGGTTTTCGGACGCGGGTTCGATTCCCGCCATCTCCACCAAACAGGTATTGGACGAACACCTATTTCTTCAGCGGCGGCTTCGCCGTGAAGTGTTCGCTTTGATCCACAACAGAAAAGCGCCGTCTTGGGAGTAATCCCGAGGCGGCGCTTTTTCTTCGGCTGGTAAAGCAAATGGCAGATGCTGAGGGCGTTACGGAAACGCTGAAAGCCAACGACCAAATGGAATGGGTCGGTCGGATGAATTCCTGCCGAGATTGTGCATCCGAAACTGTCTGTCACCAAGTGATCTATACAGTACGATCACACAGATAAATGTTAATCGTATTGCAAGATATTTTTGACAGTTTGATATCATACAACATCTCTCATTTTCATTATAGTTTTTATATATTTATTGTTGATTTTATCGAAAGTTCATTGTATACTACAAAGTTTTATTTTTTATATGGACAAAAAAATTTATGGGTGTATACTATTATTGCATTTACTAAAAAGCAAAGGAAGGAGGAAATAATACTATGCGCGATGTTCTGCGGGAAGAAAAAAAATTTCTGCTTAATCAGGCAGAAGCATTAAAACTTCGGAATTATTTGTCAAACGTGGTTCATACTGACGCACATAATGGACCGGATGGTTATCCGGTACGTTCTTTGTACTTTGATTCTTTGTCAAATCGGGATTTTCAGGAAAAGGAAGATGGTCTGGAGTTAAGAAGGAAGTTTCGTTTGCGGGTATATAGTCCTGATGCGGATTTTGCACTGTTTGAAATGAAGCAGAAGCAGGGACCTTATCAGCGGAAGCGATCATTAAGATTATCCAGAAGGGAAGCGCAGGCTCTCGTTGAGGGTGATTATTCTGTACTTTTAAACAGTGGCAGTGAGTTTGGACAGGAATGTCATTCAATTATGGAAATGTGGGCATACCGTCCTAAAACAGTTGTAGAATATGACAGATTTGCATTTATCGCGCCGGAAAATTCTATTCGAATAACTTTTGACTCTGGAATACGGGCTAATGAAGTAAATTTCAATATGTTTGATAGAAATCTGGTGTTAAACAGTGTAATGTCTCCTTTTGCTACAGTGTTGGAAGTTAAATATAACGGTTTTTTGTTAAGCTATATCAAGCATATGCTTCTGCCCGTTCAGAAAAGCGAGCTTTCCGTGAGCAAATACTGTATGGCAAGACAAATTGGCTGTGACTACAGATTTTAGGAGGAATGGGAATGAAAGAGACAATTTATAACCTGCTTACCCAGCAGGGGGATATGACCTGGCAGCAAATTACAATGCATATTCTGGTAAGTGCTGTCATTGGTCTGTTTATTTTTATTTCATATGTGATCTCACATAAGGGAACGATTTACAGCAAAAAATTTGGAGTAACACTAATCGTTCTGACGGTTATGACAGGAACAGTTATGACTGTCATAGGAAACAATATTGCATTGTCGCTTGGTATGGTCGGTGCATTATCTATCGTGCGTTTTCGAACTGCAATAAAAGATTCCAGAGATACTGTATATATTTTCTGGACGATCATTGTGGGAATATGCTGTGGAGTTGGAGATTATCTGGTTGCTGCAGTAGGCAGTTCTGCTATTTTTCTTATCTTTCTTATCGTGGGAGCAATCCGCAGTGATAACCGTATGCTTTTGATCATCCGTGCAAAAAGAAGCCGCTGTGAAAATATAGAATCCCAGGTCTTTCGTTATTTTGGGACTGGTGCCGTTCTTCGGGTAAAAAATACGACAGAAGAGAATGCTGAGTACATTTATGAATTATCCAGAAAAATACTGGGAAAAGTTCAGAAACAGCATCCGGCTTTAACAGATGATTTCTATAACCTTGGACAAATCGAAAGTGTTAATATTGTAGCTCAAAGCGATGAGATTTATAACTGATATGAAATATAAAATAATAGGATTTACATGCTGCTTTGCGGTTATCTTGATTGCTGTTTTTGCGCCACTGCTTTATCAGGACTATCGAACAACAGAGAGAGTTCACCAGCATGAACAGGAAATTCCCCAGGAACCATGTACGGATCCTGCGGATGGCGGTCTGTGTACATATCTTCCGATTGTCAAAATTGATACAGATGGGGTGGTAATCCCGGGAAGACCCATTAAGGATGATGGAAACAACCGCATTTATACATGTGCTGCTGATGGGGAAACTACAATTGCTGCTCAGATGGATATAATCGGAAATGACAGCAAAGAGTACCATCATGCAAATGGAACGGCAGATGTATCTTCTGCAATCCGCATACGAATGAGAGGTAATTCCTCAAGAGCGTTTGATAAGCCAAGCTATGCCATCAGACTTGTAGATAAAGAAGGGGAAAACAATCCGCTTTCCGTTATGGGAATGGATGCGCACCATGAATGGGTATTGTACGGTCCCTGGCTCGATAAAACAGCCATACGAAATTATATGTTTTACAATCTTGCCGGAGAAATGATGTCTTACGCGCCAAATGTAAGATTCTGCGAAGTAATTCTTAATGGTGAATATGAAGGTCTATATGTAATGACTGAAGTGATAACCGGCGGAAAAGATGGCGCCAGGCTGGGACTTCGTGTAAATGCCAAGAACAGCACATTTTCCGGATACCTGCTTCGCCTGGATCATCAGCATGCGGACGAAGAAGCTTTAAACAGCTTTACAACGTATACCTACAAAACCCCCTTCCAGCTGCAGATAGAATATCCCGGAAGCAGGAACAGGGATGCCGGACTGACAGAAGAAATCCGGCAGGATTTTTCAGATTTTGAAAAAACTCTGTATTCATATGATTATGACAGGGAAAAACATGGCTACACTTCTATGATAGATGTAGACAGCTTTGTAGATTACTTTATAATCAATGAGCTTTCCAGTAATGCAGATGCCGGAAACTATTCCACTTATATTTATAAGGGAACAGATAATCTGTATCGTATGTGTGTATGGGATTTTAATAATGCCTGCAATAACTATTTCGAGGAGGAACTTCCTTATACAGGATTTTTCCTGAACAACCGATTATGGTTTGAAATGCTTATCAAAGATGAGGATTTTACTGAACGGATCATCCAGCGATACCATTCCTTGCGAAAAGGTCTGTTAAGTGAGGAATCACTTTATCGTTATATCGATGAAACCCTTGATTTTATCGTACCAGCTCTTGAAAGAAACGATGCACGATGGGGAAGTGTGGAACAGCAGGCAAAGGGACTTCTGGTTCCGGTATCGAGAAATTTGGACAGCAGATCTGCCGCTGAAGGACAGTTAAAAGGTTACTTGCGAAACAGAGGAGAATGGCTGGATGAAAACATTGAGACTCTGCGTCAGTATTCAGCATCTTCCCGTGTAAAGCAGTATAATGAGGTTAATGATTAAAATATGAAACGATTTATTATCGGCATATCTGCCATCATTCTGCTTCTATTTATTGGATTTGTAGCTGTGTTTTATGGCGGATTTTATGTAGACTTAGGCTGGGACAATCATGTAAACACATTTGTCCGGACTGAGAATAAAGAGATACTTATAAAGGACAAAGATAAGTGGAAACCATTTGAAGTCAGAGGAATGGATATGGGAAGCGGTATTCCTGGTGAATGGTCTACAGATTATGCGATCACCAAAGAAACCTATCTGCACTGGTTTCAGCTGATCCAGGAAGCAGGAGCAAATACGCTGAGAGTCTATTCTGTCCAGAATCCGTCTTTTTATAAAGCGTTCTATGAATACAATTCCCAACATGAGGAGCCGTTATATTTACTTCAGGGAATCTGGGTAAATGATTATATACAGAACTCCCGAGTGGATGCATATGCCGACTCCTTTGCAGGAAAGCTTTTGGATAATTGCCTGGTCACTGTAGATGTGATCCATGGAAAACGACTGATCATCAATAATGATGCAGATACAAGTACAGGACTTTATTTACACGATGTCTCGAAATGGGTGCTGGGATATATTATCGGAAATGGATGGGAAGATACAACGGTTGCATATACAGATGAGAAATATCCGGATATGGAACCTTATAAAGGAACCTATCTTACTGCTTCAAAAGATGCTTCTGCCTTTGAATCCCTGCTTGCAAAAACAGGTGACAGGATGCTACACTATGAATCAACAAGATATGATGAGCAGCGTCTGATCTCCTTTTCCAGTGGAAATGCAACAGATCCCTTTGATTATCCTAAAGAGATTGCAGAATATTTCCGAAAATGTGCCCGGATCGACACAGAACATATAACTGCAACGGATAAATTTATATCAGGTCAGTTTGCCAGCTACAGTGCATCTCCATATGATCAGGATTACTTTTCCTGTATGGAATACACAACATGGAACAGCTTGTCTGATAAAAAGATTGACTTTAGTGACTGTATCACTCCTGACGGAAAACGGAATACTTATCGGGCATATTTAAGACTTTTAAACGAACATCATACAATGCCGGTTTTGGCTGTTGAATTTGGTGCAGCTACAGGACGAGGTGAGATTCAGGAGAATCAGGTGACCAGCAAAGGACTTGGATACTATTCTGAAAAAGAACAGGGAAAGATTCTGGTAGATTGTTATGAAGACATTATGGCTGCCGGACTTTCCGGAGGCTGTGTCTATTCCTGGCAGGATGAATGGTTCAAGCACACCTGGAATACCATGTATGCTGTAGATTTAAGCCGTAATATTTACTGGGAAGATGCGCAGACAAATGACCAGCATTTTGGCTTGCTGGCATTTGACTGTGGGGAAAAAGAAAGTGTTTGTTACGTGGACGGGGATACTTCCGAATGGACGGATAAAGATATGGTGATCCAATATGAAGACGGCTCTTTCCTCAGTGTGAAGTATGATGCCTCCGATGTTTATTTATATCTCCATAAAAAGGACTTTGATCTGGAAAAGGACACGCTGTATGTTCCGGTTGATACGACCCCTAAAACAGGCAGTACCCGTATGGAAAATTGTACAGCAGAATTTGAAAGACCTACAGATTTTGTACTGATCTTAAATGGAAAAGATAATACTCGTCTGTTGGTTCAGGATCGGTATAATCCCATTCATGCCAATTATGAGGAAGATATTACAGGAGAAGATCCTTATATTGATCCACCCGCCAAGGACAGCGCTGTATTCGAAAATATCTGCATGGTATTACGGGATGTTATTGGTCAGTATCAGGATGCTGCCACACCGTTAAAAACCTTTGAAAGTGGAAAGCTGCATTATGGTAATGGAAATCCGTCTGCATCTGCTTATGATTCCAGGGCAGATTTTATCTGTAACGGAGATGATGTGGAAATTAGAATCCCATGGCAGCTGCTGAATTTTTCTGATCCGTCCCGAATGCAGATCCATGATGATTATTATGACGGAAATTATGGCATTGAAGCAGTGGGAATCAAAGAGATGTTTATAGGTTTTGGCAGTGAAGAAAATACAATCGAGATGGGATGCCTTAAACTGAAAGGATGGGAGAATACAGTACCCTACCATGAAAGATTAAAAGAAGCATACCAGGTTCTGAAGACATACTGGACAGGAAAGGAATACGAATGATAGCACAGCTTGTGATTGCTTTTTATTTTATTGTCTGTGTGGGGATTATCCTGTTTAACTGCTTTACAGAGATAATCTCAAGATATCGTTCCTGTGTTCTGAAAAGGAGGGAACAACGATATTGCGAAGAATACAGACAGTTGTTTTTAGAAAATATAACGGAAAATAAAAAGCAGGAAAAAAGGCTGGTTAAAGAGCTTCATTCAACCAGTAGACTTCTGACGTTCAGTGAAGCATTATATAAAGTTGAAAACAATATGCCGGAACAATTCCAGCAGGGAATAGCATCTGTAAGTCGGCTGATGGAAGAACTGATACCGGTTTATGAAAGAAAATCGGATATGGAAAAGGCCTGCTTGGCTTATGTATTTGCCATATTTCATATGACGAAATTCCAGACTAAGGAAATTGTTTTCCCATTTCTTTTTGACCTGCTTGGAAATAAAAGTCTCTATTGTAGGGAGAATGCTTTGCGGGCATTATACAGTTCAGAAGATACATACGCGGTTATGCAGGCATTGACATTTCTGGATGCAAATGAGCAGCTGCTTCCGCATGAAAAAATACTTGCAGATGGACTTCTTTCCTTCGATAAAAAAGAAGAACTGATACCACTCCTTTGGGAAAAAATGAGTGAATTTCATCCAAGGATGCAGGTAAGCTTGTTGGATTATATTAGATATGCATCGTCAAACTGGAAGGATGAAATGCTGTCTATGTTGGAAACAAGCCAGGATATGGAAATTCAAATCGCATGTGTCCGCTATTTTGGCAGATATCAGGATGAAAGAAGTGTTCCTTTTTTGCTTCATCACGCCGAAGAAGAAAAGGAAGGGTTCTGGGAATTGCAGAATGCCTGTATTTCTGCTCTTGCTGTGTATCCCGGACCGCAGACACTGGAAATCTTGAAAAAAGAGACTTCCAGTAAAAACTGGTATGTCCGTCGTAATGCTGCAAAAAGCCTTGCAGTTCTGAATACAGATAGGGATGCATTAGCTGATATTTTACAGGGAAATGACCGCTACGCAAAAGAAATGTTAGAGTACCAGCTGGATGCAGTAAAAGCACAAAGGGGGGCGGGCTTATGACCGATGCGTTTCGTTTTTTTCTGGAATGTATCAATCTGTTTTTTATTATATACCTGATTGGATATTCCAGCTTTTTGTTTTTGTCGGTTGTAGCAGGCGCAATTGAGCTGCACAGATCATACCGCCTTGAACAGCTGCACAATAAACTGTGGCAAAGCTATTACATACCGGTTTCCATTCTTGTTCCGGCTTATAACGAAGAGGTTACGGTGAAGGATACAGTCACTTCACTTCTCAACCTGGATTATAAACTATATGAAATTATAGTAATAGATGATGGTTCTAAAGACAAAACATCTCAGGTTCTGATTGATGCATTTCATATGGAGCGAGTGGAACGTCCGATCCGTCATCTGATCCAATGCCAGCCTGAGGAAGAGGTTTATGAATGCCCGAACCAGAAAGTGCCCATTACTTTGATCCGCAAGAAGAATGGCGGAAAAGCAGACAGCTTAAATGCCGGAATCAATGCAGCCAGGTATCCTTGGTTTATCTGTATGGATGCGGACTCTGTTTTACAGTATGATTCGCTGGAGAAAATCGTTCGCCCGGTTCTGGAGGACGAAAATGTAATAGCCGTTGGTGGAAGTGTCCGCCCAGCCAATGGTGTTGTCATAAAAAAAGGTCATGTGATAAAATATAGGCTGCCCAGGAATATAATAGCAAGAATGCAATCCCTGGAATATGACCGTTCTTTTCTGGCAGCACGTATCCTGTTGGATAAAATCAATGCAAACATGATCATATCCGGAGCTTTTGGATTATTTGAGAAAAAAACAGTGATTGCCGTAGGTGGATATGACAACAGTACAATGGGCGAGGATATGGAACTGGTAGTCAGACTTCATGAATTCAGCCGCATGAATCGTAAGCCATATAAGATTCATTTTGCACAGGATGCCATCTGCTGGTCGCAAACTCCGGAAAAATTAAGTGAATTGTGCAAGCAGCGGAAAAGATGGCAGAGAGGATTGTTCCAGTGTATGTGGGGACACCGTAAAATGCTGGCAAACCCACGGTACGGGGCTGTAGGACTTTTATCCTATCTTTATTTTCTGCTTTACGAATTATTGTCACCATTTATTGAACTTTTGGGTGTACTTACAATGGTTTTATCTGTGGTGATGGATATGCTGAATGTGAAATTTATGCTGGTATTTCTTGCCTGCTATGCCCTGTATGGTATTTTACTCACATTAACTGCATATTTTTCAAGAATCTATACCATTGACCAGAGGCTTTCTTTTCGAGAACTGATCCTTGCTATTATTGCTTGTTTTTTTGAAACAACTTTTCTCCGCTTTTCTCTGGCATTTGTCCGTGCGACTGCATTTGTGGGATACAAGAAGAACAAACTGAACTGGGGTAAACTGGAAAGAAAGAAAATGAACAAAATATAGTTTTATTACTATGTCAATTTATCTAGTGTGACGGCAAGCTGATTTCTAACGCAAAATGTGTTACCATAAATTATCCAAACGTGTCCTGATTCTTCTGGCTCTGGATGATAAGAAAAATTCCAATCTGAATCATAGACAGATTGCTTCCGCATTGAATACAACGGTAACAACCATTGTAGCAACTGCACGCGATTATTTTCAAAATGGACTGGAACATGTCCCGCTGGATGATATAGAAACGGCATTTGAAGGCGAAACCGGAGCTTCGGAGGGGTGTTCATCCTTGAGCACCCTCGCTCCATCAGAAAAAAGGTCTTTGTCATTTTTGACAAAGACCTTTTTTCTGTGAAATTCGCCTTACGGCGAGTGAAATAATAACCTGCGGTTATTGTGAAATTGCTTCGCAGTGAAATGCACTGCGCGCGTTAAGGGCGAATTGTATTTCACTTGGTGCGTAGCATCAAATTTCACAAGTGTGGTAGCACGCATTTGAGCGCTTCAAATATTTTGTGAGGCTTTCCTAAAAAGGGAAAGCTTCGCGGGAAATATTCACTATTAGTTAGTAGGAATTTACTGCTGCAGTTGTGGGAGTAAAAGTGAAATGACTAAAAACACCCAAGCCGGTACAAACGCGGCCCGGGTGCTTAGAGTGTTATGGTGAATTATGCTTTTAGCTCTCCTCAACCATCGCTCTCAAAAGTTCAATTTCGGCTTTGTAGCCGGGGAGTTCGTTTGGAGTTTCGAGATAAAAGGGGAGGCGGCGCAGGACAGGGTGGTTGATGATGCGGCGGAACGCTTCCGTGCCGATCTTGCCCTCGCCGATCTTTGCGTGGCGGTCTTTGTGAGAGGAAAGCCCGAAGATGCTGTCGTTAATGTGTACCGCTTTCAGGCGGTTAAGCCCAATCACGCGGCCAAACTCTGTCAACACACCGTCGAGGTCGTTTACAATGTCATACCCGGCATCGAACACGTGGCAGGTATCGAGGCACACGCCCATGTGGTCGGAAAGCGTTACGCGGTCCAGAATTTCACGGAGTTCCTCAAAATGAGAGCCGACTTCCGTGCCCTTGCCCGCCATGGTCTCGAGTAAAACCGTGGTGGTCTGTTCGGAAGATAAAATGGCGTTCAGCGTTTCGCTGATCTGTGTGACGCCGGTCTCGATGCCTTGTCCAACGTGGCTGCCGGGGTGGAAGTTATAGAGATTGTGCGGTGTGGCTTCCAGACGCTTCAAATCATCCTGCATCGTTTCGCGGGCGAATGTGCGGGTGTCTTCGTTTGCGGAGCAGGGATTGATCGTATACGGTGCGTGGGCGAGCAGCACGGCAAAGTGGTTTTCCGCCGCTAACTCGTTTAACTTCTGTGCGTCGTTCAGATCAAGCGGTTTTGCGCGGCTGCCGCGCGGGTTTCGCGTGAAGAACTGGAACGTATCCGCGCCGATGGAAAGTGCCGTTTTGCCCATGGCGTAGTAGCCCTTAGAGGCAGAAAGATGACAACCGATGTGCAGCATGGCTTATTCCTTGGAATTCCAGTTTTTGTAGATCTCTTTTGTGGAACGCACCATTTCCTGCGCAAAATCGGAAACATATTTGCGGTTATAGAACGCCTTTGTGCGGTCGTTTGGCATCATTTCGAGCAGCTCTTCTTCAGAAAGCTCACGATACCGGTTCTCAAACACGATGGAACTCTTTGCAAAACGAGTTGTCTGCTTTCTTTCCTTTTGCTGCTGGGTGGGATAGCCGAAGACCAGCATGCAAAGCGGCGCGACCTGCGGGGGCAGGTTTAAAAGCTCTTTGTGAATCTCGAAGTTCTCCACAATATCGCCGATATAGCAGGAACCGATGCCGAGGCTTTCTGCGGCAATGCAGGCTGTGTGTGCGGCGATGACGGCGTCTTCCGTTGCAAGCACCATGTTGCTGAGCTCCGGCGCGGGAATATCCTCGCAGCCCGCCATTTTGAACTTTCTGTACCAACGGTGGTAATCTGCACAGAAAATGAGCACCATTTTCGCCTGTGCAATGAACGGCTGATGATCACAGGTTTCGGCAAGCTTATCCTTAATGGACTGCTCCGTCACGTCAATGATGGAGTACGGCATGCAGTTACCGCCGGTCGGTGCGCGCATGGCAGCGGCGAGGATAATATCTTTGATTTCGGGTGAGATCTCCTTATCCTCAAAAACACGGACGGACTTGCGGTTCATCAAAACCTGAATCGTTTCATTCATTTTTAAGACCCCTTCCAAATTGTTGTAATCAAGCTGCTAACAGTATAGCACAATAAAGCATCCGTGTAAAGGAGAATATTGAACCGAAGTGCACGGGAAAACGGCACTATGGGTTGACAAATTTAACAGCGGGGTTATAATAATATCAAAGAGGTGTATGAGGAGTGCGGCTATGGAATTGCATGAACTGATGGGAAAGTTACATAAGCTGGAGCTTGTGCAGCAGCTTGCACATCGGCGTGGGGCGCAGGAGCATGGTCTGTATTTCGGCCAGATGCCTGTGCTGGACTTCATTGCGGCAAATCCCGGGTGCACACAGGTGCAGGTGGCAGACCATCTGCGCGTCAGCCCGGCCTCCATTGCGCTCTCTACAAAGCGTTTACAGAAGGCGGGGTATCTTACAAAAGAAATGGATGCAGAAAACCTGCGCTGCAAGCGGCTTTATATCTCTGAAGAAGGGCAAAGGGCCTGTGCCATGTGCCGCGAGCGGTTAGACCAGATCGACGCGGTGGCGTTTCAGGGCTTTTCGGAAGAGGAGCTTGAAGCGTTTTCCTCTTTTTTGGACCGCGTGACGCTTAACATGACGGGCGAGACCGAAAATGTTGTGAGCGGCGAATTGTTCGGCCATTTGTGCCGGGAGCTCGATGCCATTGAAAAAGAGGCGAAGAAAAGCTGATTTTCTGGTAAAGTTGTGTTTTTTACCATCTGATTTGCAAAAAATATCAAATACATTCCTGCGCTCTTTCATTATAATAAGGGCGTAAACACAGAGGCGATACCACAATGCCGGTCAATCGGGCAAAATTTCACTTCGATAATACATACGCCGGTATGGATATGCTGTACGGGCCATATGTTCTGTATCAGATTGGGGACTTAAGCTGCGAAGCAGGTTACCAGACCTTTGAGCACGAGCAGGCGGTCTATGAGATTACATACGTGCTTTCCGGCACCGGTGCATTTTATGTAGATGATACGGTGTACACCATGCAGAAGGGTGACCTGCTCCTTGTGCGCAAGGGACAGATGCACAACATCATCTCGGCGGAGATCGAACCGCTGCGTTTCTTTTATCTCGGCTTTGATTTTGTGGAGCCGATCGTAAATGAGAAGATTGCACAGCTTAAGAGTTTTTTCGATACGAACGAGCAGGTGCAGTTTCATAACGCGGTCAGCTTACAGGACACGTTCATGCGCGTGCTTTCCGAATTCATTTCGGACGACGTACTCTCGAACCTTTTGATTGAAGCGTACATGCAGGAGATCATCTGCGGCGTATACCGCATTTTCAGCCGAAAGTTCTACAAAAACTACTTGCTGAGCGGCAGCAATAATTCCGATGAAAAGCTCGTCTACGATGTTATCAATTACATTGATGTGCACCTTGAGTCCATGGAAAATCTCAGCGCGCTCAGTGCGGAGTTTGGGTACAGTTATACCCATATTGCGCAGAAGTTCTCTGCGTTTACGGGCGAAAGCCTGAAATCCTATCACACAAAGCGGCGCTTTGAAAAATCAAACGAGTATCTTCGCCAGGGGTATTCCGTTACAAAAGTCGCCGAGCTGATGGGCTTCAAATCGATCCATGCGTTCAGCCGCGCCTACAAAAAATATGTGGGCATGGCGCCGCGTGAATATAAAAAATGGGCCGAGGAGGATAAAAAGAACCTTCCGCAGCCCGCAGAAAATTCTTAAAGGAGTTGTATTCCAATGAAAGTTGCCGTTATTGGTTGCGGTACGATCGCAAATGCAGCACACATCCCGTCTTACATGAACAACCCGGAGGCAGAAATCAAGTATTTCTGCGACATCATCCCGGAGCGCGCACAGGCTGCCGTTGAAAAGTACGGCTGCGGCACCGCTGTTGTGGATTATCACGATGTCCTGGCAGACCCGGAAGTTGAAGCTGTTTCCGTCTGCACCCCGAACAATGTTCACCCGACCATTTCCATTGACGCACTGCGTGCAGGTAAGAACGTTCTGTGCGAGAAGCCGGCTGCAAGAACCTACAAGGAAGCCCTTGAGATGCAGAAGGTTCAGCACGAGACCGGCAAAGTGCTCAATATCGGCGTTGTTAACCGCTTCAATGACAGCGTTAACCTCATCAAAAAGTATATCGACGACGGCAAGCTCGGCGATATCTACCATGTACATGCCAGCTTCCGTGCACACCGTTCTATTCCGGGCCTCGGCGGCGCGTTCACCACAAAGGCGATTGCAGGTGGCGGTGCTCTGATTGACTGGGGTGTACATTACCTTGATATCGTTATGTACTGCTGCGGCGACCCGAAGGTTAAGACCGTTACGGGTGAAGCCTTCTGCGAGCTTGGCAAGGACATGAAGGGCTACGCATACACCGACATGTGGGCAGGCCCCCCGAAGTACGACGGCACCTACGACGTGGACGACTCCGTTGTCGGCATGATCCGTACCGAAGGCCCGGTCATCTCTCTGCACGGCGCTTGGGCACAGAACATCGGCGAAAACGAGTGTTACATCGACTTCATGGGCGATAAGGGTGGCATCCGTCTCCAGTACGGCAAAGATTTCACCGTTTACAGCTCCGAGTACGGTGCACTCACGGAGTATAAGCCTGTCTTTAAGATGCGCGACCACTTCCAGAACGAGATTGACGCATTCATCGACTGCATCAAGACCGGCAAGAAGCTGCCGTCTCACATCGACACCGTTATCATCACGGCACAGATGATGCAGGCGATTTATGATTCCTCCGAGCAGCACAAAGAGATCACGCTGGGCTAAGCTCCCTGTGCATTAAGAAAGGAAATTGCTTATGTATCCCTTTTCTATCGGCGTTCTGATGGACGGCTTCCGCACCGATACGCTCACGGCTCTCGATAAAGCTGTTGCAGTCGGCGCGACCGGCATTCAGGTTTACGCAACAAGAGGCGAAATGGCGCCCGAGAATATGAACGCAGAAGCACGCCGCGAATTTTTGAAGCGCGTGAAGGATCACGGCCTGACGATCTCTGCGCTGTGCGGCGACCTCGGCCACGGCTTCAACGACCCGAAGCTGAACCCGGAGCTCATTGAAAAATCCAAACGCATCGTAGACCTTGCAAAGGACCTCGAGACCGATGTGATCACGACGCACATCGGCGTTGTACCGAACGACCCGAGCCACCCGCGCTATGCAATCATGCAGGATGCTTGCGGCCAGCTTGCGGCGTATGCAGACTCCATGCAGGCGCACTTCGCCGTGGAGACCGGCCCGGAGATTGCAACGACGCTGAAGGGGTTCCTTGACAGCCTCCATTCCAAGGGTGTTTCCGTCAACCTTGATCCGGCAAACTTTGTTATGGTCACGGGCGACGACCCGGTTCAGGCGGTCTACACGCTGAAGGATTACATTGTGCACACACATGCAAAAGACGGCAAGCGTCTGCATTATGTCAGCCCGGAGATCCTGTACGGCATGGAGGAATCCGACATGCTGAACGACGCTTCCTTCATTGAGCTTCCGCTCGGCGAAGGCGACGTTGATTTCCCGGCGTACTTCAAGGCGCTGAACGACATCGGCTATAAGGGCTTCCTGACGATCGAACGCGAAGTCGGCGACGACCCCGAGGGTGATATCCGCAAGGCGGCAGATTACATCCGCAGCCTGATTTGATTTTAAAAAGCAAAGAAGGAGAACGGTTTCGACCGCTCTCCTTTTTGTATCATAACTTTTTGCTGCGTCCGACGCATGGCCCAACGGTGTTTTACGTGTATGCCGCAACGGTTGAAAGCGCGGATATCCCAATCACGCTGCAGGCGAATGAAACGATCGATTACAAATTTCTGCCGTATGACAAATTCTGCGATTTCGTACAGTCCAAGGCGTTTGCCGCTTCCCTTCGGGAACGTTTTCCGGCATATCAAAACGCGCTCGAAACATATGTAAAGCAAGTTTTGAAAGGCGCAACTTGCAAAAAATGACGGAGAAAAAATCAATTATTCATTTGTGCGCTTTCCTGTTGAATTTTGGTGTTTGCTGTGTTAAAATCTCAGACGGACTAAAAACAGGCGGCTTGCCTGCAATGAGGAAAGTTGGCGTAGTATGAATAACCCGATCCAAAACGTTAAAGAAAAGCTTACAAAGCAAAATTTAAAGACATTTTTGCTCATCACGTTCGGCACCTTTATTTTTGCCATCGGCATTTATTTCTTTAAATTTCCGAATAATTTCTCCACCGGCGGCGTGAGCGGTATCTCTATTCTACTCGGTCGTATTTTTCCGTCGTTCTCCACGGCGGATATCATGTGGATTATCAATATCATCCTGCTCATCATCGGTTTTATCATTTTAGGACGCGGTTTTGGTGTGCTTACCGTGTATTGCAGCATGCTACTTTCGTTTTTGACGTGGCTGTTTGAAAAGGTCATTCCGCTTTCCAAGCCGCTTACCGATCAGCCGTTCCTCGAGCTGTGCTACGGCATGATGCTGCCGGCGGTCGGCTCGGCGATCCTCTTTAACTGCAATGCTTCGAGCGGCGGCACGGATATTGTTGCGATGATCCTCAAAAAGTACACGAGTCTTGATATCGGCAAAGCGCTGCTCGTCAGCGATGCGCTCATCGCATTTTCCGCGACGTTTGTATTCGATATCCGCACAGGCCTGTTTTCGCTGCTCGGTCTTGCTATCAAAGCGTTCATGGTCGATTCCGTGATTGAAGGTATTAACCTCTGCAAATATTTCTCCATTGTCACCACGCACCCGGAGGAGATTTGCGATTACATCATTCACAAGATGAACCGCAGCTCGACCATTGTGGATGCCACAGGCGCGTATTCGCATGAGGGCTGCAAGGTCGTTATGGTTGCGTGCAGACGCGGTGAAGCTGTGAAGCTCCGCGCGTATGTCCGTTCCGTCGATAAAAAGGCATTTATGTTTATCACGAATACGAGCGAGATCATCGGCAAGGGCTTCCGTTCTGTTGAATGACCGTACATAAAAGTTTTTGGCAGCGCATCGTTTCGGTGTGCTGCCTTTTTACAGGCGAAAATTTAATTTAGTATTGACTTAATTAAAATTCGTGCTATAATTTAATTTAGTAAATGCTTAATCAGGAGGACGCTATGGGTTCAACGGCTATGATGTTCAAAGCACTGGCAGATGAAAACCGCCTTTTGCTGCTGCGCCTTTTGCTGCGCCGCAACTGTTGCGTGCGCGCACTGGCAAGACAGTTGGATATTTCGGAAGCGGCGGTTTCACAGCATTTAAAAGTTCTGCGTGAAGCGGGGCTCATTTTCGGTGAAAAGTGCGGTTATTTCATGCACTACACCGTCAATCGCGCGGCGCTTAAAGAACTCAGCAGCCAGCTCTCTCGCATGGCGTTTTCTGCAGAGCAGATGCCCTGCACGCCGCAGCATGGCGGGTGTAGCCGTGCGGAATATGACAAATGCCGAAACGCGGTACAGCCGCAGACGGAGCATATTCTGCACGTAGCAGAAAATAGGATGTTTGATTTGAAAGGAAGCATGAACATGAAAATCGCGGTAACGTATCAGAACGGACTGGTTTTCCAGCATTTCGGCCATTCCGAAGCGTTTAAGATCTATGAGATTGAGAACGGCGAAGTTAAAAATGCAGAGGTCGCGCCCACAAACGGCAGCGGTCACGGTGCACTGGCCGGCTTTTTGAAGCAGCACGGCGTGAATGCGCTCATCTGCGGCGGCATCGGCGGCGGTGCGCGCACGGCGCTTGCAGAAGCGGGCATCGAGTTGTATCCCGGTGTTTCCGGCAGCGCGGACGCGGCGGTCAATTCGCTGCTGAACGGCACACTGCTCTATAACCCGGATACCGTCTGTGCACACCATCACCACGAGGGCGGTCATGACTGCGGCAGCCATAGCTGCGGGGAAGATAAGCACGGCTGCGCGGGCAATCATTGATTTACCGGAAGGGTCATTTCGGCATTTGCTGCGATGACCTTTCTTTTTCTTTACAAACCGCGAAACTGTTTGAAAACACGCGATTTCTGTGTTATACTATACGCAGAGTTTGAAATTTATCTACGGGAGGACAAGCATGTCGAATCCGTACAGAGAGGAATTTATCTCCATTTATACACAGAATATCACGCGCGAGGGCTCGCAGAAGCTTTTGGCGTGGCTGGATACCACCGATTTTTACACCGCGCCGGCAAGCACAAAGTTCCACTGTGCCTGCGAAAGCGGCCTTGTGATGCACAGCCTGAATGTCTACAAGGCGATGCGCGAGCGTTGGTTTGACGAGGGCGACAGTGAAGAAAGCTTTGCGATATGTGCGCTGCTGCACGACGTGTGCAAATCGCAGTTTTATAAGACCTCCACGCGCAACGTGAAAAATGACGAGACCGGGCAGTGGGAAAAGCGCCCGTTTTACACGGTGGACGATGCATTCCCGTTTGGTCACGGTGAAAAATCCGTTTACCTCATCGAGCGTTTTATGCGTCTAAAGCCTGTGGAGGCCATGGCAATCCGCTGGCACATGGGTGGCTTTGACGACGCGGCGAAGGGCGGCAGCTTTGCCATCAGCCTGGCATTTGACCGCTATCCGCTCGCCGTGAAGCTGCACATGGCTGATTTGGAATCAACCTATCTGCGCGAAAAAGGCACCTCCGATGTGCGCTGAGAGGCGGTGAGCAGATGATCGCGATACAAACTGCAAATTTAACGAAAAAATACGGCGACATCATTGCGATAAATGGCGTGGACCTTGAAGTGGAAGCCGGGGAGATCGTCGGCTGCCTCGGCCCGGAGAGATCCGGCAAAACGACGCTGCTGCGCCTTTTAACGGGTCTTGTGCGCCCGACGCTCGGCGACAGCACAGTGCTGGGACTTTCTTCTGTGAAAGAGAGTCGCAAACTGCGCGCGAAAAGCGGTATCGTTACCGATACGGCGGCCTGCATTGGCAGCATGAGCGCTCTGGAAAACCTGCTGATGTTCGCTTCCATGTATGGCATGCGCAAGGAGCAAGCCCGTACACATGCGGCGCAGCTTTTGAAGAAGCTTGACCTTTGGAACGCGCGCGACCGCAAGGTCTACACGTTTTCCACAGAGATGTGCCGCCGGTTATCGCTGGCGCGTGCGCTTGTGCATCACCTGCAGATCGTGTTTTCGGACGGTTTGCCCGGCGGCGAGCAAGCGGTATCGGACGCAATGGTGCTGCGTACACTTTCGGATTATGCAAAGGAAACCGGCGCCACGGTGCTGCTTTGCACCGATCATCTTGAAAGCGCGGAGGAGATCTGCACAAGCTTTGCGGTGCTGGAGCACGGCTTTTTACGGGCGAGCGGCGACCTTTCGATGCTTACGGCCGCTTCTGAATTGACGCCTATGGCGGTAATCCGCGTGAGCGACACGCAGAAGATGCCGGAGGACTTCACACTGCATGATGGCGCGTGGGAAAAGCCAATCGAATCCGAAGCCGATATGCCGGAGCTTATTTCCGGGCTTGTGCGGGAGAATGTCGGCATTTACGAAGCATCCGTGTGTACGCCCACATTGCAGGATGTTTATTACGCGTTTGTGAAAAAGCCTGGAGAGGAGACACCGCATGAAGAAGCTGTTTTATAAGCTGTTTTCCAAAGCGGAACGTGCACTTATGATGAAGGACCTTTCCGCTTTGTGCCGCCGCAGGCTGATCTTGACGTTGCTCATCGCACTGCCGCTCGTTTTTGCGGTGGCGTTCCCGCTTTTGTTCCTGTTCGTTTCCGCTATGGTCTCACCGAAATCCTCCGGTGTGGAGCAGTTTAAAAACCTGCTCGATAACATTCCGCAGGGGACGGACGAGCGCGCGCAGATGTTCTACATTTTCACGGCGTTTATCTCGCCGATGCTGTTTATGCTCATTCCGCTTTTATCGGCAATCATTACGGCTTCGTACACGTTTGCGGGCGAGCGGGCACACGGCACAATGGAAACGCTTCTGTTTGCGCCGTTCAGCGTGCGCCGCTTTTTGCAGATGAAGGCGGCAAGCAGTGTTTTGGCCTCCGGGCTTGTCACGGCGGTTTCGTTTATTCTGTTCTTTGTCGTCACGACTATCGGCGATATGGTTTTGAAAGCGCCGTTTTTCTTTGACCTTTCATGGTTCGTTCTGGTGTTTCTGCTCTCGCCGGCCATCACGGTGCTGGGCGTTGCGTTTGCTGCGATGCTGACCGTGAAAGCGCGCTCCACAGCGGAATCCATTCAAATTTCCGGCTATATCGTGCTGCCGATTTTGCTCATTTTCATCGGGCAGATCATGGGCCTGTATCGCTTAAACGGTATTGCGCTTTTGATTTTGACAGCGATCATCGTTGTGATCGACCTGTGTTTATTCAACTTCGGGTTCCGGCGCTTCACAGCCGAAAAGCTGCTGACGCGTCCGCCGGAAAAGCCGCGAAAGGAGAAAACCAATGTCTATTGATCTGCACTGCCACACAAGATATTCAGACGGCTCCACGCCGCTTGAGGAGCTTATACAACTTGCTGCGCTCCGCGGTGTGACGACGTTCGCGCTCACCGACCACGATACCATGGCGGGCTGCGAATGCGCGTTGGAGCTTGGGCGGGGAGCGGGCGTGACGGTGATTCCCGGCGTAGAAATTTCTGCCGTAGATCCGGAGCGACATGGTAAAGCGCATATCCTGTGCTATAAGCCGAAGAAGCCCGAAGTGTTGATGCCGCTGCTGCAAAAAACGACGGACAGCCGCCATGCGGCGATGCTACGCTCCGTTGATAAAGTCTGCCGCCTGTATGCGATTCCGCGCGAGATGATTCTGCGCCGCGCGGAGGGCTCGACGAATATCTACAAGCAGCACGTTTTGCAGGCGTTAATGGACGCCGGCTACGCGAGTGAGATGTTCGGCGAGGTTTTTAAGAAGCTCTATGATTCCAAAACGGGCATCGCCTACGAGAAGGTGGATTATCCCGACATCGATACCGTGATGGATGCGGTTGACGCCGCAGAGGGCATCGCGGTCTTGGCGCACCCGAGCGAATACCACAGCATGGATCTTCTGCGCGAGCTGTGCAGAAACCACCGCATCCGCGGCATTGAAGTTTATCACCCGCGCAATACGGAGGAGGATAAAGCGGAAATGTTGCGCTTAGCCGAAAAGTATGACCTTGCCGTCACCGGCGGCACGGATTATCACGGCTTTTACACGACAAAGAAAAATCCGGTCGGCACGTTCACGACGGCCGAATCCGAATTTGATAAATTATTTTCTGAATGAAAGGGAAATGCAAAATGAAGTATGATTTCACACCGAAAGGTGTATGTTCCAGAGGCATTCATGTAGAGCTCGACGGCGACGTTATCCGCTCCGTGAAATTCGACGGCGGCTGTAACGGCAATACGCAGGGCGTGGCAGCGCTTGCGGTCGGCATGACCGTTGACGAATACGTAAAGCGCTGCAAGGGCATCAAGTGCGGCTTTAAGAACACCTCCTGCCCGGATCAGCTCGCGCTCGCACTGGAAGAAGCGCTCGCAGAGCAGAAGAAGGCATAAGTAATTTGCTCAAGAGAAATTACCCGGAGAGAAACTCTTTCCGGGTTTTTCTCTGTTTGGGCTTGATTTTTCCTCAGAATACGGTATAATAGTTTAGTCAACAAAATATGCGGGTATGGCGGAATTGGCAGACGCGCCAGATTTAGGTTCTGGTACTTCGGTGTGCAGGTTCAAGTCCTGTTACCCGCACCATAATTCGGACACCAATTGTGATACAATAGGTATCATGATTGGTGTTCATTTTTCTCAATAAATGTGTAGGAGGGAATAAAGTGAAATTAAATGCTGCGATAAAAAATATGACTACCCAAATTGCCGATGTTCTTTCGCTTAACGATCCTTCTGTTTACATTTATGGTTCTTATGTGTTAGATGATTTTCAATACGGCTGGAGCGACATAGATATTCTCGTTCTAACCCAAAAGTCTATTTCCGAACAACAGGCTAATGAACTTGTTTGCCTCCGGCAGAGTATTACTGCCGCCGAGTCCGATAATCCGTTTTACCGTTGCTTTGAGGGTGGCATGTTGACACTAAACGCATTTATTCGCAAGGTTCCGGATAGAGTTGTCTATTGGGGAACAAGTGGACAAAGAATTACTGACAGCTATCATTTTGATGCGTGTTGCATGAAAGAACTGCTTGACTACAGCCGTCTCTTACATGGAAAAGACATACGGGGACAATTGACTCCGCCTTCTTTTGAGGACATAAAAACAAACATACAATTTCATTACGATACGATTCGAAAATATGCAAGCAGTACCGGACGAAGTATCTATTCTTTTGGTTGGCTTTTGGATATTGCCAGATGCATTTACACACTTCGTACCGGAAAAATCATTTCCAAAACGGCTGCCGGAGAGTGGGCATTGCAAAACTGTTTATTCCACAACATCACCGCACTTGAAACCGCCTTAGAGGTTAGAAAAAATCCGCAAAAATATTTGGAAAGTGCCGAGCTGCAGGCTTTGTCGGGGAAGCTAGGAAATGCTATACAGCAGTATGCGGACGTGCTTGAGAAGGAATTAAAAACCACATCATTTGTTGGGGTGTGCACTTTTTAACGGTACTCGGCACCTTTTAACGAAAGGTCGTAAGGGGTGTGCATTTTGTATCAAAGTAGGTCACTATTTTCATAAAAACGAGTGTATTCAGCGGCTTTGGCTTTTGTGTTCACTCGTTTTTATATGCCATATTATATGACACGATCGGCCGAACGGCGAAGCGGAAATCAGAGAATACTATGAAATGGCACTGGGTATCGTTGAAGCTATCAATCGAAAATCGAACGCCCAAGAAATTTGGAACGAGGTATATAAAGATCTCGTTGAGCCGTGTGTGAACATGATTCATAACAATAAAAATGAAAGTGCTTATACGCTTTATAAACTTTATTCTCTGAAATTGAATCAAAAATACAAAGCATAAGAATCAAAAACAGAAGGTCAAGCCGGATAAGAGACTTGACCTTCTGTTTTCGTATTTATAGTTGTCTAAAAATTATTTCGCGTTGACCGCTTCTTCGATGGCTTCCAAAACAGTGTCGTAGTCCGCTTCCGTGACGAGGAGGGAGATCTCGACTTCGGAAGTCGTGATGAGGCGGATGTCGGCGTCGCTTGCGGCGATGGCGCTGAACACTCTGGCGGCCATGCCCGGCGTGTTTTTCATCTGCGGGTCATAGACGGAGATTTTATGGTTCACGCTGCTGACGATAACCTTGATGCCGGTCTCGGTCTTGAGCGTATTCGCAAAAGACAGCACCTCGATGAGGTCTTGGTCAGAAATGGTAAAAGAAAGGCCGGCATTTGCACCGTGGTTCGGGGGCATGGAGATCATATCGATGTTGATATCGAGCTCCGCGATGCGCTCGAATACCTCAGCCATAAAGCCTGTGGTGGCGGGGCTGCCTTGCAGGGTGACCAGTGTGATATTGCTGACCGTGCTGATTTCGGTTGTGCCCATGATCTGTTCCATCCTTTCTTAAACCAAAGCGGACATGTCGTAAAGGCCGGGGCCTTTGCCGCTCATGAATACCGCTGCGTTTACTGCGCCCACCGCGAACAGCTCTTTGGACTGCGCGGAATGGGAGAGCGTGATGACCTCGTTGTTGCCCGCAAAGATCACCTCATGCTCGCCGACAATGGTGCCGCCGCGCACGGAGTGAATGCCAATCTCGCTCTTTTCACGCTTTTTGCGCTGTGCATGGCGATCGTACATATACTGCGTTTCGCCGTCGCGCACGGAAGCAAGCGCATCGGCAAGCATCAAAGCCGTGCCGCTCGGCGCGTCAATCTTCTGATTGTGGTGCTTTTCGACGATCTCAATGTCGAACTGGTCGCCGAGCACCTTTGCCGCCTTCTTTGCAAGCTCCAGCATCAGGTTAATGCCGAGTGACATGTTGCGGGAATAGAAGATTGGCTGCGTTTCGGAAGCTTTGGTAAGCTCTGCGGTCTGCTCTGCTGTGTAGCCCGTGGTGCAGAGCACGGCCGGAATGCCACCCTTTTCCGCCGCGTAGTGTAAAATCGGCGTTAAAAGGGTGGGGTGGGAGAAGTCGATGATAACATCTGCCGCTTCCGTCACCTGATCGATGGAGGTGTAAGCGGGGTAGGAAGCAGTCTGTGCATTGACGTTCAGATCAACGCCGGCAACAATCTCGCAATCGGTGCGTTCGGAAACAAGCTGCGTGATGAAGTGACCCATTTTGCCGCAGCAGCCACATAAAATAATCCTTGTCATTTTACGTCCGTTCCTTTCTTAATCAGGCGAGCTGCAGATGCTTTGCCATTTCGACTTTCAGCTTTGCAATCTGCTCATCGGACATATCGGCAAGCGGCAAGCGGCAGTGGCCGCAGTTGAAGCCCATCAGGTTCAATGCCTGCTTTACCGGGATTGGGTTGACGTCCATGAACAGTGCGTTCATGAGGTCGAGATACTTAAACGTGAGTGCCTGCGCCGTCTTGAGGTCGCCCGCAACGGAAGCGGTGGCAAGCTCGTGCATTTCTTTCGGCATGATGTTGGAGAACGTAGAGATGACGCCCTTGCCGCCGAGAGACGCAATCGGCAAAGTCTGCGTGTCTTCACCGGAGTAAACCGTGAGGTCATCACCGCAAAGCTCACGCGTTTTGATGAGCGCGGAGATGTCGTGGTTCGCTTCCTTTGTGGCAACGATGTTCTGCGTCTTCGAGAGCTCGTAGTACGTTTCCGGCAGAATGTTGAGGCCGGTGCGGCTCGGGACATTATACACAATGCACGGAATTTTTACACTGCCCGCAATGCGGTTGAAGCTTGCAACGAGGCCGCGCTGGGAAGTTTTGTTGTAGTACGGCGTGACAAGCAGAAGGCCGTTTGCGCCGAGTGCTTCTGCTTTTTGGGAGAGCTCCACGGCGTAGGCGGTATCATTGCTGCCGGTGCCTGCGATGACCGGCACGCGGCCGGCAACCTTGTTTACGGTGAACTCGATGACCTTCACGTGCTCTTCATCGGTGAGCGTTGCCGCTTCGCCGGTGGTACCGCAGGTGACAATGGCATCGGTGCCGCTTGTGATCTGAAACTCGATGAGCTTTTCAAGCTCCTCGTAGTTTACGGACATATCCGGGTTAAACGGGGTAACAAGTGCCACCGCTGCGCCGGTAAAAATGGTTTCTTTCATCTAAAAAATACCTCCTGAACGGTATCAGTCAAAATAGCCCTTCTTTGCGAGCAGCTCTGCAAGCAGAACACCGCCGCCTGCTGCGCCGCGCAGCGTGTTGTGGGAAAGGCAAACGAACTTGTAGTCATACTGGGTATCCGGGCGCAGTCTGCCGATGGAAACAGCCATACCGTGCTCCAGTTCACGGTCGAGTTTTGCCTGCGGACGGTCTGCTTCCGTAAAGTAGTGCAGGAACTGCTTCGGTGCGCTCGGCAGCTCGAGCTCCTGTGCCGGGCCGCGGAACTCTGTCCAACGGCGGATGATTTCCTCCGGTGAGACCTTCTTTTCCATGGAGACGAACACCGCAGCCGTATGGCCGTCGGAAACCGGCACACGGAAGCACTGTGCCGTGATGGACGGGGCGGTCGCGTTGACAATCTTATCGCCCTCAATGTGGCCCCACAGCTTCATCGGCTCCTGCTCGGATTTTTCTTCCTCGCCGCCGATATACGGGATGACGTTGTCGAGAATATCGGGATACGTTTCAAAGGTTTTGCCGGCGCCGGAGATGGCCTGATATGTGCAGGCGAGCACCTTCGTGACGCCGAGGTCCATCAGTGGGTGAATAGCCGGAACGTAGCTCTGAAGGGAGCAGTTGGATTTTACGGCGATAAAGCCGCGCTTTGTGCCGAGGCGCTTTCTCTGTGCGTTGATGATTTCAATGTGGTCGGCGTTGATCTCCGGCACAACCATCGGCACATCCTCGACGCCGCGGTTTGCGCTGTTGTTGGAGACGACCGGGCACTCCTTTTTCGCATAAGCTTCTTCAAGGGCGCGGATTTCGTCTTTTTTCATATCGACGGCGCAGAATACAAAATCGACCTTGGAGACGACTTCGTCCATATCTGCAACAGCGTCTAAGATGATCATATCCGCCATACTTGTGGGAATGGGCGTTTTCATAGCCCAGCGCTTTTCTACGACGCTTTTATATGTTTTACCGGCGGAGCGGGAAGAGGCCGCAAGAGCGGTCACGTTGAACCACGGATGGTTTTCAAGGAGCGTTGCAAAACGCTGACCGACCATGCCTGTGCAGCCAATGATACCGACATTATACTTTTTCATTTCTTTCACCCGTCCTGTTTGCAGGACATCCTTTCAAAAATGATGAAATGTACGCTCAAAAACAAAATTAAGGTCAAATTTCATTTTTGAGCGAAAAAAAACCGGTTGAAATCCGGTCATACATACAATATAATAGAATGTGCACAGGCTTTTACGAAAGTCTCCCTGCGGAAAAGCTCTGATAGCACTCCATCCTATTGCAGATGACAGTTACGGGGCTTTCGCCACAGCAACCAGATCCAAGCGTACCACATGCGCTGAGATCTTCGGCGGTGTGTCCTTTTTCTGCGGGCCGATGCCTGTGGAGGGCCAAAACCCGCGGATACTTTTACAAACCGCGCCTCTATCCTTATTATAATACATGGAATACGGATTGTTGTCAATTTATTTATGAAAAATTCTTAGAATAATCCTGCGTAATTTGGGGGATGCGGCTATTTTAATTCAGATTGGAAGGAATATACTTGGATACGCAAACTTTACAAACAAAAGATTTTGATTTTGAGCTTCCGGAAGAACTTATTGCCCAGACGCCGGTTGAACCGCGTGACGCTTCGCGCTTGATGGTGTTGGACAAAACAACCGGTGAGATCGAGCACAGACATTTTCACGACATCACGGAGTATTTGAATGAGGGCGATTGTCTTGTACTCAACAATTCCCGCGTTTTGCCTGCGCGTATTTACGGCATTAAAAACGAGACCGGCGCGCACGTTGAATTTTTGCTTCTGAAAAACTGCGGTGACGACGTATGGGAAGCCCTTGCAGGTCCGGGCAAGCGTGCAAAGGTCGGCACATCGTTCACGTTCGAGGGCAGCTCCATGACCTGCGAGGTCATCGAAGTGAAGGACGACGGCAACCGCATGATCCGCTTCCATTACGACAAGGGCACGAACTTCTTCACGGAGCTGGATAAGATTGGCCAGATGCCGCTGCCGCCCTATATTAAAGAAAAGCTCAAGGATAAAGAGCGCTACCAGACGGTGTATTCCAAAGAGGAAGGTTCTGCCGCTGCGCCGACGGCCGGTCTGCACTTTACGCCGGAGCTGCTCGATGCAATTCGCTCAAAAGGTGTGAAGGTCGTGTTCGTCACACTGCATGTCGGCCTTGGCACGTTCCGCCCGGTGAGCGTGGATAACATTCTCGACCACAAAATGCATAGCGAGCATTATCACATGCCGAAAGAGACTGCCGACGCCATCAACGAGACGAAGAAAAACGGCGGACGCGTGATCGCTGTCGGCACTACGAGCTGCCGCACGATTGAATCTGTCGCAAAGAAATGCGGCAAAATTTGCGAGGACGATGATTGGACGGATATTTTCATCTATCCGGGCTTTGAATTTAAGGGCCTTGATGCGCTCATCACGAACTTCCACTTGCCGGAAAGTACGCTCATCATGCTGGTCTCCGCGCTTGCGGGCCGAGAACACATTTTGAATGCGTATAACACTGCCGTCAGGGAGCGCTACCGCTTCTTCAGCTTCGGCGACGCCATGTTCATCAAATAACTTTGAAAGGAATTTTCTTTACATGTACAAGCTTATCAAAAGAGAAAACCACGCGCGGCGCGGCGAGCTCCAAACCGTGCACGGCACGGTGCAGACACCGGCGTTTATGAACGTCGCGACGGCTGCGGCGATTAAGGGTGCGGTTTCTGCTTACGACCTTAAAGATATTAAATGTCAAGTGATGCTCTCCAACACGTACCACCTCCACGTGCGTCCGGGCGACGAGGTTGTAAAGAAGATGGGCGGACTCCACAAGTTTATGGTCTGGGATAAACCGATCCTGACCGACTCCGGCGGATTCCAGGTATTCTCTCTGGCGGGCTTAAGGAAGATCAGGGAAGAGGGTGTGTACTTCCAGTCCCATATCGACGGACATAAGATCTTCATGGGACCGGAGGAGAGTATGCAGATCCAGTCCAATCTTGCCTCCACCATTGCCATGGCATTTGATGAATGTCCATCCAGCGTTGCAGACAGGGATTATATGGAAAAGTCCGTAGCGCGTACGACAAGATGGCTGGTACGCTGCAAGAAAGAAATGGAACGTTTGAATGCACTTCCGGATACGATCAATAAGCATCAGATGCTTTTTGGTATTAATCAGGGCGGTGTGTATGAAGATATCCGTATCAAACATGCAGATGAAATCTCAAAACTGGATCTGGATGGTTATGCAGTCGGCGGGCTGGCGGTTGGTGAATCGCATGAAGAGATGTATCGCATTCTGGATGCGGTTGTTCCACATCTTCCGGATAATAAACCAACTTATCTGATGGGAGTCGGAACTCCGGCAAACATTCTGGAAGCAGTCGACAGGGGAGTGGATTTCTTTGATTGTGTATATCCAAGCAGAAACGGAAGACACGGACACGTGTACACAAACCATGGGAAACTGAATCTGTTTAACGCCAGATTTGAGCTGGATGCCAGACCGATTGAAGAGGGATGTCAGTGTCCGGCTTGTCGCAATTACACAAGAGCTTATATCCGCCATCTGCTTAAGGCAAAGGAAATGTTGGGTATGCGTTTGTGTGTATTGCATAATCTGTATTTTTATAATCATCTGATGGAAGAGATTCGTCTTGCTATCAGGGAACACAGATACAGCGAATTTAAGAAGTCTAAATTGGAAGGCTTTTTAAGTAAAGAAGATTAAGGAGGAAC
>OLWB01001037.1_pt1 | contig 27614 bp, 26 predicted proteins | sample 1673331 | NCBI WGS metagenome assembly OLWB01 (sample SAMEA3178943, study PRJEB25190) | human gut metagenome | biome: human gut; feature: human-associated habitat; material: faeces | place: Austria | collected 2013
ACAGGAATTAAGTGGTTCCGACATGGCACATTGGCTGAAAATGAAACCGGAAGAAGAGATGGAACAGCAACTGCCACCCGGGATCAGTGAATCCGGTGAAGTGGTGGATATGACCGCTTATGAGGCATGGCAACAGGAAAATCATCCGGACATCCAGCAGCAGATGCAGCGTCGTGAAGAGGTGAACATTAATGTGCACCGGGAGCGTGGGGAGGATGTTGAGCCGGGAGATGATTTCTGATGATGAGTATCGCGCAGGTCAGATCGGCCGGAAGTGCCGGTAACTATTATACCGACAAGGATAATTACTATGTACTGGGCAGCATGGGAGAACGCTGGGCCGGCAGGGGGGCTGAACAGCTGGGACTGCAGGGCAGTGTCGATAAGGATGTTTTTACCCGTCTTCTGGAGGGAAGGCTGCCGGACGGAGCGGATCTAAGCCGCATGCAGGATGGCAGTAACAGGCATCGTCCCGGCTACGACCTGACCTTCTCCGCCCCCAAAAGTGTCTCCATGATGGCCATGTTAGGTGGCGATAAGCGCCTGATTGATGCACACAACCAGGCCGTGGACTTTGCTGTCCGTCAGGTGGAGGCGCTGGCCTCCACACGGGTGATGACGGACGGACAGTCAGAAACGGTACTGACCGGTAATCTGGTGATGGCACTGTTTAACCACGACACCAGTCGCGATCAGGAACCACAGTTACACACGCATGCGGTGGTGGCTAATGTCACGCAGCATAACGGTGAGTGGAAGACACTGAGCAGTGACAAAGTGGGGAAAACGGGGTTCATTGAGAATGTGTACGCTAATCAGATTGCCTTTGGCAGGCTCTACCGGGAAAAACTGAAAGAGCAGGTTGAGGCGCTGGGCTATGAAACCGAAGTGGTGGGTAAGCACGGTATGTGGGAGATGCCGGGCGTACCGGTGGAGGCCTTTTCCGGACGCTCACAGGCTATCCGGGAGGCCGTCGGGGAGGATGCCTCGCTGAAATCCCGGGATGTGGCGGCACTGGATACGCGAAAATCCAAACAGCACGTCGATCCTGAAGTCAGAATGGCTGAATGGATGCTGACGCTGAAGGAAACCGGGTTCGACATCCGGGCATATCGTGACGCGGCGGATCAGCGTGCGGAGACCCGCACGCAGACACCCGGACCCGCTTCACAGGACGGGCCGGATGTGCAGCAGGCGGTGACACAGGCGATTGCCGGATTAAGTGAACGAAAAGTGCAGTTTACGTACACGGACGTGCTGGCCAGAACGGTCGGTATACTGCCGCCGGAAAATGGTGTGATTGAACGGGCACGCGCCGGTATCGATGAGGCCATCAGTCGTGAGCAGCTTATCCCCCTCGACCGTGAGAAGGGGCTGTTCACATCAGGAATTCATGTGCTCGATGAACTGTCCGTCCGGGCACTCAGTCGTGACATCATGAAACAGAACCGGGTGACCGTACATCCGGAGAAAAGTGTCTCCCGGACGGCTGGTTACAGCGATGCGGTCAGTGTTCTGGCACAGGACCGTCCGTCGCTGGCCATTGTGTCCGGGCAGGGCGGTGCAGCCGGGCAGCGTGAGCGGGTGGCTGAACTGGTCATGATGGCCCGGGAGCAGGGGCGGGAGGTGCAGATTATCGCTGCTGACCGTCGCTCGCAGATGAACCTGAAGCAGGATGAACGGTTGTCCGGTGAGCTGATAACCGGACGTCGTCAGTTGCTGGAAGGCATGGCCTTCACACCGGGCAGTACCGTTATCGTTGACCAGGGCGAAAAAATCTCCCTGAAAGAGACGTTAACCCTGCTGGACGGTGCCGCACGTCATAACGTACAGGTCCTGATAACCGACAGCGGGCAGCGAACCGGTACAGGCAGTGCACTGATGGCCATGAAGGATGCCGGGGTGAACACATATCGCTGGCAGGGGGGAGAACAGCGACCGGCCACCATCATCAGTGAACCGGACCGTAATGTCCGCTATGCCCGGCTGGCCGGAGATTTTGCGGCCAGCGTGAAAGCCGGAGAAGAGAGCGTGGCACAGGTCAGCGGGGTACGGGAACAGGCCATACTGACACAGGCCATTCGCAGTGAGCTGAAAACGCAGGGCGTGCTCGGACACCCTGAGGTGACCATGACTGCACTGTCACCGGTCTGGCTGGACAGCCGGAGCCGTTATCTGCGGGATATGTACCGTCCGGGGATGGTGATGGAGCAGTGGAACCCGGAGACACGCAGTCATGACCGCTATGTTATCGACCGGGTGACAGCGCAGAGTCACAGCCTGACCCTGCGGGATGCACAGGGCGAAACGCAGGTGGTGCGTATTTCCTCCCTGGACAGCAGCTGGTCGCTGTTCCGGCCGGAAAAAATACCGGTGGCAGACGGTGAGCGTCTGAGGGTGACAGGGAAAATTCCCGGACTCCGCGTCTCCGGCGGTGACCGCCTGCAGGTGGCATCCGTCAGTGAAGATGCGATGACGGTTGTTGTGCCGGGACGTGCTGAACCGGCCACCCTGCCTGTGAGCGATTCACCGTTCACGGCACTGAAGCTGGAGAACGGCTGGGTGGAAACGCCCGGGCATTCCGTCAGCGACAGTGCGAAGGTTTTTGCCTCCGTCACACAGATGGCGATGGACAACGCCACCCTGAACGGTCTGGCCCGCAGCGGTCGTGATGTCCGGCTGTATTCCTCACTGGATGAAACCCGTACTGCGGAAAAACTTGCCCGCCATCCCTCCTTTACGGTGGTTTCTGAGCAGATAAAGGCGCGTGCCGGTGAGACATTGCTGGAAACCGCTATCAGTCTGCAGAAAGCCGGGCTTCACACGCCGGCACAGCAGGCCATTCATCTGGCCCTTCCTGTGCTGGAAAGTAAAAACCTGGCCTTCAGCATGGTGGACCTGCTGACAGAGGCGAAGTCGTTTGCTGCAGAAGGAACCAGTTTTACTGAACTGGGAGGGGAAATCAATGCGCAGATAAAACGCGGTGATTTGCTGTATGTGGATGTGGCAAAAGGCTATGGCACAGGCCTGCTGGTTTCCCGTGCGTCGTATGAGGCAGAAAAGAGCATTCTTCGCCATATTCTCGAAGGTAAGGAGGCGGTCACGCCGCTGATGGAGAGGGTACCCGGCGAACTCATGGAGACACTGACGTCGGGGCAGCGTGCCGCCACCCGCATGATACTGGAAACGTCCGACCGTTTCACGGTGGTGCAGGGTTATGCCGGCGTGGGTAAGACCACACAGTTCCGGGCGGTGATGTCAGCCGTGAAGATGCTGCCGGAGAGTGAGCGTCCCCGTGTCGTGGGGCTGGGCCCCACGCACCGTGCGGTCGGGGAGATGCGCAGCGCCGGCGTGGATGCACAGACACTGGCGTCCTTTCTGCATGACACGCAGCTGCAGCAGCGCAGCGGAGAAACGCCGGATTTCAGCAACACGCTGTTCCTGCTCGATGAGAGCTCAATGGTGGGCAATACCGACATGGCACGGGCATACGCCCTGATTGCGGCCGGTGGTGGTCGTGCCGTGGCCAGCGGTGACACGGACCAGCTGCAGGCCATCGCGCCCGGTCAGCCTTTCCGTCTCCAGCAGACGCGCAGTGCTGCCGATGTGGCCATCATGAAGGAGATTGTGCGTCAGACCCCGGAACTGCGGGAGGCGGTATACAGCCTGATTAACCGGGATGTGGAAAGGGCACTGTCCGGGCTTGAGAGTGTGAAACCGTCTCAGGTGCCACGTCAGGAGGGTGCATGGGCACCGGAGCACTCCGTGACGGAGTTCAGTCACAGCCAGGAAGCGAAACTGGCAGAAGCGCAGCAGAAGGCGATGCTGAAAGGCGAGGCTTTCCCGGATGTTCCCATGACACTGTATGAAGCCATTGTCCGCGACTATACCGGCAGGACACCGGAAGCACGGGAGCAGACGCTGATTGTCACGCACCTGAATGAGGACCGGCGCGTACTGAACAGCATGATTCATGATGCACGGGAAAAGGCCGGTGAGCTGGGCAAAGAGCAGGTCATGGTGCCTGTCCTGAACACAGCGAATATACGTGACGGAGAGCTGCGTCGTCTCTCCACCTGGGAGACACATCGGGACGCACTTGCCCTGGTGGATAATGTGTATCACCGGATTGCCGGTATCAGTAAGGATGACGGGCTGATAACCCTGGAGGATGCGGAAGGTAACACGCGGCTGATTTCGCCCCGGGAGGCGGTGGCTGAAGGTGTCACACTGTACACCCCGGACACCATCCGGGTGGGGACCGGTGACCGGATGCGCTTCACGAAGAGTGACCGGGAGCGCGGCTATGTGGCCAACAGCGTCTGGACGGTGATGGCGGTTTCCGGTGACAGTGTCACGCTTTCTGACGGACAGCAGACCCGGGTGATTCGCCCCGGCCAGGAGCAGGCAGAGCAACATATTGACCTGGCCTATGCCATCACCGCTCACGGTGCGCAGGGGGCGAGTGAAACCTTTGCCATCGCGCTTGAAGGCACGGAAGGTAACCGGAAACAGATGGCCGGCTTTGAGTCAGCCTATGTGGCCCTGTCGCGTATGAAGCAGCATGTGCAGGTGTACACCGATAACCGTCAGGGCTGGACGGATGCCATCAGCAAAGCCGTACAGAAAGGAACGGCCCATGATGTGCTGGAGCCGGGGGCTGACCGGGAGGTCATGAATGCAGAGCGGTTGTTCAGTACGGCACGGGAGCTGCGGGATGTGGCAGCTGGCCGTGCTGTTCTCCGCCAGGCGGGACTGGCCGGGGGCGACAGTCCGGCACGGTTTATTGCACCGGGGCGCAAATATCCGCAGCCGTATGTGGCCCTGCCGGCTTTTGACCGTAACGGCAAGTCCGCCGGTATCTGGCTGAACCCACTGACCACGGATGACGGAAACGGGCTGCGGGGATTCAGTGGTGAAGGCCGGGTGAAAGGCAGCGGGGATGCGCAGTTTGTGGCCCTGCAGGGCAGCCGTAACGGCGAGAGCCTGCTGGCTGATAATATGCAGGATGGTGTCTGGATTGCCCGTGATAACCCCGACAGCGGTGTGGTGGTGAGAATCGCCGGTGAAGGTCGTCCGTGGAATCCCGGTGCCATCACCGGTGGCCGCGTGTGGGGGGATATCCCGGACAACAGCGTCCAGCCGGGGGCCGGAAACGGTGAGCCGGTCACGGCAGAGGTGCTGGCACAGCGGCAGGCTGAAGAGGCCATCCGTCGTGAAACGGAACGCCGTGCGGATGAGATTGTCAGAAAAATGGCAGAGGAAAAATCTGACCAGCCGGACGGTAAAACAGAGCAGGCTGTCAGGGCTATTGCCGGGCAGGAGCAGGACAGGGCTTCGTCATCAGAACGGGAAACTGCGCTGCCGGAAAGTGTGCTGCGTGAGTCTCAACGGGTGCAGGACGCTGTCCGGGAGGTTGCCCGGGAAAATCTGCTGCAGGAGCGACTTCAGCAGATGGAGCGGGATATGGTCCGTGACCTGCAGAAAGAGAAAACCCTGGGCGGAGACTGATACAGGAAGACAAACGCTGATGACAACGGATAACACGAACACGACACGTAACGATTCACTGGCTGCCCGGACCGATACCTGGCTGCAGTCGTTGCTGGTCTGGTCACCCGGACAGCGGGATATCATCAAAACGGTGGCACTGGTGCTGATGGTGCTGGACCATGCAAACCGCATTCTGCATCTGGAACAGACGTGGATGTTTCTGGCCGGGCGGGGCGCGTTTCCGCTGTTTGCGCTGGTCTGGGGACTGAATCTGTCCCGTCATGCGAATATCCGGCAGTCGGCTATTAACCGGCTGTGGGGATGGGCTGTGATTGCCCAGTTCGCGTATTACGTTGCCGGCTTTCCCTGGTATGAGGGGAATATCCTGTTTGCCTTTGCAGTGGCGGCACAGGTGCTGACGTGGTGTGAGACGCGCAGCCTGTGGCGTACTGCCGCGGCCATACTCCTGATGGCACTGTGGGGGCCTTTGTCCGGCACCAGTTACGGCATTGCCGGGCTGCTGATGCTGGCAGTCAGTCACCGGCTGTACCGGGCGGAAGACAGAGCGGAACGTCTGGCGCTGCTTGCATGCCTGCTGGCCGTTATTCCGGCACTTAACCTTGCCTCCAGTGATGTGGCGGCCGTAGCTGGTCTTGTAATGACGGTGCTGACCGTTGGTCTGGTGTCGTGTACAGGGAAATCATTACCCCGTTTCTGGCCCGGAGATTTTTTCCCGGTATTCTACGCCTGTCATCTTACTGTGCTGGGCGTTCTGGCTGTGTGACTGGTATGATGCTGGCGCTGATTCTGCTTATTAATAAACAACATAACACAGGATATTTATGAAAATTACGGATCACAAACTCCCTGAAGGTATTGCTCTGACATTTCGTGTCCCGGAAGGAAATATAAAACATCCTTTGATTCTCTTATGCCATGGATTTTGCGGTATCCGGAATGTTCTGCTGCCTTCCTTTGCGAATGCGTTTACAGAAGCCGGGTTTGCAACGATTACTTTTGATTATCGTGGATTCGGTGAGAGTGAAGGGGAACGAGGTCGTCTGGTTCCGGCAATGCAGACCGAAGATATTATTTCAGTTATCAATTGGGCAGAAAAGCAGGTATGTATTGATAATCAGCGTATAGGATTATGGGGAACATCGCTGGGTGGGTGTCATGTATTCAATGCAGCTGCGCAGGATAAAAGAGTGAAAAGTATTGTCAGCCAGCTGGCTTTTGCTGACGGTGAGGTTCTGGTTACCGGAGAAATGAATGAACTGGAGAAAGCTTCTTTTCTGTCCACGCTGAATAAAATGGCAGAAAAGAAGAAAAATACCGGGAAAGAGATGTTTGTGGGGGTTACCCGGGTACTGAGTGATAATGAATCAAAGGTATTCTTCGAGAAGGTAAAAGGTCAGTATCCTGAAATGGATATAAAAATACCTTTCCTTACGGTTATGGAGACGTTGCAATATAAACCGGCAGAGAGCGCAGCCAAAGTACAGTGCCCAGTTTTGGTTGTTATTGCCGGCCAGGATAGTGTTAATCCACCAGAACAGGGAAGAGCCTTATATGATGCTGTTGCTTCTGGTACTAAGGAATTATACGAGGAAGCTGACGCATGCCATTATGATATTTATGAAGGCGCGTTTTTTGAACGTGTGGCGGCAGTACAGACGCAATGGTTTAAAAAACATCTTTAATTGTCGGTATTAATATGTCAGAGGTCGTTGAGGTCAGCTTAATATCATAGTGAGTAGTTTCAACGACCTGGGGGACATATTTTCACAAAGGTCAGGGCAATCATGACAGAGCAGAAACGACCGGTACTGACACTGAAACGGAAAACGGAAGGGGAAACACCGACCCGGAGCCGGAAAACCATCATCAATGTCACCACGCCACCAAAATGGAAGGTGAAAAAGCAGAAACTGGCGGAGAAGGCTGCCCGGGAAGCAGAGCTGGCGGCGAAGAAAGCACAGGCCAGACAGGCGCTGTCCATTTATCTGACGCTGCCCTCGCTGGATGAGGCGGTGAACACTCTGAAACCCTGGTGGCCGGGATTGTTTGACGGTAACACGCCCCGGCTTCTTGCCTGTGGTATCCGGGAGGTTTTACTGGATGAGGTGTTTCAGCGGAATATCCCGCTCTCTCATAAAAAACTCAGCCGGGCGCTGAAAGCCATCACCCGTTCGGAAAGTTATCTGTGTGCAATGAAAGCCGGCGCCTGCCGCTATGATACGGAAGGCTATGTGACAGAACATATCACACAGGAAGAAGAACAGTATGCGCAGGCGCGCCTGGAAAAGGTGCGCAGACAGAACCGGATCAAGGATGAGCTGCGGGCGATCCTGGCAGAATAATAAAAACGCCCTCTGTATGACAGAGGGCAACAGCGAAAAAATCGGGAAAACAGACATCCAGAGTTTTGATGGAGAAAAACACCCAACCGTTCAGGGATGTTTCATAATGTTTCTGACATAATCCGGGAGCCGGGTCAAGAGGGGGGATAAAAAATGGCTGTATCCAGTGGATTATCTGAGCACAGCGGTATTTATCGCTATCAGCGCGTGGGGCGTCATGCCGTCCGTCAGGAGATTCGTGGTTTTTTCAGGGAAGCCGCTGAGGCCTGGCAGAATGCGGCCCGGCTGGCACCCATGTGAAGCATGGCGGGATTTTGCCCTGAAGAGAGCATCTGCATGCCGGTGTAAGTGCCGATAAAAATAACCCCCGTTGCGGAGCGCCGGGGGATCAGACTTATATGGCAGATCGTTATTATTATAGTGGTGTAAGAAGGAGTTGCCCTGTCTTTCAAACGGACATCACAGAATTAACATATTTCACATCCCGGGTAAGCCAACAGGGATAAAAAATGTGATGAATTTCAAGAAGCAGAAGGTGACAGTGGCATGCATAACAGTACGGTTATGTCCGGTGAATCTGACAGACAGCCGGGCTGTATTCGCGGCAGGATAAAGAAAAACCGGGAGATGACTCTCCCGGTCCGTCTTATCGCTAATCCCCTGAGCAGGGCATGTATGACTTATCTATGACCGTTATATTCAGCGCCACATCCGGTAGCCTGCGATATAACACAGTTATCCTATCAGTAAGAGCAGGTATGATGAATACACGGAGATTAAAAATATAATCTCCGTCACATGTTACCCCCGGAAACCGGTAACGCCGTCACGGGAAATACGTGACAGAAAAAGCAGCCTCCGTTACTCCAGGTATCAGAAGGCTGAATAATGCATGAGACTTTCTTTCTTATGTGTCTGGTCAGGCGGGGTGACCAGCGTTTTTAGTAACACATAGCCATATGTGTATTAAGCCACCTCATCTTATTTTGTCGAATTGATCACAATTCAACGGTTTATTTTTGGCGTGATGCGTGAGCCGTTATTCATCCCGGCATGGAATTCATGCAATCACGAAAAGTAATCAGTGACGGAGAGTAAAATGAAGAAATATATACCAGTGGTATTATTTGTTTTTTCATGTCAGGTATTTTCTGCTGATATTCATGGACGTGTTGTGCGTGTTCTGGATGGCGATACCATTGACGTCATGTTATCTCAGCATCCGGTGCGTGTCCGTCTTGTTAATATTGATGCACCTGAAAAGAAACAGGACTATGGCCGGTGGTCTGAAAAAATAATGAAATCTCTGGTTGCGGGAAAAACGGTTACTGTCACATATTTTCAGCGAGATCGTTATGGTCGTATTCTCGGGCAGGTTTATGCACCAGACGGTATGAATGTTAATCAGTTTATGGTCCGTGCAGGCGCTGCATGGGTTTATGAGCAGTACAACACCGATCCTGTTCTTCCCGTCCTGCAGGAAGAAGCACGACAGCAGAAACGTGGTCTGTGGGCAGACAGCGCTCCTGTTCCGCCCTGGGTATGGCGCTCACGGAAATAATGATATTTCTGTGGCTATTGAGTTCTCATTGAAATGCGATATTTAAAAGCATGAAGCATATTACATTATTAACTTATTTCTCTGTTAATGAAAGGTGAACAAATGAACTATCAGGCAGTATCAGAATTAATCACATCGTCTAATCATAATGTTCTTATTGTGGGGGACTCAGCTTCTGAAGTTGATAGCTTTTTAAATAAACTGAATATTACTGATTATAAGTATTATGATTTCAGCCAGATTTACAGTTGTTCTGACAGAACATTAAATGATTATGCGGTTATTTTTATCAGGGATGCACTGAACGCCAGTGAGCATATTATTATTTTTAATTGTACAGGATGGCCTGATTTGAATAATGAATCTGCCGTCATGCAGTTTGCCAGAGTGGCACGAAAATCAGGAAAACAACTGATAGTCGCAGTAAGAGAACAGGATATGAAAAAAATGGAAGCAGAGTTTGGAAGGATCATAAAAATCCACTGACGCCTTCGCGTTGCTCAGTTGTCCAACCCCGGGGACGGGAAAAAGCAAGTTTTCCCCGCCCCCGGCGTTTCTGTAGTGAAAAGCGGGAAATGGAGGGAATGGTCAGTAACAGGGAATGTGGTATTATCGCGGCGGGTGTCTGAGCCTTTCTGGTTCAGGCAAGACGCAGGTACCAGAAATGCGAAGACCCCACTTGTTAATCCATTAACTCGTGAGGCCTGCATGAAGTACTTGAACACTACTGATTGTAGCCTCTTCCTTGCAGAGAGGTCAAAGTTTATGACGAAATATGCCCTTATCGGGTTGCTCGCCGTGTGCGCCACGGTGTTGTGTTTTTCACTGATATTCAGGGAACGGTTATGTGAGCTGAATATTCACAGGGGAAATACAGTGGTGCAGGTAACTCTGGCCTACGAAGCACGGAAGTAAGCTGCCGGGCGGGGACGGAAGTCCCCGCTTTCCGGAAGTGTGAGGTATTTCAGGGGCAGACACCCGACATGCCAGAAACCGCCGGTCCCGCCCGGGGCCGGCACACAGGTTAAGGCATTTCCTGTTTTTCAGCCATTTCGCAACAAAAATCACATTAAACAACAGTAATCACCGTTGATTTGTGCGCCAACACAGATCTTCGTCACAATTCTCAAGTCGCTGATTTCAAAAAACTGTAGTATCCTCTGCGAAACGATCCCTGTTTGAGAATTGAGGAGGCGAGATGTCGCAGACAGAAAATGCAGTGACTTCCTCATTGAGTCAAAAGCGGTTTGTGCGCAGAGGTAAGCCTATGACTGACTCTGAGAAACAAATGGCCGCTGTTGCAAGAAAACGTCTTACACACAAAGAGATAAAAGTTTTTGTCAAAAATCCTCTGAAAGATCTCATGGTTGAGTACTGCGAGAGAGAGGGGATAACACAGGCTCAGTTCGTTGAGAAAATCATCAAAGATGAACTGCAGAGACTGGACATACTAAAGTAAAGACTTTACTTTGTGGCGTAGCATGCTAGATTACTGATCGTTTAAGGAATTTTATGGCGGGCCACGCCGTAAGGTGGCAGGGAACTGGTTCTGATGTGGATGTACAGGAGCCAGAAAAGCAAAAACCCCGATAATCTTCTTTAACTTTGGCGAGTCAGAAAGATTACCGGGGCCATCTAAAAACCGTATAGCCAACAATTCAGCTATGCGGGGAGTATAGTTATATGCCCGGAAAAGTTCAAGACTTCTTTCTGTGCTCGCTCCTTCTGCGCATTGTAAGTGCAGGATGGTGTGACTGATCTTCAACAAACGTATTACCGCCAGGTAAAGAACCCGAATCCGGTGTTTACACCCCGTAAAGGTGCCGGAACGCTGAAGTTCTGCGAAAAACTGATGGAAAAGGCGGTGGGCTTCACCTCCCGTTTTGATTTCGCCATTCATGTGGCGCATGCCCGTTCGCGTGGTCTGCGTCGACGCATGCCACCGGTGCTGCGTCGACGGGCTATTGATGCGCTGCTGCAGGGGCTGTGTTTCCATTATGACCCGCTGGCCAACCGCGTCCAGTGTTCCATTACCACACTGGCCATTGAGTGCGGACTGGCGACAGAGTCCGGTGCAGGAAAACTCTCCATCACCCGGGCCACCCGGGCCCTGACGTTCCTGTCAGAGCTGGGACTGATTACCTACCAGACGGAATATGACCCGCTTATCGGGTGCTACATTCCGACCGATATCACGTTCACACCGGCGCTGTTTGCCGCCCTTGATGTGTCTGAGGATGCAGTGGCAGCTGCGCGCCGCAGCCGTGTGGTATGGGAAAACAGACAGCGCAAAAAGCAGGGGCTGGATACCCTGGGTATGGATGAGCTGATAGCGAAAGCCTGGCGTTTTGTCCGTGAGCGTTTCCGCAGTTACCAGACAGAGCTTAAGTCCCACGGCATGAAACGTGCCCGTGCGCGCCGCGATGCAGGCAGAACCCGCCAGGACATTGTCACCCTGGTGAAACGGCAGCTGACGCGTGAAATCGCGGAAGGGCGTTTCCGGGGAAGCCTGGAGGCCGTGAAGCGCGAAATCGACCGTCGTGTGAAGGAACGCATGATAATGTCGCGTAACAACAACTACACACGGCTGGCCACTGCCTCCCCCTGAGTTTTACCTCATCTGAATAATCCGGCCTGCGCCGGAGGCATCTGCACGCCTGAAGCCTGTCAGCGAACAAAAAAACAGCACCACATACAAAAAACAATCTCATCATCCCGCTTCTGGTGCATCCGGCCCCCCTGTTTTCGATACAAAACATGCCTCACTGACGGGGAATTTTGCTTATCCACATTTAACTGCAAGGGACTTCCCCATAAAGTTACAACCGTTCATGTCATAAAGCGCCAGCCGCCAGCCTTACAGGGTGCAATGTATCTTTTAAACACCTGTTTATATCTCCTTTAAACCACTTAACTACATTCATTTAAAAAGAAAACCTATTCACTGCCTGTCCTGTGGACAGACAGATATGCACCTCCCACCGCAAGCGGCGGGCCCCAACCGGAGCCACTTTAGTTACAACACTCAGATACAACCACCAGAAAAACCCAAGTCCCGCGCAGAACTGAAACCACAAAGCCCCTCCTCATAACTGAAAAGCGGCCCCGCCCCGGCCCAAAGGGCCGGAACAGAGTCGCTTTTAATTATGAATGCTGTAACTAATCATCTTCATCGCTGTCAGTCTTCTGGCTGGAAGTCCTCAGTACACGCTCGTAAGCGGCCCTGACGGCCCGCTAACGCGGAGATACGCCCCGACTTCGGGTAAACCCTCGTCGGGACCACTCCGACCGCGCACATAAGCTCTATCATAGCTGACAGCGGGTATGGCTTTGCAGGGTGGGGATGGGTAAGGTGAAATCTATCAATCAGTACCGGCTTACGCCGGGCTTCGGCGGTTTTACTCCGGTATCACATGTAACCACAGCGTGCCGCCTTACATGCGCTGACGCGCATAAACAACAAGTTGCTACATTAGCTTACAGGTTAATTCACCTTGCATAAGATTAGCATATAGGTTAATGTTTATCGAAATGGGAGGTCATATGTTTAGCGTTGTTTATCACCCGGAAGCCAGGGAAGAAGCCACAGCATTACCCATAAAAATCAGGGTGAAGTTTGACCGTCTCATCAGCAAACTGGAATATGACGCCCGATTACTGCGGGAACCGGATACAAAGCCCCTGGGGGATGGACTTTTTGAGATCCGCACGATGGGGACGGACATAGCCAGAGGTATCTGGGTATACCACAAAGGCAATACCATCATCATGCTCCGGGTTTTCATCAAGAAGTCTCAGAAAACGCCAGCAAAAGAAATCGATCTCGCCAAAAAGCGGTTAGCGGAGGTACTTAATGAAACTGGTAAGCCATAAAGAACTGCATAACGAGTGGATGCAGGACGACGAATATCGCGCTGCATGGCAGGAAGAAGAACGTAAGGAGAAACTCAGGGAGTTGCTTGCAGAATGGCGTAAGCATGACAATTTGACAAAAACGCAGGTTGCTGAACGCATGGGGGTTACTCCTCCTGTTATTTCCCGCCTGGAAAACAACATCACTAAAGCCAGCATCGACACCCTGACTCGCTATGCCCATGCGTGCGGTATCAAAAAACCTGTTATTACGCTGTACTGAACTCTGCTCTATGGCTGCCAGTTCTGGAGAAATCAGTAACTAAATTTTAATTAGCTACGTTATGGTAAATCTGCCTGATGTGTCGATTTCTCTGAAAGTAATTCGGCTTCTGTGGGCTGCGTTTGCCTTGTGCCACCTGAATGTAATCACTATGATTAAATATGATTAACAACTAATCGGATATACAAATGAAAAACAATACCGCACAGGCAACAAAAGTAATTACCGCGCATGTGCCATTACCTATGGCTGATAAAGTCGACCAGATGGCCGCCAGACTGGAACGCTCCCGGGGCTGGGTTATCAAACAGGCACTTTCTGCATGGCTTGCCCAGGAGGAGGAGCGTAATCGCCTGACGCTGGAAGCCCTGGACGATGTGATATCCGGACAGATTATCGACCATCAGGCTGTACAGGCCTGGGCAGACAGCCTCAGTACTGACAATCCGTTACCGGTTCCACGCTGATGGAACTGAAGTGGACCAGTAAGGCGCTTTCTGATTTGGCGCGGTTATATGATTTTCTGGTGCTGGCCAGTAAACCTGCCGCCGCCAGAATGGTACAGTCCCTGATACAGGCACCGGTCATTCTGTTAACTCATCCACGTATGGGAGAACAGTTGTTTCAGTTTGAAACCAGGGAGGTCAGACGGATTTTTGCTGGCGAGTACGAAATCCGTTACGAACTTAATGGCCAGACTATTTATGTATTGCGCCTGTGGCACACACGAGAAAACAGGTAGATTGCGTGTGGGGACAACTTAACATAGCCTGCAGATATTAATTCAGGAACATTATTATCAGGCCAGAGATTTTGCATTCCATTAAATAATCTTGACGTATAGGAAATTGAAAAACTGAGCGATACCCCTGTCCGCGCCTTATGCCACGTGAGCTTTTCTGCTTTTCCCACCACTCCGGTGTTTTCTCTCTATGTATGGTCGGTTTTTATACCTTAATGGGCCGTTTTTTATACTTTTCCCGGATTGCAGGCGCACCTCTCCTGCATCAGCCAGGGATATACCTCAGCAGGCTTATATCCCGCGCGTTTTTCTTCAGCCCTGATACATTCAGCCCCGCAATGGCCCGGCGGTATACCATCCGGCAGCCACACAGCACGTATTCGAACGGGTCACGACTCAGGAACTGCGCTTCACCATTTGTGCATAGCACACTTTCGCCACTGCTTCCGGTTTATCCATCCACAGAGCACGGTACACCTGCGGCAGCTTCTCTCCACACACCCGGTTGGCAAGGAACCCGAAGTACCTCACCATCTTAAAAAACTTCTCCGGGATGTGCTGTTTCAGCCTCGCGACCAGCTCACGCTGTGTCAGCGTTTCCGTCGCCGTTTCTCCCGTTTTGTGGTCCAGGTAACGGAAGCTCAGGCTCGCCCCTCCGTTGTAATGTGCCAGCCGGGAGGCTGCTATCGGCGGCTTCTTCAGATAACGACCCAGGTGGCGCGCCGTATTCCTCCCGTCGGCCGTTTTCTTCGACATGTACATCAGGCGCGGAACTCATCGAGGCGCGGGAATAAAATCCCATTCAGACGCCGGATAGATTCAAGCAAGCCCACTTATCGTCAAAATCGGTGTTGCAAAAACGGGAGTGACCATAGATTCGTTTCCCAAACAGCCCCCTTATTGACCATTCAATTTAACCGCTTAACCGTCTTTTGGGATCCACTACTCCCCTCTTTTTTTGCCATGCTAGTGCCTTGCGTGGGATGACTGAAGCAGGCTGTTTTAGCATGGGCCTGGTGAGAAAGAATATCCAGGCCAGCTACTGCTTGCCGGCCTGACTGAAGATTAGCGCATCTGCTGCTGTGATAATTTCCAGACGCTGGCAATATTGCGTGCCGAAACGCGGAGGTTGTATTCCGCATCCTGTAGCGCTTCCGGCAGAGTGGCGATTTGCGTCAGCACGGAGAACACCGCGTCCAGCCCGTGCTCATGCACTATCTGGTGGTCGGTCGTTAAGCCGCCCGCCAGTGCGATCACCGGTTTCTGATACCGCTTAGCGCAGCGTGCGACACCAATCGGTGTTTTACCACTGATGCTCTGGCTATCAAGACGACCTTCACCGGTGATTACCAGGCTGGCATCCGCGACCAGGCTATCGAGATGCAGCGCGTCAATAACAATCTCCACTCCCGGCTTTAACTCCGCATTCAGAATCCCTAACAGCGCCGCGCCCATGCCGCCAGCGGCACCTGCGCCAGGCGTCGTCATCACGTTTCGTCCGGTTGCGTCCTGAAGTCGTATACCGAAGTTGGTCAGCGCAGCTTCTAAGGAGGCAACCATTTCTGGTGTTGCTCCTTTTTGCGGGCCGAAGATGGCTGACGCTCCTGTTGCGCCACAGAGTGGATTGTTAACGTCGCAGGCGACGGTGACAGAAACGTTTTTCAGTCGAGCGTCGCAGCCTGAGGCATCGATGAGCGCCAGGTTGCTTAGCGCGCCGCCGCCGAAAGGAAGCGATTTCCCGTTTGTATCAAGCATCGCCACACCAAGTGCCTGTAGCATACCTGCGCCGCCGTCATTGGTGGCGCTACCGCCAATCCCGAGAATAATTCGCTCAACGCCGTGGTCCAGTGCGGCAAGGATCAGTTCGCCTGTGCCATAACTGGTGGTAAGCATAGGGTTACGGCATTCTGGAGGAACATGATGTAGTCCGGATGCGGAGGCCATTTCAACGATCGCCGTTTTCCCATCTCCCAGCATACCCCAGCGCGCCTGTACTGGCGTCCCCAGCGGTCCGGTGACATTCTGGAACAGATAATGGCCTTCGGTTGCTTCAACCATTGATTCGACGGTACCCTCACCGCCGTCAGCCATCGGCAATTTGACATACTCGGCCTCGGGATAAATTTCACGAAATCCCTGCTCAATAGCGGTGGCCACCTGCATGGCCGATAAACTTTCTTTAAATGAATCTGGTGCAATGACTATTTTCATCGTGTCTTTACCCGGCAAGTCCGAAGACGCCAAACATCAGTGTGGAAATCAGGGCGACCACAAAACCGACAAGGGTTTCATAAGGCAGCAGTTTTAACCGTTCATGGATCAGCATGCCGACACTGCCGCCCGTGGCGTGGAAGAAGCTGCCGTGAGGCAGGTGATCAAGTACGGTTGCGCCAGCATGAATCATGGCGGAACCGGCAAGGGCTGATACGCCAAGCCCCAGCAGCGTCTGGCTGAATACCCCGGCGGCAACAGCGGTTCCCGCCGTGGTGGAGGCTGTTGCCATGGACATGATCGCGCCGGAAACAGGGGCCAGAAGATAAGAAGGCAGACCGGAAGAGGTCAGTCCATGAATGAGCACATCTTTCAGTTCCGAGTTGGCGATAATCCCGGCGAGCGTACCGGTACCGAGCAGCATGATGGCTACCGGCGCCATGCGCGTAAGCCCGGACATCATAAAGGCGTTACTTTGCTTAAACCTGCCCATAAGGATCGCACCGGCTAACCCACCGACGGGCAGGGCAATCAGCGGATCGATGACGATACCCGCAACAGGTCGTAGCGCCAGCAGCACAATGGCGACGAGCGGCGCGCTGATAGCGGCAAGAAATCCCGGCTGCTTGCCGTGGTTGTCGTGTGAAATCATTTCGTCGGGCATCACCATCAGGCCTTTCTGGCTGAGACATTTTGCCAGGAAATAAGCCACGATCAGGCCGAACAGACCGGGGATTATCCCGGTCATCATCACGGAGGTGAGGGGAACATGAAAGGTGTCCGAAACGGCGATAGCATTGGGGTTAGGCGACATAACATTACCCGCTTTACCACCGCCAATCATCGCCAGCAGAATGGCGAGTTTCGACAAACCGGCACGACGGGCAATAGACAGGGCAATCGGCGCAACAGTGATAACCGCCACGTCGATAAATACTCCGACGGCGGTCAGAATCATCGTCGCAATAGCTAAGGCTAAAAGCGCCCGGCTTTCCCCCACTTTTTTCACCACAGTTTCAGCGATGGTGTTTGCCGCGCCGGATTCTATCAACACGCCGGCCAGTACACCTGCTGCGAGAATGCGCAGCACGGCATTGGTAATGCCTTGCGCGCCAGTGACCATTAGCGTCACGGTTTGCACCAGATCGGCGCCGCCGACCAGACCGCCTACCAGCGCACCGACAATCATGCCGTAAGCCGGCGAGACTTTGCGTAAAATTAAAACGATCGCCACCACGAGTGCGATGATGGCGCCAGTTGCTGTTATTGAAACCATCTTCTGCTTTCTCCATGAAAATAACAGGGGGCAGTATGGAGAAAGCAGCCGCGTTAGACTTGTGTGTATCGGCTAAAAATACGACGTCAGACGGCGAAAAATTTGGAGGGAAATACAGTTCAGCGTTGTAACTCCATGCCGATATACAGCCAGAATAACTGCTTTAAGTTATTGATTTGTATTCCTGTAATATCTTCCACTCTCTGCAGTCGATAGCGTAATGTATTGACATGAATATGCAAGCCAGTCGCTGTTTGCGAAAGATCACAATTATGATCAAAATAATTCTGCAGCGTTTTTTGCAGCATACCTTTGGTGTCCTTGGCAACCAGATTGCGCCAGATTTTGGATAATTCTTCCGCTTGCCAGGTACCAGAAAGCCCATCTAATAATGATGCCAGCGCATAGTCGTCATGAAAAATGAACTGATGCTTCAACTTCAGTCTTTTCGCCATGGACTGGGTGGATTTCGCGGTCTGAAAAGAGCGATGCAGGCCGTTTTCTCCAGAGAAATAGCCGCCGACAATCAGTCGGGAAAAACCACAGGACTGGGCGTAATGTTTAAGTCTCTGCAGATCGCTTAATTCCAACGATTTATCCCAGACGCCGTTTTTTAGCGAGATAGGTTTTAAGATTATCAGATCATTAAAGTCGGAAAACGTGACCAAATGGTCGCGGGCGCGATATTCAAAATACTCCATCAGATTATGCAGTGCGTCGCGATCAGGTTGTTGCAGTTCCATAATCACCACCACCCGCGGAAGCTGGAGATTAATTCCCAACCATGAGACCACCGCATTCAGTGAGTCCGGTGGCGGATCGCGTAAAATCAGCTGATTAATCAGCTCTTCGCGGTAACGCTTATCCCACTGTTTTTGCTCGAGGAGAGCCATTTGTTCAATGATTAATTCCGAAGCCATCTTCACCAACTGTGCATATGCCTTCACTTCACCAGGCTCGCCGGTAATGCCCAGTACACCAATCAGCTGGTCGCGAAAATTAATCGGTAAATTGATTCCGGGCTTAACGCCTTTAAGCTTATTGGCGGTCGCGGAATCAATTTCGACGACCCGGTTTTCGGTCAATGCGAGTACCGCACCTTCATGGCGTTGATGTAAACGTGAGGCTTCCCCGGAAGCGATGATCATCCCATGCTCGTTCATCACATTTACCGAGTACGGAATAATCCCCATTGTGCGTTGAACTATCTGGCGTGCGGTAGAATCTTGCAGGTAATAATTAGCGTGAATCTTGTTCATTTTATGCTCTGCATGAAAGGCGGGCGCAATATGTGCTCATATCCGATCTATTAGCGTATCCAGTGGTGAAATGTTCCGTGTAAACAGACAAAGAAAGCGGGAAGTATGGCCTCTTTTTTGTCGGTTTATACAAATAAAAATACAACAAAAAGCTTGTATCCTCTTTTTTCCTTTAAACTCAAATAATTAATTATATTTCTGTTCGCCTGTTCCGTGTTTTTTTTTCGATGTGATCGTCGTAGGATATTGGTAAGGGAGAGCTGAAAAAACTGGGGAAGTAGTTATGCTGCCATGGCGGATAACTTTCCTCCACTCTGAGCGTCTATCGTGCAACCCGGGTACCAACTGGCGAATTTGTCCTGCAGTTAATTATTCAGGACAGCGGTTCTGGTCTGTAACAAATAATGCGTACCTTCCTTACCCCACTGCATCTGTTGCTTTTGGGTCATCGTCTGGCGATCACTTCGTTGATTGTCGACTCTACAAACGTTGTTGAAACCGGTTCACCATACCGGCGCATTTTTCCGTAGTTTGGGAGCATCATCTGATTATTACGGATGCAGGTATACATTTCATCCAGCTGTTTTTGCAGGGATTTCAGGTTTGCATAGTTGAGTTCAGGGTTATCGCAGTACATAAGCTGCAGCAATTCCTGATGATATGCAGTAATAGCGTTTACCACCCCTGACGTCATCCGTGTGTCGGCGATCAGCTGAGTGTGCCAGCCCTTCCCATGTCAGTCCGGCCTGCTGGCAGCACAGGCCAGAGAAATCGTGCCATAGCGGTTGGTGGCCACATAATATCCTGCTGCCAGTTCCATCGCACAATATACTGTCAGTTCTTCCAGCCAGTCAGCCGGATCGCTATGTGCGGCAGCAGTCTGTTTCAGAATGCGGGTGTCGAACCGGGCATTAAAGATAATTACTGGTCGGTCTCCGATCGCATGGCGCAGTTGCAGAGCCACATCTGTCTATGATGGCGCGCCGTGGAGAGCCAGCTCATTTCTTGACGGTGGGGCGTAATTGCTCCATTTTCGTACAGGTTCTCTTCCGCTTCCTCGTCGATTCGCTCACTACGTTCGGTCATCGATTTGCGGCGAGCGGGGTCTCCTCTCATATATCGTTGACGATTACGATTTGATTTATTTCGATCGAGCCGTTGGAGGCTCGTTAAATGACTTAAATTGTTCTGTAACGCGCTCAATAGCGTCAGGGCATGGGAGGTGAGAAAATGCGTTACGGGACTTTCAGGAGGTCAGGCACGCCGATACTGTTGCGGAGCAGAATCTGTCCGTAGCCGTGCCACGGCCAGCTACAGATCAGACGCACGCAGGGTACGAAGCCAGCATCTTCCCGGAGACGGAAGGAGGCGTGTAGGTTTGGCCAGTATACCGGAGCTTCCCCACTTCGCTCCAGCACCCGTTCCATGTCCCGCGTCAGCACTGGCCTCGCAGGGGGGAGTAGAACTACTGACATTCGGACGACTGTACCGGCTTACGCCGGGATTCGGCGGTTTTACTCCTCTGCCATATACAGCATGGAGTGCCGCCTTCCATGTTGCTGGCGCGGCATATCATGGTGACGATATCTGAATAATTATATACTGTGTATATACGTGGTAATGACGAGGTGATGAATGGCACAGGTTAATATGAGTTTAAGAATCGACGCTGAACTGAAGGATGCTTTTATGGGGTCAGCCTGGAATTCGGAAAATAAACCACGTTAAGACTATTTTTTAGCCAAATGACTGTCAGGAATCCGGACGGTCGGAACATTTCGTACAGCCTTTACGTTCAGTGAGTTAGCTGGCTTGGATGTAACCACTCGTTCAACTCAATTCTCTTAGCGTGGGAAAATTTCCGTTTTCCAAGCGGACCCCTAGAAGAAGGGAAGCGATATCAAGCCCAGGGATTAATAATTGATACTCCGGTTAATTCAAAATCACCAACATTTCTGGTTACAACCGTCATCCCATGTACCAGCGCCGTTGCTGCGATCAATGCGTCTCGTTCACTGCGCCTGTCGGGAACATGTAAACGAGAACAACGTAATGCAACCGCAGTATCTACAGGAAGTATCTTATCAGAAAACGCTGGTAACACATGCTGATCCATCCAAGAACGTAGCATAATCCCTTGTCGCATATCTCGACGTTCAACTTGTAATATTCCCTGTTCAAGTTCCATTATGGAAATAACAGAAATAAAGAAATCTGCCGCATCTGTATGCAATGCCCATTTTGCAACATTATTATCTATACGTCCTGTCCGAGCCTTCCGTAGCTCAGAGATAACATTAGTATCAAGAATATACACTATAAAAACTCCGCAGGTTTTAAACTAACCGTAATACGAGGCGGTTCAAATTCAACTGCATCAGCATCGGGCATCGCCAGAATGTCAATGAGAGTTCGTCGTTGTTGCGTCAATTTTCGGTATTCTTCGATACTAAGAAGTACATGTGCGGTTTTACCCCGATCAGTAATAAATACTGGACCATAATTCGTGGCGCGTTTGGCTCGAGTTACATCTTGATTAAGTTCCCGACTGGATAGGGTTGTAATCTTCATGCTGTTGCCTTTTGATGTATATAGGTACGTTACTACATTGTAGGGCATGAAATAGTACAATGCAAGAAATGTACTTGATTAGGGGTAGTCTTCGCCGCTTGTTGCTGTCAGATATTAATGCTAATGTATGCATACATTAGCATTAATGAGGGATGATATGTGAGAGACAAAACCAGGGAGGCCATGCGGTTTTTTTTAGGCGGCAGGTGTTACACGGCTGAAAACCTTGAAAAGGATTATCTGGCTGAAGTTGCTAATTACAGTGACGACCGCTGGGAAGCACCCCAACGCGCCGCACGTCTGGCAGCTGCCGTAAAGCGTTACAAGACATCAGAAATGCTGCGCTTTATTTTTGCTACCACTGCCTACGATCCCGATCCAGATTTAACCCCGCTGACTGTGAGACGTTTGTGCAAGGCATTGTTCGGCAGAACAGGAAGCCAGTGGCTGGTTGTTGAAGTTTTTGGGGAGAAGGGGCGTCAGCACCGCAGCGCGGACAGCAATCCGGAGATGGTGGAAAAAATGGCTGCCAGATATCGTCATGCCGCCGAACTACACTGGTCCGCAACGCTGGCAGAAATTGAACGGGTAAAGCGCATCTACCAGGCAAGAATCAAGGCATCCTGAGACCGGATGCCTGGTATTTGTCAGGGCCATTAATGCTAATGTATGCATACATTAGCATTAATGGCCACATCCTGTCCCGTTTTTCGCACGGTTTTTATTGATTACCGGACAGATGAACCCGGATTGCCATGTTGCGAAAATCACGTTAAAACGATTACGAGCGTGCTGTTGGACTGATATATCAACAGTCATGCCAATATGTATTAACCCGATGGGCTCGCTCTTTTTTAATTCAAATAAAAATATAAATTACGAATATGAATCAGGACAAAGCAATTTATTTAGAAAATAAATATTTTTCACCCGCAAACGAAGCTGTCAGACTGGAGCGTGAAGGTGATTACATTGGAGCATGGAAAAAATGGAATGATGCGCTTCATTATGCCAAAGGAGAAAATATAGGTTGGTGTATAGCCAGAGCTGAATACTGTAAAAAGACAGGCCGCTTTTAATTCTGGCGGGGTTTCAAAGGGGCGTCCCCTTTGGCACGTCGACGTATCAAAATGCGCCAGCATTTTGTATACAGTCGGTCACGTGCCTCCAGAATTTACCCTCAAAACGCCTCTGTAACTGACGCGCAGCAAAAGTATAACTAAGATATAACTAACATATAACCAATATATAACTAACGGTTCACCAACGGATCGCATGTAGTAGACGTTACATAAAAAATCCTGAAATGGAGGATTCGTCATAAAGAGATTCCAATCCTGTTTTTTTAGCGTTCTGATGCAGGACAGGGCAAACACCGAAAAAATGATGAAAAACTGATTAACCATACTGTCTGTATTCTGAATGAATTACGAAGCATAGCGATAAATTAAAAAATCCCCCTGGATTACAGGGGGAAGCCATCAGAGTTTGAGTAATGAGAAATATTATTTTGGAGAGAGCACCACAAATGCGCTCTTTTCCAATCTGCCGTAACCATCGGCAAAAGACAATCAGGACAGGCGAAAAAATCCCCCGTGACTGGTGGAGGCCAGGGCAAGGGGGGTAGCAAATGCCTGAATAATTTTCGTAGTTTTGATATACCCATCGTTGCAACCGCAACGGGATGAATTTGCCGCAGTTGTGCGCGAAAAACAATCCTGATTCCGGGACAGGATGTGTAATCGTATAACCGCGCACGCACGGCTATACGATTACCACCTGGTCAGGGCGTTGCCCCGACACCCTCGACACCGTTCCCGCGATACGATAGAACATCAGGGCGCGTTTCCGGGTAAACGCATGTTAATGACAGGGAATTCATTGATCAGGGACCGGAGACGCGCTACAAAATTCCTGCGCGTTTCTGGCATCAACTGGCCATGGGGATGGTTTGGCAGTAGCAGCAAGCGCCAGAAACGCGCTCAAAACGTCTCTGACAGCCTGAACCCACCAAAACATATGAAACCCATTGCCAGATGCAAAAAAGTGCGTTAGAAAGCTTCTGAGCGCGTTTCCTGCCACCTGAACGTCATCTCCGGGATTCGTGCTCATTCCATCAAATAACAAATAAACTTCAAAGTCTGATAATGGGTTCCCCCTGTAATCCAGGGGATTTTTTTCGCTCACTCATTACCGCACAACTCGACATCATGCCGGAGACACGCTAAAACACACCTGCGCGTTTCTGGTGCAAAGAGTAGTTCGTAGGGATGATTACAGTCAGGTATGTACCAGAATCGCGCCCTGAACACGCCTGAACGCCTCAAAGCGAAAAAACAACCGAAGCCATTGCCTCATGTAAAAAATCGCGTTACAAAGCCTCTGAGCGCGTTTCTGGCGTCTTTTTTGTTGCTGTGTCGCTATACTCGTTGTCAGATTCGCGCTCAATCATCACTGATTAATCTGCGCTTATCCCTCGACTGATCACGCTGGTATTTTTTGACAACCGGTTCCCATGAAAACGCCAGACGGGAACCGTCATCCGCACCCTCTGACATGCTGGGGATTAAAAATCCCCGTGCAGCACTGCCGGCGTTGCATAAAATTCCGTTCTGCGGTGAGTATTGTTTAATCAAAAATCCCCGCAGTTCTTCCGGAAAAACGCGAGTCTGTTCTCATGCCTGAAATGCCCACACACTACGCAAAACCAACTTTTTGCTGATTTGCTTTTTAAATCATGTCGTTATGGTTCTAAAAATATATTTTCTTATTCAGGTGTATACAAAAGCGAGTCGTCGGCGACTACTGGATGATTCGGCAACGAGTCGTCGGTGATTTATCGATGACTCAACACACTGTCTCTCTGGTGTTCAGAGAAGGCGAGTCGCCAGAGAGTCGCGAGGAAAATACTGGATGACTCGCTGATGACTCCCGGGGTGAATCGCTCACGACTCGTCTGTAACTACTGTCTGATTTCTTCTCATCAGGGCTGAAAACGTCCGAAAATGCGCCTTATGGGCATCAGGCGCGCCCAAACCGATCGCCATTCAGTTTCATGCATAGTCATGCAGTGCCATGAAAACAATCCTGACGCATTTTTCCGGTTTACCCGGGGGAAAACATCTATTTTTGCGGTTTTTGCGCCAGAATCGCGCTGAGCGCGTTTCTGCGGTGCGTACAATTAAGGGATTATGGTAAATACGTCTAACAGGCAGATGTAAAAAAGTCCCGAAGGATTTTGCTACTGATTTTATCTTTCAGATAAATAAGGATTTTTATGGTCGAAGAAGATGAAAAAAATGTGCCGGGCGATACCTGTTATTACCGGTATGAAATTATTGGGGACAGTACCCATCGAACCAGCATACACAACAGTTTTAAAACCATCCAGTGTCGGCGGGTGCCGGTCAGGGGGATAACGCTGACGGTGGGGGTGTTCTTTGACGGGACGGGGAATAACCGGGCGAACGCAGACGATCTACGGCTGGCATATGCCCACTGTGCCAATCTGGTTGACGAGGAGCGGGCTAGGGCATGTGAGAAGTATGAAAAGCGCGCCAGAGCTGGGCTGGGTAATGCAAGCTGGCAGGGCGGCCACACTAATATTTCCCGGCTGTTCGATCTTTATCAGCAAAGCGATGAACTTAACGACAGCGAGACTGAGGCGCAGGTCAAAGCCTATATCAGCGGCATCGGGACGGCAGACGGAGAAAGTGATTCGATACTGGGTAAAGCGCTGGGCAGCAGCCTTATCCGACAGTTTGAAGGGGTGGTGACAAAGACCGATGAAGCACTGGAGAAGATCAGCGCAGAACTGACCCGCTTTATCAAACTTAATCGTGACAAAGTGGCGATTGCGAAGGTGCAGTTTGACGTGTTCGGATTCAGCCGCGGCGCGGCGGCTGCACGGCATTTTGCCAACCGGGTGATGAACCAGGATGCGGCGATAGCGGCGGCAATAGACAAAGGGACAGACCTGACCGGGCACCACGGGAAACTGGCGGGAGAGGTGCGCTTTTTAGGGCTGTTTGACACAGTGGCGGCTATCGGGAGCCTGTTGAACTTCTACGACGTTAACGGACGCAGCAATCCCGGGGTGAATCTCGAACTGCGTCCTTCAGTGGCGCAGAAGGTGTTTCAGATTAGCGCGATGCATGAGTGTCGGTATAACTTCAGCCTGAACAGCATCGCGGGGATGTGGCCGGAGCTGGCGCTGCCGGGGGCGCACTCGGACATTGGCGGGGGCTATAACGCAGGAGAGGATGAAATCTCCCTGCTGACGATGCCGGATTTTGAGGTGACGCGCGACAGCGCGGATGAAATGCAGACGGAGGTGTACCGTAAGGCGGAGAAGATGCGTCAGGTGCTGTACTCACTGCCGGCGCTGAAGTACCTGATGCCGCACGGTGAGGTGGAGACGAAAATGATTTCGTGGCCACTGGTCAATCAGAACAAGGCGCGTGCGTCTATTTTTGAGAAGAAAGTGGGCGCGGCAGTGTTTATGACGCGCAGGGATGTGCCGAACGACTGGGAGAAGGTGAGTTTGCGGGTGATGCTGGATGCGGCACAAGACGCCGGGGCTGTGTTTACTCCGATACTCAGCAGTAACAAAGAGCTGGCGTTGCCGTCAGAACTGCTTCCCCTGTGTGACAAAGCCATAGCTCAGGGGCGTGCTGTCCGGCGTGGCGCGGAGCCTGAGGGCTTCACGGCGGAGGATATGCGGACCATCGGGCGTTACCTGCATTGCTCGGCGAACTGGAACATCGACTCAGACTTGAGCCTGTGGGTGAGTCCGTCCTCGGGAGAAGTTTTTCTGCGAAATAACTATGCTCCGACTGACGAACGCTCGTTCGTGTGGCCGATGGCACCGGGCAAAGGCTGGGTGCGGACGGTGTGGCGGATGGACGACCAGCAGCAGTGGGAAGAGCGGGCGCGGGTAAACGCGGATGCGCTGGACGGACTGTTCTGAGGAGGCAGGAATGAGACGATTACCGCTGATGGTGGGCGTGATAGTGGGCGTAATGCTGGCTGTCGGCTGCCATGACCGTAGGGCTGGCGTGAAGACGCTGTTGGGCGACGGTATGGATCAATGGGGGCAGAAGCTGCCTTATGACCACTGGCAGTTTAATTTTTTTTACCCGAAAAACCTGCCAGCACTGGTGACAATGGTGTATCTGGAGGACGGTGATGTACGGGAAAGCATATTTCGGCAGCTTGATGCAGCCAGACCAAGTCAGAGTAGTGTGGATACATGGAGCCAGCGCGTAGGCAGTTTTTCAGCCAGTTTTAACATTGGCAAGGCACTGCCGGTCAGGATGACGGTGTGTTGGGATTCGGTTATCGATAAAAAGGCATATGAGACGGAGATCTGGTTCAGCCGGGATACGTGGCAGCAGATGTTGACTGCCTATCCTGATACCTATAAGCCGGGAAAAACGTATTATCGGGACAATATGATTATCGGATTGGCACCGGGAGGGGCCGTGCGGATCTGGCTGGAGGATAATGGCGAGCCTGTTGTACTCCAACATCCTGCCCGGCAGTTCACTCTGACGGGAGATGATATGCTGATATGCAAAAACGTTCCCAACCAGATTGATTTCAGTTACATCAAGGCTAATGGTTACGATCCATTTATCCGCGATTTTATCAAGGAAAAGCCCTATCCGTATGGTCACTGGTAGGGAGCAACGATCAGCAAAATTAAAATGATCTTCTTGAGATCCTTTTAAGCTGCGCGTAATCTTCGGCTTGTAAACGGAAAAAGCCGCCTTGCGGCGGCTTTTTCCGTCCGATTAGAAGTCTTCGACCTCTTCTAATCGACTGTGGTAACTGGCTTGGTGGAGCGCAGATACCGAATACTGTCCTTTCAGTGTAGCCGTAGTTGGGTGATCACTTCAAGACTCTAATATCGGAATCCACCTTGTTTAGTTACCAATGGCTGCTGCCAGTGGCGTTAAGTCGTGTCTTACCGGGTTGGACTCAAGACGATAGTTACCGGAT
>OLWB01001048.1_pt1 | contig 27499 bp, 23 predicted proteins | sample 1673331 | NCBI WGS metagenome assembly OLWB01 (sample SAMEA3178943, study PRJEB25190) | human gut metagenome | biome: human gut; feature: human-associated habitat; material: faeces | place: Austria | collected 2013
GCCGGGCCCCGCATTGACGCCGTACAGGTCGATGTCGGCGCAGGTCATGCCGCACATCTTCAGGCAGGTGTCGATCATGGGCATCAGGGTCTCGCTGTGGGTCATGCCCGCGTCCAGATAGACCTCGTACAGCAGGCGGTCATCCTGCAGCAGGGCCACGCCCGCCGTCTTTCCGGCGGTGTCCACGGCCAGAATGTTCATACCTCTACCCCCTCGATGGTGATCTTGCGGGTATTCTCATCCACCCGCTCAATGTTCACATGGATCGGCTGTTCCAGTGCCAGCAGGTCGGCAAAATTCTCGCTCCACTCTGCCGCCACGATGGCCCCCTGATCCAGATAATCGTAAAAGCCTGCCGCGCACAGATCGTTCTCGGTGGAAATGCGGTAGAGGTCGAAGTGGTAAACGGTGACGTTCCCGCCCCTGTATTCGTTGACGATGGCGAAGGTCGGGCTGTGGACGAGCGGCAGGCATTCTGGCGCGAGCGCGGCGATCAGCCCGCGGGTGAACGCCGTTTTGCCCGCGCCCATTTCGCCGAAAAGCGCAATGTAATCGCCCGGTTTGACGTCGGCTGCGATTTCGGCGGCGATGCGCTCGGTTTCGGCGGGAGAGGCGGAAAGATAGGTGCTTTGTCGTTTCATAAACGTCCCCCGATGCTTAGAAAATGCCGGTGATGCTGCCGTCTTCGTCAACATCGATGCGCAGCGCCGCCGGCTCGGCGGGCAGCCCGGGCATGGTCAGAATCGGACCGGCCAGCGCCACGACGAAGCCCGCGCCCGCAGATACGCGCAGTTCGCGAATCGTGATGCGGTGGCCGGACGGACATCCGAGCAGACTCGGGTCGTCCGAGAGGGAATACTGCGTTTTTGCGATGCAGACCGGCAGGCGGCCGTAGCCGTTGTCCTCCGCCTCGCGCAGCGCCTTCTGCGCCGCGGGCGCAAAGTCGACGCCGGACGCACGGTAGATGCGGCGGGCGACCGTTTCGATTTTTTCGGTCAGCGAAAGCTCGTCCGTGTACAGCGGCGCGAACGCGGAGGGCGTCTCGCACAGGCGGCAGACCTCCTCAGCCAGCGCCGTCGCGCCCGCGCCGCCCTCGGCGAACGCCTTGGAGACGCGCGCTTCCACGCCCAGCGAGGCGCAGAGCTCGGTCAGATACGCGATCTCGGCGTCGGTATCGGTGTAAAAATGGTTGATGGCCACGGCCAGCGGGACGCCGTAGCAGCGCAGATTCTCGATGTGCGCCCGCAGATTGGCGGCGCCGCGGGCGAGGGCCTCCAAATTCTCCTCGTTCAGCTTGTCCTTGGGTACGCCGCCGTTGTACTTCAGCGCGCGCACTGTCGCCACGAGCACGACCGCGTCGGGACGCAGTCCGGCGGCGCGGCATTTGATGTCAAAGAATTTCTCCGCGCCCAAGTCGGCGCCGAAGCCCGCCTCGGTGATGCAGTAATCCGCCAGCTTCATCGCCGCGCGCGTCGCGATGACCGAGTTGCAGCCGTGCGCGATGTTGGCGAACGGGCCGCCGTGGATGATGCAGGGCGTGTTCTCCACCGTCTGCACGAGGTTGGGCTTGACGGCGTCCCGAAGCAGCGCGCACATCGCGCCCTCCACGCCGAGATCGCGGCAGAAGACCGGCTTTCCTTCATAATTATATGCAACGATCATCCGCCCCAGCCGTTCGCGCAGGTCGGACAGCGAATCGGCGAGGCAGAGGATGGCCATGACCTCCGTCGCCACGGTGATCATAAAGCTCTCCTCGCGCACGACGCCGTCGGCCTTCGGGCCGAGCCCGATGACGGCGCCGCGCAGCGCGCGGTCGTTCATATCGACGCAGCGCCTATGTACGATGCGCTTGGGGTCGATGCGCAGCGTATTCCCCTGATGCAGATGGTTGTCCAGCACCGCCGAAAGCAGGTTGTTGGCGGAGGTGATGGCGTAAAAGTCGCCCGTGAAATGCAGGTTGATCTCGTCCATCGGCACGACCTGCGCATACCCGCCGCCCGCCGCGCCGCCCTTGACGCCGAACACCGGCCCGAGCGACGGCTCGCGCAGCGCGATGACCGCCTTTTTGCCGATGCGGGTCATCGCCTGGCCCAGCCCGATGGTGGTGGTCGTTTTGCCCTCGCCGGCCGGCGTGGGGGAGATGGCGGTGACAAGGATGAGCTTGGCGTCGCGGTTGGCGGACAGACGCTTGAGCGCCTCGCTTGTGATTTTGGCCTTGTATTTGCCGTACGGCTCAAGCTCGTCCGCCGTCAGTCCCAGACCGGCGGCGATTTCCATAATCGGCTTTTTGACGGCCTCGGCGGCGATTTCCACATCGCTTTTGAATGCTTTTGCACACATCGCGGGTAACTCCTTTGCTTCAATGGATGATTTTGTAAATCGTTGTTGTCTCCGGCGGCTTTTGCGGCTGCAGACGGAACGCGTCCGTCAGCAGCGCTTCGGCGTCGTCGAGCCGTCCGTCGCTGTCGGCGAACAGGGTCGCCAGCGCCTCGCCGCGCCGCACATATTCGCCCCGAACCTTTGCGAGCAGGATGCCGGCGGCGTGGTCGATAAGCGCATCCTTGCTGCGCCGTCCGGCGCCCAGCGCGCACGCGGCCTGGCCGATGGCCAGCGCGTCGGTGCTTTCCACCCAGCCGTCTGCCGGCGCGTACAAGGTGCGCCGCACCCGGCTTTGCGGAAAGCGCTCGGGTTCGCGGATATACGCGGGGTCGCCGCCCTGCGCCTCGACCATCTCGGCCAGCTTTTCCAGCCCGCGCCCGCTGCGGAGCGCGGCGGCAATCCTGTCCGCGCAGGCGGACGGGCTACCGACGCTCGCGGCGCAGAGCATTTCCGCCGCGATCGCCGCAGAAAGCTCGGCCAGCGGCCCGCCCGCGCGTCCGGCAAGGACGGCGCAGGCCTCCTGCACCTCCAGCGCGTTGCCGACGGCGCGGCCGAGCGGCGCGTTCATATCGGTGATCAGCGCCGAGACGCGCCTGCCCAGCCGTCTGCCGATGTCCGCCATACGGACGGCGAGCGCTTCGGCCTCGGCGGCGGTTTTCATAAACGCGCCGGTGCCGTATTTGACGTCCAGTACGATCACGTCGCTGCCGCCGGCAATTTTCTTGCTCATAACCGATGCGGCGATGAGCGGCGCGCTGTCGACCGTCGCCGTCACGTCGCGCAGCGCGTACAGACGCTTGTCCGCAGGGACGAGCGACTTCGTCTGCCCGGCGACGCACACGCCGACGCGGTTGACAATCCCGACGAATGCGTCGGCCGGCAGGTCGGTGCGCAGCCCCGGAATGCTCTCCAGCTTATCGACCGTACCGCCGGTAAAGCCCAGCCCGCGGCCGGACAGCTTCGCCACCCGCACGCCGCAGTCCGCCGCGGCGACCAGCGGGCAGGCGATCAGCGTCGTTTTGTCGCCGATGCCGCCGGTGCTGTGCTTGTCGGCCTTGACGCCGCCGACGCCGGACAAATCCACCGTCTCGCCGCTGTGCGCCATGCAGGCGGTGAAACACGCGGTCTCCCCGTCGGTCATCCCCGTAAAGCAGACGGCCATCAGGAACGCGGCGAGCTGGTAGTCGGGAACCGACCCGTCCGCCGCGCCGCGGACGATATACGAAATTTCGGCGTCGGACAATGCCTGCCCGCGCTTTTTCTTTTCAATCAGCTCGATCATATGCATTGCGCTTCTCCTCCCAGCCGAAAGCCAAACGGCAACAGCTCGCCCAGCGTGCGGCGGATAGTGCGTCCGCCGGCGGTGCAGAGAATCTCCAGGTCGGGGCCGCAGAATTCCGACAGCGCCTGCAGACAGACGGCGCAGGGGTAGAACGACGCGCAGTCGTCCGGCGTGTACACGGCCAGCGCCGTGAAGCGCCGCCTGCCGGCCGCAACGGCCGCGCAGAGCGCGCCGCGTTCGGCGCAGATCGTTGCGGAATACGAGGTGTTTTCGACGTTGCAGCCGCAGAACACCGTCCCGTCCGCACAGAGCAGCGCGGCGCCGACGGAAAAATGCGAGTAGGGCGCGTAGGCGTTTGCCGCCGCCTCCGCCGCCTTTGCAGTCAGCGCTTCGTACATAACGGCAGCAGATCCTTTCCGGCGCCGACGGGCGGAATGCCCAGCGCGGCGCACACGGTCGCGGCGACGCAGTCGAAGCCCTCGAAAATCCCGAGCGAGGCGCCGTCGCGGACGCCGTCCCCCAGCAGCAGCAGCGGCACATATTCGCGCGAGTGGTCGGTGCTCGGCGTGGACGGGTCGCACCCATGGTCGGCGGTGAGGAGCAGCAGATCGTCTTTTTGCAATCGCTCGAGTATCGAGGGGAACTGCGCGTCGAAGCGGTTGAGCGCCTCGGCGTAGCCGCGCACGTCGTTGCGATGGCCGTAAAGCATATCGAAATCGACGAGATTGAGGAAGCAGAGGCCGGTGAAGTCCTGCTCCATGCACGACAGCAGCCGTTCGACGCCGTCATCGTTGCTTTTGGTCGGATGGGAAACGGTCAGCGAGCGGTTCGCAAAAATGTCGCCGATCTTGCCGATGCCGGTCACCTGCATGCCCGCCTCCGCGACCGCGTCGAGCAGTGTGCGGCCGGGCGGCTCCAGCGAAAAATCATGCCGTCCCGCCGTGCGGTAGAAGGAGCCGGGCGCGCCCGCAAAGGGACGCGCAATCACGCGTCCGACGGCGTTCTCGCCCTGTAACAGACTGCGCGCCGTGCGGCAGTCGCGGTAAAGCGTTTCGACGGGGACGACGTCCTCGTGCGCCGCCACCTGAAACACGCTGTCGGCCGAGGTGTAAACGATGTATTTGCCGGTTCGCATATGCTCCTCGCCGTAGTCGCGGATGACCTCGGTGCCCGAGTAGGGACGGTTGCAGAGCACGCCGCGTCCGACGGCGGCGGAAAAAGCCTCCAGCAGCGCCTCTGGAAAGCCGTCGGGAAAGGTGGGAAAGGCGTGCGCGGAAACAAGCCCCGCCAGCTCCCAGTGGCCGGTGGTCGTGTCCTTGCCGCGGGACTTCTCGCGCAGTACCGCGCGGCTGCCCTGCGTGCCGCCGGTAAGCGGATTCCGCAGCGTCGGCAGAGAAAACAGGCCGGCCTGCCGCAGATGCGGGCAGCGCAGAAGCCCGCTCTCCAGCAGCGCGTCCAGCGTGCCCGAGCCTGCGTCGCCGTAATCGGCGGCGTCCGGCGCCGCGCCGGCGCCGAGAGAGTCCAGTACCGTCAAAAATACGCGTTTGTACATCGACGCGCCGTCCTTTCATAGCCGCCCGCACGGTTCGTGCGGGCAGAAAATTTCCATTTTTATTATTGTACACAAATTGCCGTGAAAAGTCAAGCAAGCGCGCCTATTCGCCCGATATTTTTCAATGAAATTGCAGGCTTTCACCCGCTTTCCCCGCGCAAAGCAACGGACGCCGCACCGCAAAGCCCCTCCGCACAGCCGAAAACGTCCGCTGCCGCGCATACCCGCAGATCCGCACGCCTGCGCCCAAAGAGATGGAAGCAATAACCGAGTGCAAAAATAAGCTGCGCATACATACCCGCGCGCCGCCGTTGACCGCCGAACGCCTGCCCGTATACCTGCGCGCACAGCCGACCGTTTGCGCCCGCCGCCGGCCCGCGAATGCCGCCGCGCGCGGCGGTGACGGCCGATAACGCCTACTTGCGCACGACGCTGCGATATTGCCTGCTTTCACACGCCCGTAGACCTTCGCGGCGGCTCGTCCGCCGCAGTCGCGCACTGAGGGCGGCATCCGTTTGCGCACCAAGCCTGCGTATGCAGTCGCCCGTCCGCTCGTAAATGCGCAATTTTGTCCAAATCATCGCCGGTGATGGCTGATAGCGTCTGCTTTCGCCCGCCGCCGGCCCGCGCAGCGGTTTGCTTGCCCAAGGATAACGTCCGTTTGCGTATACAGGTCTGCGACACAGCGCCTCCTTTAGCACCTCCGCAAGCCGGCGAAAGCGCTCTGCGGCGACATCGATAGCGCCTGATTTCGCACGCTGTAAGCCTGCACAGTGCTTCGCCTGCCGCAGTCATGCACCGAGGGCGGCATTTGTGTATACGCACGTCTGCACACCGCGGCACGACGGCGGCGAGACGCTTCTCCGGCTTTTGGAATTTATGTACGCATGCCTGCGCACCGCGGCCCCATTTGCGTGCGCACATAAGCCCGCAAATTCCGCCGCGCTCTCCGCCGGTCATGGCCGATGATGTCTGCTGCTTGCGCTCGCCGCAAGCCTGCATATACAGCCGCCTGCCTGCGCACACTGCCTGCGAACACACCGTAAGCCTGCATATACAGCCGCCTGTTTGCGCGCATACCGTAAGCCTGCGCGCCCGCATGCCGTCCCGCCCTGCGTCGTCGGGTACCGCCGATTTTTTTGAAAGATCACGATGTATGCTTTTGAAGTGCAAAGGATGTCATAGGGGCGTATTCTTTGCGCGATCGGCAAAATGCACAAAAGCACAAGCCGATAAATGACGTAAATTACAAAAATGAATAAAAGTCTTGACAGAAAAATAAATCGGATATAAAATAAAATTGCAAACAATGGAAGATCGACGGGAAGGTTCATAAGAAAACGCTAGAAAACGCTTTTCCCTTTTTCAGCCGTTTTCGGCTGTGCGACGCGCTTCGCGGCTCGGCATCCGCTCCTATTAAGCGGGAACGGCGCATAAGTTTGTGATGTGGACTTATGCGCTTTTGCCTTTGTGAAATTTGAGATGGATGAACAGAAAGTGAGGATTAGAAAAATGCGTGTTAAAAGAATACTTTGCGGCCTTTTTGTGGCGTCGATTATCGTAACACTGTTTGCGGCTTCCGCGCTGGCAACGGAGCCCTCCGGTTACTGGCCCGGGTCTTGGAGCGTGGAAAGCCGAAATTTGAAAAATGAGGATCATTACGGTAGTTATAACCCTATGTACACTTATTATAATTACGGTAGTTGGTTCCATGACGCCTGGTGTTCGACGGAGCTCAGCGTACCTACGAACGGAGTCGGATATGTCTACGCCGAGATCAGAGATACCAATGGAAATACCTTGTCAAAGGATTTGGAAGCCAATGGCTCGGACGATAAATATGTGACAGACGGTATGCTGAAATTGCCCGCTGTATATGGCGAAGTGAACGGGGCGCAGTTTGTCCGCTTTGCTGCAAGGCAGACGGTCGGTATTAATATAGACCGAAAAAGAGTAAGATGGAATAACAATAACTGAGTATTAACAACCGAAGGAAAGGCGGCGGTTTGAATGAAACGTTTGGTGCTGTCTGCGCAGAGGGTGCGCGCCCTGCTTTTATCTAATAAGCTGATCTCGGCGCTCTATTTGATCGGCGGTATGCTTGCGATTTTTTCTATGTTTTTTATGTATATGACTGTAATATCGCAGGATAAATATGAGAATAAGGAAGGGTATTACACCTATACGCTTCTTTCCGGCTCTGAGGATGAGGACGAATCTTTTTCGTTCGACAGGGGGCAGGAGGCCGCCGCCAGCCTTGCGGGCTGTTTGGATGATACGAAAAATATTCGCTGGAGCGGTTTTTATGCCAACAGCAGGCTCGGCGATATATGCGCGTCCGTATCGGAAAGCTATATGGATATACTTGTTCAACCCGTTGTTCTGACAAACGGCAGATACAGTGATGTAATGACGGGCGACATTGACCTTTTTGCTTCTCGTCCGAATGAAGCGGTTTATCCTGTTGTTTTGTCGTCGCACCTGCTGCGGGCGCTTTTGCCGGAAATTGCAGGTGATCCGACCGGCACACGGCTGGAGGTGCTTTGCGAGGAGCATGTCGTGACTGACATGCACGGGAGCTCGGATTATTACATAATGCTCTTGCCGGATGATCCCTGTGTGCTGGAGCTGCCGTTCAGCGAACTGACGCTTACGACTCGGTATCCGCTAAGCAATGCGGAACTTGACCGGCTGGAGGAGTTGGCGGAAGCACTGTTTGACGAGCCGGCACTGAAAGAGCCGTACACGCCATATAAGGCATATCTTGAAATGTTCTTGTCCAATATGCTTATGATTGCGGCGTTTACTGCTGTGGCGATGATCGCGTTTGCCTTTTTGTTTATGTTCCTGCTCGAAAGCCGCGCCAACGAACTGCGGGTGATGATTTTATGCGGCGCTTCACGGCTGCGGGCGTGTATGGCGGTTCTGTCGGATGCGCTCGCCGTAAATCTTCTTACAGGTGTCGTTGCCGTGCTTGCATTTGCCTTGACAAAGGATAAAATTTTTTCGACGGTCGTAAATACGACCCTGCATGCATCGGATTATCTGATCGTTTTGCTGTGCTTTCTTGGTATCAGTCTTTTGGTTTGCTGTCCGATGCTTTATAATCATGCTACAAATACGATTGTGGAAATGAGGCGGAAGTATAACAAATGAAAACCTTGAAACTTATGCTTCGTTTTTTTACGAAAAATCCTTTTCTGCTTCTTTTCGTTTTATTGGAAATGCTGCTGTCCCTTGGTTTATTCGTGGATCAGCTCGGCGCTTTGCAGTATGAGACTTATACATATGATATGTATAAACGCTCGGATTTGAGCCGATATGACCATTTTGCCCCAGAGCTTGTCTCGGGATTGTCTGACAATCCCGAGGATGCGCAATCGGTTGTGCTGAAGGATTTATACGCCACCGAAGGCGTGGAGGCCGTAGGTGAGATAAGTAAAATATCGTTTTGGTATGAGAGCGATTATCGACAAGATCCATTTAATACAAGAAGTTCTTCGTTGTGTTTGCTTACGCCGTCTTTTTTTCAATCGACGCCGATTGAACTTGCCGACGGGTCATGGTTTGACGAAACATATGAGCGGACGGCGGCGGTTAACGTTATTGCTGCTGGTGGCGAGGCAGAGCGGTATCGTGTCGGCGATATAGTATCCGTTATGATTGTAGAGGATGTGTTTGAACGTACTTCGGCTGCGACAATAAACGTAAGGATTATCGGCGTACTGGCGGAGCCGGCGTTTTTCCCTTCGCTTCGTGTGTCGGGTACATTGCTTACGGCTTCTGATTTGTTTAGCTCTAGCGGCGGATTGATTGTTTCGCCCACACAGGAAAACTACGAATTGCTTTCCCCGTATCTGATGTATGGCAGTTCGGATCGATGCAAACTGATTTGCTATTCGGAAAACTTAAGCGGTGAGACGCTTGAACAGTCGCGGGCCAATTTGAGAAAATGGGGGATACTCACCACTCCAGAAGAAATTATTTCCAATTCAAAGGAGGCCATTGCCAAAACGCTCAGCAAGCGTTTCCCGATGGTGCTGTTTTTTCTGATCATTTCTGCGTTTAGTATGATTGCTTCCGTCATCGTGACGCAGATGAAAATGTACCGCAATAATACGATTTATTATTTGTGTGGAGCGACCCCTTTCCGCTGCTTTTTCCTGTATTCCGGGGTTCCGATTACGTTTATCGGGTTATTGGCAGTAGGAGCGAATCTGTTGCGGATCGCTTATATCAAAATTAACGGACTGGACATCGGCATTCAAAATATGAAAATGGTTCTCAACGGAACGACTGTATTGATTCTTGTTTTATATTTTGCCGTTACCGTTTCGGTTGCGATTTTGACTTCTTATTATGTTTTCAAACGAAACACACCGGCTGAAAGCTATCGAAAAAACAAGTAAAGGGCGTTTTTGATATGATTGAATTGCGTCAATTGAACAAATATTACAAGGTTGGCAAGCAGAGGTTTCACGCGCTGAAAGACGTCGATTTGACCATCGGCGACGGGGAAATGGTCGCCGTCGTCGGGAAGTCGGGCGCGGGGAAGTCGACGCTGATGAACATCATCGGTCTGGTCGATACATGGGATTCGGGCGAATATCTGCTGGACGGCGTCAGCATCCGAAAGCAGTCGGACCGCAGGCTGGCCAGACTGCGCAACGAAAAAATCGGCTTCGTGCTTCAGGATTTTGCGCTGATCGAGGACCAGAGCGTGCTGTTCAACGTCTCGCTGCCGTTGATTCTGGGCAGAGAGAAATACGGGAACATCAAGCCAAAAGCCCTCCGCGTGCTGGAAGAAGTCGGGCTGGCCGACCAGCGGAACAAAAAGGCCAACCAGCTTTCCGGCGGGCAGAAGCAGCGCGTGGCGATTGCGCGCGCGATGATCAACGAGCCGTCGCTGATTCTCGCCGACGAGCCGACGGGCGCGCTGGACAGCAAAACGGGTGCGGAGATCATCGAACTGCTCGGCAGACAGAACGCGTCCGGCACGACGGTGGTCATCATCACGCACGACAGGACGGTCAGCGAATCCTGCGGCCGGGTCGTCCGCATTGCCGACGGGGTGCTGGAATAGGCCGCAGGCCGTCCTGCTGCGGCTGAACGAACGGCTTCGGAAAGGAATCGGAAACGCGCGGCGGCGCTTTTTTGCGGCCGTGCCGATTTTGCGGCTTTGCGTCTGCGCGGCACTGCGCGCGGAGTTACTCGATGCTGAAATTTAGCGCGGCGCCCGCCGCGTGGTTCTTGGGCGATTTGCATATCGCCGTGTGCCGATGCCGTGTGTGTGCCAAAACAGCCGCTCCTAAAGCTGCGGCGGACCGTCTTGCCGGGCGTCTCTTTCAAAGCCGATTCCAAACATGCCGACAGCTATGCCGGACGGCCCCGGAAAACGGAGACCGCGTTCAGGGGGCGGGGTGAACTTCACTTCGGATAACCTTGCCGCGAGAAGGGGAGCGGCGAAAACGGATGCTTCGAACGCGGCCGCCTTTGCTGCGGAGAGCGGATTCCGGCGGCGTCTGACGCGCCGTGGCCGTTTCGTGCGGGCGGCAGGTGAAAACAACGACGGACAGGAAACAAAAACGCCCGCAGATTTTTGCCTGCTATCCTTAGCGGAGAAATCGTGCCGGCGTATAAGCGGAAGGCGTTTTGCCTTCCGCTTTTCGCTTGCTTTAGGCGGTTTCCGCTTGTATTGCTTCAAGTAATTCTTCTCTGAAGGTTATCGTCATCAAATTGGTATTGACATACGGTTGGAAGGTGAAGTGAATGATAATTGGATTTCCTGCAGTTCGGGAATATTTCTCCGTCTTTTCAAACACCTCAATTTTACGAACGAATACTCGAAGCAGTTCGGGTGTGAGCTTTTCCATCTCCACATACGCTCTTGCCTGTTCGATAAACTCTCGTATGCACACCTCTCGCATATCTATTTCCTCAATTTTTTGGGTAATAGACGCAAGTTCTTGCTTCAGTTCGGCTTGCTCGGTTTCGTATCCCACAGCCATAGCATCGTAGCGTTCTACGGAAATCCTTCCGCACACTCTGTCCTCGTATAAGCAACGGATAATATTGTCGAGTTCTCTGATTCGGCTCTCAATCCGTTGTTTTTCTTTTTCTGCCGTTGCGTAGAATTGCTTTGCCTCGGCATTGCCGTTCTCGGTTGCCATTTCATAAAGCTCATGCGAACGCCGTCATCTGTTTGAGCTTGTAGAGAATAATTTTATCGAGAATCTGTTCTCGGATATAGTGTGCCGTGCAATGCTGACCGCCTTTGGTCTGATATCCACCGCATTGAAAGAAGTTGCATTCGGGCTTGATGCCTTTTCCTCTGTGAAGGTAGAGTTTTTGACCACATTCACCGCAGAAGAGGTTTCCTGCATACTTGTCCATCTCGCCTTGCTGATCGGGGCGTTTGCGCCCTGCAAAGTGCCGTTGCACCATATCGAATAGTTTTCGGCTGACGATAGCTTCGTGTGTATCTTGGAAGGTCAATATCTTGTCGGGACTATTTTTTAATCTCTTTTTGAGCTTGTTGGATTTTGAATAGGTCTGAAAATTGACTGTATCTCCGCAATATACGGGATTGCCGAGAATATCTCGGATAGTGGATTGCGCCCATAAATACGGCTCTGCCATATTCGGATGCTTGCCTTTCTTGCCCGTTCTCTAGAAGTGATACACCGCAGGGCTTAATATCTGCTCCTGTTCAAACATAGCGGATATTTTTCTAATACCAACACCACTTGCGTAAAGCTCGAATATGCGTTTCACAATGGGAGCTGCTTCGGGATCGATAATCAAGGCAGGGTGTTCCTTTTGGTTGCCCTTATATTCGGGATTCTTTAGGTATCCATACGGAATGACCGTACTGATTCTCTCACCACGCTGACCTTTTGCTCTTTGCACGGCGCGTATTTTCTTACTCGTATCGGCAGCATAAAAATCATTGAAATAATTTCGGATGCCTGACATCTCGTTCACACCGTTGGCACTGTCTACCCCGTCATTGATAGCGATAAATCTTACGTCATACGACGGAAATGTGATTTCCATAAGTCTGCCTGTTTCAAGATGATCTCTGCCGAGACGGGATTGGTCTTTTACGATAACGATGCCAACCTTGCCGTCTTGGATATCCTTCATCATTTCCACATGGGCAGGTCTTGTGAAATCCACGCCGCTGTATCCGTCATCTACATAAAATTTGCAATTGCGGAAGCCGTGATCGTCTGCGTACCTTTGGAGAATGAGTCTTTGATTCGTTATGCTGTTCGACTCACCTTGCACCATATCCTCTTGAGAGAGTCGGCAATAAAGGGCGGTTATTAAATTGTTGTTATTGAATTCGGTTGTTTTCATCATACTTTTTCTCCTTTCGAGCGAGGTGTCACTCTTGAAAATTCAACCGAATAAGACTCAACCACAACATACCAAAATTTTTGCGGAAAGTCCAGCGGTTTTGCGAAAATTCTTTTGAAAATTTTTCTCATCTTTTACCTCCTGAAATAAGGTATTTAATGTTATCGCTCGCAGTATCGGGAACGATATTTTTACGCTTGCTTTTGATAGGTATAACGGATACTACGGGATATTTCCGTCCGTCAATCTCAATGCATTCGCCGTGGTAGATACACGGCTCGTATTCGATTTCGCTTGTTTGCTTCATTTCTAAAATCGTATTCTTATCCATAAACATTCTCCTTGTGATTACATCCCACCCATAACGGGTCCGGATTGTTGTTCTTTTTTCTTTCTGCTCGGTGCGTAGTGTCTTGTAGTGCAATCTTCAACATAGGCATCCTCGTCGACTATATTCACAAGATTAGCGAAAAGAAGAGCCGTATCACTTCCCAGACTACGAGTATCGCCGTCGGTATCAAAGCCGTGCGTGTGAGCTTCTTCGTAAACGCTTCCATCGTTTCCTTCTCCGAAGATATATTCCTCGAAAAGCTCTCGTTCGCTTTTCCAACCTGTTCCGTGATACTCTCGGCTGCCGTAGTCATCCTGTTCTCGGTATCCGTTGCCAACTCCTTCAGCAGAACTTGAAATTCTGCCGTTTCGTCCCGACACGCGTCCGAATACTTCGTCAGTATATCGATCTGCTGATCCATCTCTGCCGTAAGTTCTTCCTTCGTTGCAAGACTCGGAAGCGTATCTCGTATCTGTTCCAATAGCGCAATCTGCGTTTTCTGCAAATCTATCATCGCTTTCCAGTGTTCCTCGGTCACCGTTACGCACGGTACGACCTCGGTCGCTTTATTCATTTGTCTGCGAGCCAATTCCTTCAGCTCGCTCGGTGATTTCGTTCCGTATTCTGAATTCATTTTCTATATTCTCCTTTAAGAATTTTTCTTCGTGTAGTTTACTGTCACGGCATTTTCTGCCGTCGGGGGTAGTGTGGGTGATATTTTTACGCTCGTCCGTCCATTTGACTTCATATCCCTCGGCTTCCATCAGAGATATAAAGTGTTCCTTTGAGCGAGCGTATTTCATCGCTTCCTCGATCGTAACTATCAGCTGCATCTTCCAGCTCTCGCCACGGGAGGCAGAGTGATATTCTCTTGCCGACATCTGTTTATTGTTTTTCGCCTTTGATTCAACGACGGAGAGAGAATATTCAAGGCATAGTTTGTCCGAGGCTTGTCGTAGCCGTTCTATATTTTCATTGTCCGAGTGATACTTATATCCCGTTTCGCAGCTGACGTTATTCACAACGAGGTGTGAGTGGATATGCGATTTATCCGTATGCGTTGCCACGAGTACCTCATAGTCACCGAAATTCTCTTTGGCAAACCGCAAAGCGATTTCGTGTGCGAGTTCGGGAGTGATTGGCTCGTCAGGATGAAAGGATTGCACGATATGATAAAACATTCTGCCGTCCGTTTTTCCGTATTGCATCTTGGTGTTCATCATTTCGTGATATACGCTTTCGGGAACACAGTTAACGCCCGACACGAGTTTTCTATCTCCGTATATCGTTTTAGCATCGCGTTTGCAGTAGGAGAGAATGAAGGCGAGTCCATCTCTCGTCTGCGAGCGTTTGCTTTTCATAATATTAACCGTTGCCATCCGACCACCTCTTTCTTTCGAGAAGCTCGGTCAGCGTAGCGTTAAGCTCGGAGTAGCGTTTGGTGAGCGCCGTGAGATTAACAGCATCGACTCTGCCCATATTGGCAAAGAGCGTAATCTGATTTAGGTTTCTTCCTATGGCTTTTTGCTCACGGATAATTTCTTCAAGACCGTCAATCACAACAATCTGCTTTCCGAGGCAGGCGCGAGTAACATAGTCCGTAAAATTCAGTTTTGCTTTGGTTGCTTTTTTGTGTATCAAGGCGAGGTTTTCCTTGCTGATACGAATACTCATTTTCTTATTCTTCAATAATTGTCCTCCTGATAGATGATGGTTTTATAAAGTGGGTGCAGGGCTTCTGCCCGCCGAGCAGCATAGGCAGGAAGTGGCTTTGCCACGACCAGTCGAATGCGATACTCGCACTCTCCCCAAAGGAGAGTATAAAGACGGTATCCTTTGCGTTTGTTCGGTTGTTCGTTTCCTCTGCGGAAACGGGGGCAAATTTCGCCCCATGGGCGGTTTCTTCGATTGTGGTACAGTTGCTTGCCTATGCCGTTTATCTTCGCTTTTAGGGCTAAAATCACCTTAACGCTTGGGGGATTTTTCATTGTTCTCGGCTCGGTCGTGTGTTTACCTTACCTCGTAGCTTCTTCTTCAAAATCCTTGCTGTGATTAAGCATTTTACGGCAGAAAAAGAACAATGCAGGTGGCTCTTATCTGTCATCTTCATTCAACAATGCAATACGAACACTCTTGCAATGTTGCAATCTTCATTTGGGGATAGACCACATCCATTTCGCGCCCACCTTCTTGGTAACGATTTCGGGGATATTCTTTTTTGCTTCGTTTACAGTTCTGCGTGAGATCTGTTTTCTTTCTGCCGTTTTGAATATCTCGTCGCAAGGGATTTCCTCACCGTCCTCAAGCATTCTGCGTATAATTTCCTCGGCTTGCGAGGTCTTGGTTTCGGCGGTAACGCCGAAGCCCGACAGAATATCTTCAGAGGAAATATCCTCGTAACCGTCAAGCCAATAGAAGCCTGATTCGTTGCCGAGATTAAACGCTATAGATTTTCCTTCGGGAGCGAGAGAGGATTTATCGTGAACGATGACTCTCACGCTTGGCTCTTTGCGTAATCTCCCGACGAGAAGAACGCTTCTTGCCGCCGCGCGAAAGTCTATCGAGCCGAGTCCGTCCTCGGCGGTCTGATAGATTACATCGAAGGGAGCGCACGCTTCCATTCCGGGCAATGCCGTGCCTGTGGAGCAGGCTGAAACTACTCGTAATGCAAGTGTCGTTTTTCCTTCGCCGGGATGCCTTGGATAATCGTAATCTTCCCGAAGGGGATATACGGCTTCCAAAGCCATACAACCTCTTGTAGTTGCACGTCCGACATTCTTCTGATTTTCATTTCCGTTGTCATTCTTAACTCCTTGTTTTGATTTTCGTTTTGCGTTCTTTGTTGATTTGCTTCTTCTGCAATCATCGGAATCACCACTTTTCAAATTTTTATGTACGGTGGCTTTTTTGAAAAACAAAAAGACCCGTACTTACACACGGGCTTGCACAAACACAATTAGCCAAACGGATTTTCGTTCGTTTGGGCGTTAGGTTTGTGTCAGCCGATGTATGTAAAGTACGAGTCTTATACTCGCCGAGTCTTTATTACTCGTTATATTTCGGTTAAAAATGTTTGATGTTTGCGAAATAATTTCGCTGAAAAAGGCTTAATACATATTCAATTTTCAAGGCCTCATCTTTGTGAAGGGCTTTATTTTATCATACTCGGAAAAATTTGTCAAGGCCTTTTTGAATATTTTTTTCGTTTTTGGGAAATAATAGTTAGTTTGGCACAATCGGTCTAAAACTCCGTTTTGTCGCTTCCCGGATTGTCTCGGATTTTTGAAAAACGCTCCCCATCATTACAACGGAGAGCGTTTAGTGTTTTAATCAAAACGGGATAGTATCGTCATCTTTGCCCTTGACTAATTCTACCTTTCCGACGAACTGTTGCAAGAATTCAATTGCCAACCGTCTGTCAAGCAAATCGTGAATCTTTTGGTTTTCATAACTACGCAGACAATTATAGCACGAAGGCTCACAGTTGCATTCGGACATGGATTTCAATGCCGACATGAAAATACTTTGCAGCATTTTTCCTTCCTTTGTAACCAATCGCCTTGAGTGTCCTGCACCACCGGGAACAGAATCGTAAATAACGATAGACAGATCTAAAATACCGTTAATGAGTTTCGCTGACAAGCACGCCTTGATATCTCGTCTTTCAATATTCAAGTCCTTTGCCATTGCATTAAGTATCGCATACATAACCGATACCATCGTGTTATAGTCGGAGGTGTTGCACTTGAAGGATATTTTGGCAACATCGGTCTTGAACTCATGGTGGAGAGATCTTCTTACAAGCTCGTGACAATTGCAATTGTACTGTCCGTAGAGACTCTCGTGTGCTTTCGCTGTTGTAACGGACAATGCTCCGTCACGCATCTGTTTTTCAACCTCTTTTTCGCCAATACCTTCATCTTCTGCCACGGCATAGCCACAAAGAGGACAAACATAGAAATTACTAACGGATTTCACCATCAGCGAATCGTTCGTAGTAGATTCCACCTGTATTTCTATTGAGTTGAACAAATATTTGTGCTTGTCTATCGTTCTTGCGGCAACATTGTCGATATAATAATCCTCAGAACGATAATTTTTCTCCTGACGAGTCATAGGAACATCACGGTCTTGTCTTTCTGCAACGAAGCCTGAACGAGGTTCAATGCTTTCGTAGAAATCCATCTTGAACAGCTTTCTACCGCAAGCCGAGCAATGAATACCTTCGCTCGTGATAGGAGTAATGCTATAATTAACCGTGTTACAATCCTTATTGCGACACACGCCGATATATCCCGTGTACCAATCCTGCTTGTCCTTACCTGTTGCAGATTTCTTGATATAACGGCTCGTGTAAAGCCTGCCATCGGCAACGACCTCGGAAGAAGGAGCATATTCAGCAATTGCAATCTGCAAATCTCTGCTCAATCGCAACTTAGAAACATTATTCGCAGTTGTATTCTGTTGCAATTCTACCGTATTAACGGGGAAACCATATCTCGGTAAGATATTTCCGCGTGCCAAGAAATCTATCAGCTTGTTTTTCTTGTAATGCTGAAGCTTTCTTTCGCACATTGCGGCTTTAGCAAGATCATTTTCTCTCTTGAACTGTTTAATTAGCTTTTCAAAGCTTTGGATATTGTTCTCGTACTCTTGAATTAACTGAGTAAACACACCTTCCGCACCGCTAAATTCTTCTATCCAAGAGAAGTCATCAATACCAATACGCTTGTGTAAATTATCAATGTCGGGAATTGATGCCTTTAGCATATCAAATAGTCTTTGCGGATGCTCGTTAATCCACGATATAAAACCCTCATATCCCTTTTGATTGATAAACTTATCAGCATCGTTATGATTGTACTGATCTTCGTGATCTGCAAAATAGATGCTCAATGCTACCGCATAAATATGTCTGCGTACGATTTTTTCATTATCCACCTTAAATAGCGGAGGCAATATCGTGCCACCAATCATTCGCTTTGGATCTTTAAAGAACGCCAAATCGTGTGAGCTTAGTTTTGCAAAGGTAAGCACAAACGCCGCCGCATCAAGGCTTCTACCTGCACGACCTGCTCGCTGTGCATAGTTAGACGGCAAAGGAGGAACGTCACGCAAGAACACCGTTTCAAGATCACCCACGTCAACACCCATTTCAAATGTTGTAGAACAAGAAAGCGCGTTGATTTCTTTCTTGATGAACTGCTCTTGATACTCTGCACTTTCCTTTTTACTGAGCTGCGCGGTATGTTCCTTGATTAAAAGGGGCGACATTCTATCGCTCGTATAGAGTTTAGCAAAGTGATTGTCCTTTGCTATCTCGTCGGGATTTGCCTCTACAAGCTTGCCTTCGCATCTAATCGACGGACAATGTCCTAAGTTGAACTGCGTAATCTTTCCGCACTTCTTACAACGATACCAATGTGCATCGGGAGAGCCGTTGATCTTAACGACGAAGTGTTTTGCTCTTAACACATACGTGCCGTCTTTATTCAGATCATCCATACAATACGGATTTCCACATTCGAGATCAGAAGATACTCAAAATATTGTGTTAAAAATTCAATAGCGCGTTCCTCGGATATACCAAGAGTGGAACAAACATAATACAAGCGATTTGACTTGTAATATCCGTTTCCGTTGCTCTTGCTTTTAGGCATCCAATTAGAAACCGTTGTTCTTTTCCTGTCGGGAGATTGCAAAAAGGTAACGAATCTCTGCGATGGAGTAAAGAAGATATACTCTCGGTCGTTATCGTCAATATCACTATCGGAGTCCGTATATATCGCGCCCATCTTAACAATTTCAAAGATCAATAGATCAAGCAGGGCTTTTACCGATGCAGGCTCGGCGTTATACTCCTCTGCAATTGCCTGAACAATCTCAGAGGAATTTCCCTTGTACTCGAATTGAATTTGTCCTAACGCCGTAAGAGATGTGGAAGAGTTATATCGAGCCAGTTCATTGAGAAGCGCAACCCAAGCGTTCTTACGACTATCCATAGTAAGATTGCTTTCATCGGAATTACTCTTTGCAAAGCTCTTTTTTGCCGTAAAGTAATTCGTAAGCAACGTAACGAAATCAGATATCGTATGCTCGTGTGCGATGATTTCATCCTTTCTTTCCGCAATAATACGACAGATACCTCGTCTGCGCAAGAACTCGTTATAGCTCTTTCCTAAATAGCACGCAAACTTTGCTGCTTCCTGTCTACTATCAGAGAAAGCTAAAAATTGTCTACCCGTCCTTCTTGCGACCTTTTTACTGCTGACGGCAGCTCTCGCAAAAATGTTTTTAGCCTTATTTTGTTCTTCGCTTTCAACATACTCTATTTCGGGAAGTTCCTCGTATAAGGAGGTTGCTAAAACGCCAGTTGCCGCATCGTTACCAAGATACAATCTCTTGTAATGACCAATATGACAGTTTCCACATCTTGCGCCGACCTTGAGAATTTTTGCCTTTACGACCTTGATATAGTTCTCTTTACCGCAATCGCAAGGAAGGTTATGTATCTCGCTTTCCGCGACGATCGCTCCGCAAATCGGACAAAGATAGAACACTTCTTTCTTGCCGTCGGTTTCATCCTCAATATCATCATCTTCGATGTCGGTGTTATCGTCGGCGGCAAGGTAATAATACTCAACTTCTTCCTCAAGCTTGCTCGCCTGAACCAACCTGCGGCTTTCTATTTTTCCAACCAATGCAATTCTTCCACAATCGTCACAAACGGCAGCTTCAAACACGGCGGAGTCCTTACCGCTATCAAAATAAGTCCTTTGACGATTTAAGAATAGCTTTCTATCACCGTTCAAGGTAATATAACATCCTTCAAGGCTTCGAATAAAGAAGTGATATCTTGCATCGATCAAGGATTTTTTGTTCTTCTGTGCGCGTGTACAAAGAGATATAAATGCTATTGCAACATCCGTGCTAACGGATAACTTGTCTCCAATCTCGGATAGTTCGCATATACCACCAAGACGAAGTCGCAACGCATGGTACAAATCGGATGTGAGCAGGAAGTCGTATAACAATTCCTTTTCGTCCGTATTCTTGTCAACTTCGATGCCATATTCGTTCAAGACCTGCCATGCATAGTTTCCTTCATCCGCTAATTTTTCGTATAATTCCGTGGGATATTTTTTGATCGTTGGATGCGGGACATATGGTTCTCTTTCTGCTCTGATGATATAACGCTTATCAAAGCTTACACCACACAGATTCTCCGCAAAGGTGATGATATCATCGTCTACGCTACTATCACTACCCAAAGTAGCACTCGTTAGAATAAAGCGCGTGTCTTTGGTTGCAGAAATTCTCGCTTTTAATCTGCGCAGAAGGATAGAAGTTTCGATACCTGTAGCACCAGTGTAAATATGCGCTTCATCCAGAACGACAAATCTGAAATCCGCGTTAGAAAACAGAACGTCATCCTTCGGACGCAACAGCAAATGCTCGAGCATCGCATAGTTGGTAAAAAGAATATTGGGAGGATTCTTCTTCATTTCATCACGAGAAAGAATTTCATTTGGCAATCTGTGGCGAAGCTCAGGGATTTTCTCCTTTGCGAACATCGCCTCGTAAACAGCGATAGCACTTTCTTCATCGTTTTCGGTGCCGCCACTATACGCGCCAAAAGTGATATTGGGGTAGCACATCAATATTTCTCTGATGTTCTTCATTTGGTCGTTCGCAAGCGCGTTCATTGGATAGATAAACAATGCGCGAACGCCATTTCCAAGCGTGCCATCCTCTTTTTCTCTTAAAAGTTCATTCAATACGGGTATCAAGAAACAGTTAGTTTTACCACTGCCCGTACCTGTAGAAACAACCGCATTGTTTCCGCCAACGATGGCACGAATGGCTTTCTCCTGATGCAAGTATAGTTTACGGTCTATCGGAAGCTTGCGCTTATGTAATTTATCATTCGGCTTGCTCGCTTCAAGTTGCCTAAACAACGGAGAAAGAGGACATTCATCATCCTTGATCATTTCTTCGATAGACTTGCCACTCTTGAACACATCCTTGATTTCAAGCAATGGACCACGAGCTATATTTGCTCGCAATTCTTTTACGAACTGCTCTTGCAGAGATGGGCTTGCAAATGCATGCGTAGTTGCGATATAGTCTATAAATTCTTCTTTTATATTTGATGATGCTTTAGCCGGGTTGAACATTTCATTTCACCTCCTCTGTGTCAAAAAGGAAATAGTCAATTCCCCTTGCGTTTCTATTAAAATTACTGATCCTATTTTTTGTATCAAGCGTGAATTCGCCTAAGAAATCATCCATATCGTCGGGATTGACGCCGGCAACAATAAAACAAGATTTCTCGCTAATAAGCTCAATTCTGATGGGATTTATATCGTCGTATGTTCCTTCGCTATTCGGCATAGTGTTCAAATAAGTTTTCCAACCGTCGCGATTGATAATATACGCGCTTCCTGAGTAATAGTGGCAACCGTCAACTTCTCCGATATACCAAAGATGATCCACATAGAAGGTCTTAATTTCTTCGTAAGATGCTTTGCCGGTCAGCATAACCTTTTCGAAGCGCAATCGCTTGCCCTTAAAACGAATTTTATTGATATCTCCGAATATAATCTGCTGCTCAAATAAGCGAACGGGCTTTTCCACAAAAGCCACTCTTTTTAAGAGATCAACGGTAATATCATAAACGCCGATTTCAAGTTTCGACAATGAAAAACACCGACTCTTATAGTTATCATCAATAGTTTCGTTGATATCTATAGTGTGTTTAATCACACCTTTCTCATAGAATGAAACTCTAAATTTAGGCGTGCTATCACCTATAAAAGATTTGCTTGCATCCCATAGCAAGTCTTTACCGCTTACCACAAGAGGCGAGAATCTTAATTTTTCCTTCAAGCAAACCGTTAGAATTGGAATAATTCCCACATCGTCGATTTTTACGAGGGCAATTAGCTCTGCTTGGCCATCTTGCAGCATAGACCAAATTGTTTCCCCAAGCTTAAACGAATTGAAGGATGTGCCTTCGGTTAGTACGGTGTTGTTTAGGAACACCTGATATCCCATTTCAGTGGGCAAATCAATCGCGAGTTCTGCCGAATTTGAATAGTTTTTATACCACAAATCCTCGCCGTAATGCATTGAGAACTCCCCATCCCCAAACTTCCACCGTAACACGGGCGGAGAAAGAACAATATCTCCGTCATCAAACGGAATTATAATATCGCCTTGGTTAATATCGAAGGACACGCTTTTATCATACTTTTCCGTGTGAAACCGCACCGTACCAATGCTTTTTTCATCAAAATACAACTTTTTGTCGTAAGTAATTTCGATGCTATTGAATTTTACAACATTGTATGATGCTTCAATCCTATTATCAGTATAACTGAAAATGTTGATTTTCTGAGGTTCACAAACATTGAGAAGTTCCGTAATAAAAAAGGTTTTATATCCTTCGTTTTCTATGCAAGTAAACGCACTTAATCTAAAATCCGTGGTTTCGTAACGCACACCGTATTTGGAAATGTCGACATCGGACTTTACAACAACTCGCAACTCGCCATCAATAACGATGAATTCCTCGCCTTCATGTATAAACTTAGCATTGTTTTTTCTATCTGCAGAAATTCTTATGTTTCGTTTCTGCTTTTCAACGACGAAGAATACCGTTCGTTTCGAGTTTTGTAACAGTTCACCTTCTTGAGAATGGATAATATATAGATTTGGTTCGCTCGGAACTTTCTTAATGCTTTCGGGATATACAGAGAATTCTTCCAATTTAGGAGCAAACAAAATGTAGTTTCCGGGAAGGCACTCCTCTTGCAAAATCTCTCTGTGATCCTTAAACAGAATATATTCTCTGAAAAGGCTCGTTTTGGAATTGTAGATTATATCACCGCAATGCACGATTTCCAAAGTGCAATTTATCTCACCATCAACCGATACAAGATTATCTACATAGACCGACAATTCCTTGGTCGCCATGGTAAGACCTGAGCCGAAGGTATGCATTTCTCGTTGATCTACAAGCTCGCCATTACGATAAGTATTCAAAAGCGGCATATCGTAAAAGTTGTTTTTCAAACGAATACTCGGAATCGTTAGAATTGCTTGCTTTCCGTTGTAACTATATTTAGGTCTAATAGTTGTATAATCAGTAATTGCACGCTCGTATGACTTTCTCTTGGGTTTTTCTACACCAAAGTTGTTCTCTTTTTCCGTCCACCATTCACGAACAAGCGTGTTATAATACAAGTCGCTTTCAAGAATTTCGCCGCCGAATACCCTATCCAACAGAGCAATCGTATCTTCGATATACTGTATCATTTTTTCGGGCGAATCAATAGCCATTCTCTTGATTCCGGCACGTAACGAATACACTCCACTACCAAGCTTTAGATCATCTTCAAGAGATTTCTCATTTGAAAACGTTCTTCTTAATTCTTCGGCAACGAGAGCGAAGGTATCGTCGTTTTTGGTATATGTGAAATTCATATCTTCAGAATACAAATTCCAACACAACTCTAAAAACGATTCCGTAGAATTGAGAGGAGCAAATGCGTGCGCCAAAATAGTAGCGTAATACCGTTTGGTGCAACCCGACAAATACATTATTTTCTTGTGTCTGCCGAGTCGATCAATTATGCCTGTGAGATATAAGTATAATTTCTGTGATCCTTCTTTTCCGATTAACTTTTTGTAGATGCAATCCCAAAAAGTGTCCTCATCAGATTTCCAAGTTTTCACAGCATTTACCATAGCCACAAAGATAAGTTGGTCGTATCCTTGTGAAATGCTATTTCCATAGCCGCTATCGTAGTTACGAAGCAAACAACTCGTGAAATTGTATATACGAGCCAATTCCTCGTCCGAAAACACATAATTGCCGACAAAAGTTTCATTCATCGCTTCGCTTATCTTTGGTAGCAAATCTTTCACGAGAGCCTCCTCATAATGTTTTTCGATTATTCCGCTGCATTACCTGCTTTTACCCAAGCATCAACCTCGGATATTTTGAATTTCCAAAGTCTGCCGACTTTTGACGCAGGCATTCCTCGCTTGGCAATCCAAGTAAGAACTGTATCACGGCTAACGCCAAGATGCTCCATAATCTCTTTGAGAGAACACCATCTTTCAGTTTCGTTACTCATACGAGCCTCCTTCGACATAGAAGTATAAATATTTATCTTATTATACAATATTTTCGCTGTTCTGTCAATCTGTTATGAGAGTTTATTGTGGTTTTATGAGGGTTTAGTGAATAATCCTGTCTGCAAGGGCTTGATAGTATGAATTTTTCCTCTTGGTCTCTATGCTTCTTTTCTATAAATTTTGATTAAATTATTTATTGTTGTATTGTAGCTAACATAACACACATACCATAAAAAGGAAAAAACTGCAAACAAACTAATAAGTACTCTCAAACAGAAAAATCCATCATAGACTTTCGTCCGTGATGGATTTTTCTCGTCCTATTCGGTTTTTGGTTATTTCTCCGTTAAGACGGGCAGGCTTGTCTGCGGGCCTTTTTTTCTTTGTTTCGGGGTTTCGGGTCTCAGCGGCCGATGGCGTCCTTGCGGGAGAGGTTGATTCTGCCCTTGTTGTCCACGCCGAGAACCATAATCTTGATCTCGTCGCCAATGGAAACGACGTCCTCGACCTTCTCGACGCGCTTGGTGTCGAGCTTGGAAATATGCACGAGTCCCTCTTTGCCGGGCGCGTATTCGACGAAGCAATTGGGATGATGCCCGTGACCTTGCCGGTGTAGATGGCGCCGGGCTCGGGGTCCTTGACGATTGCGTCGATGATGGCCAGCGCCTTGTAGGCGTCGTCCTTGTTGACGGAAGCGATGAAGATGCTGCCGTCGTCCTCAATATCGATTTTGGAATTCGTGTCGGCGCAGATTTTCTGAATCACCTTGCCGCCCGAGCCGATGACCTCACGGATCTTGTCGGTGTCAATCTTGGTGGTGATCATCTTCGGCGCGTACTTCGAGACGTCGTCGCGCGGTGCGGCGATGGCCGGAGTAAGGATGTCGTCGATGATATAGAATCTGCCCTTGCGGGTCGTTTCCAGCGCATTTTTAATGATGGCGGGGGTCAGACCGTCGATTTTGAGGTCCATCTGGATGGCGGTGATGCCCTTCTTCGTGCCGGCAACCTTGAAGTCCATATCGCCGAAGAAATCCTCCAGACCTTGAATGTCGATCATCGTCATCCAGCGGTCGCCCTCGGTGATCAGACCGCAGGAGATGCCGGCGACCGGCGCCTTGATCGGAACGCCCGCGTCCATCAGCGCCAGCGTCGAGCCGCAGACAGAAGCCTGCGAGGTCGAACCGTTGGAGGAGAGCACCTCCGACACGCAGCGGATCGCATACGGGAATTCCTCGACCGTCGGCAGCACGGGAAGCAGCGCACGCTCAGCCAGCGCGCCGTGGCCGATCTCGCGGCGGCCGGGCGAACGTGCGGCCTTGGCCTCGCCCACGGAGTAGCCGGGCATATTGTATTGGTGCATATACCGCTTCGTTTCTTCCTCGTCGATGCCGTCCAAAAGCTGCGAATCGCGGATCGAGCCGAGCGTGGCCGTCGTAAGCACCTGCGTCTGGCCTCTGGTGAACATGCCGGAGCCGTGTACGCGCGGCAGCAGCGCGACCTCGGCGGCGAGCGGACGGATTTCGTCCATCCGTCTGCCGTCCACGCGGCGCTGCTCGTCGAGCAGCCAGCGGCGGACGATCTTCTTCTGGAGCTTATACAGGCACTCGTCGATCAGCGCCTTGCTGTCGGGATATTCCTCGGCCAGCGCCTCGTATACGCGCTCGTAAACAGGCTTGAGCGCCGCGTCGCGGATGCGCTTGTCGTCGGTGTCGAGCGCCTTGCGCACATCGTCGGCCGCGAGGGATTCGACCTTGTCGAACATCGCCGGGTCGATCTCGCAGGAGGCGTAGGCGAATTTTTCCTTGCCGATTTCGGCGCGGATGGAGTTGATGAAGTCAACGAGCGGTTTGATGGCCTCGTGCGCCTTCATAATCGCGTCGTACATAATGTCGTCGGCAATCTCTTTCGCGCCCGCTTCGATCATGACGACCTTTTCGCGCGTGCCGGCCACTGTCAGTTCCAGCTCGCTCTTTTCGCGCTGCGCAAAGGTGGGATTGATGACGATTTCGCCGTCAACGTAGCCGACGAATACGCCGCCGATGGGGCCGTTCCACGGGATATCGGAAATCGTCAGCGCGATCGACGCGCCGATCATGGCCGCGATCTCGGGCGAGTTGTCGGGGTCCACCGACATCACGGTCAGGCTGAGCACGACGTCGTTGCGCAAATCCTTCGGGAACAGCGGGCGGATCGGTCTGTCGATTACGCGCGCGGCGAGGACGGCCTTCTCGCTCGGACGGCCCTCTCTCTTGAGAAAGCTGCCCGGAATCTTGCCGACCGAGTAGAGCTTTTCTTCAAAATCGACGGACAGGGGCAGGAAGTCGATGCCGTCGCGCGGCGCGGCGGAGGCCGTCGCGTTCGCGAGGATGACGGTGTCGCCGTAGCGCACCAGACACGAGCCGTTGGAGAGCTGTGCCATTTTGCCGGTTTCGATCGTCAGATCGCGGCCGGCGAGGTTGTAGCTGAATGTTCTGTAATGTTCAAACATGGCAATTTTGTCCTTTCGTTTTTCTTCCGAGGACAAAACCGACACGGATGCACAGTTTAACACTTAGATACGACCCAAACCGGCGTTTGGAGCATATTTAACTGCTAAACCGCGCCGTCCGCCCGTTTTGTCCTCCGATGGCTTTGTGAAAAGCGGAGCGAGTGGGCTCGCTCCGCTTTTGACGCTTACTTTCGGATGTTCAAGCGGTCGATAATCTCACGGTAACGGTTGATGTCGTTCTTCATTAGGTAGTTGAGGAACTTTCTCCTCTTGCTGACCATCTGAAGAAGACCTCTGCGTGAATGATTATCCTTCGGGTTGGCTTTGAAGTGCGCCTGCAGGTCGTTGATTCGATAGGTGAGTATGGCGATTTGCACCTCGGGGGAACCCGTGTCGCCCGGGTGCGTCGCATATTCGGCGATCAACTGCTGCTTCTTTTCGCTCGTGAGCATATTCTTCACCTCGCTTTCTTCGTGTTCGGGTAAAACCTGGCGCGTGGGCCGGTGAACCGCCGCGGCACTAAGCAATACCTCTTTGTCCGCACCGATATTTTCAGTGCGCTTTGGACATTATAGCACACGAAGGGCGCTTTGTAAAGTACTTTCGCGTTCTTTTTTTCAAATAATTTCAAAAGTTTTCCTTGACGGGGCGGCAAAAGAATGGTAACATATTAGCGAAGATATGAAACCTCCGCTTGACGCAGTTCGGGCCGCGTCACGCTTCTATAAGCTATTATGCGAAATTTTTTTCGCGCCGATACCTGCCGGAACGAAATTTGCGGGACGGCAATCGAATAGATTACGATTTGTGCGGTGAGGGTAACGTGTCTATGCTGAAGAAAAGTCTAACGGCCGTCATTGTCGGCTATGTCGTACAGGCGCTTGCGCTGCTGCTTCTGGCGGCGGCAGTGGCGGTGATGCTCTTTTTTCTCTACGGCTGCATGGCAGGGGCGGCGTAC
>OLWB01001051.1_pt1 | contig 27468 bp, 21 predicted proteins | sample 1673331 | NCBI WGS metagenome assembly OLWB01 (sample SAMEA3178943, study PRJEB25190) | human gut metagenome | biome: human gut; feature: human-associated habitat; material: faeces | place: Austria | collected 2013
GAACCGCCGGAGGCCTGTCGGCCCCGACCGCCTTCCTGCACAGCAGTCCGCATCCTTCAGGGCTTGGCATTTTCAGCTTCGCCGCCGAACCCTGCCGCACCCGACATTTCCCTTCGCGCCCGACTATACTTTGCCGAATGCCGCGTTTTTCGCAACGCCGCTCAACTGCCGCCCTCTGCGTCCCCTTGGCCGCACACGAGATTTTCCTCTACGCTCGTCCGCGCTTCGCCGTCCCCGACACTTTTGCGAATCGCCGCTCAATCGCTGATTGCCGTACTCGACGTTTTCTCCTGCGCACGCCGTGGCCGACCGTTCCCGCCATGCCCGACGACACCCCGCCGTCTCCGAACGCCCGACAGCTCTGCCCTGCGCCTCTTTTCTGCCGCCCGTCCCTTCGCTCCGAAGTTAGTCATAACTAACTATTAGGGCTGAAGAAAGCGGCGGAAATCCGTCGCCATTTTGTTTTTCATGCACAGTATACACGATCTTTGCGCAAAAGTCAATTCCCAAATTCAATTTTTTTGAAAAAAACAGCATTCCGTCGCATCGCGGCCGCGGACACACCAGCGCCGATGCACGAAAGCAGCGGACGGCGCGCACCGCCGCCGGCGAAAACCCGCTTCCGCCAACCCTTTTCGGCCGAACGGCGCACCGCCAAACGACTGCGGCCGCCAAAGCCCCGCTCCCCGCCGAAACACCATAGCCCCCGCACGGACAGCGCCCGCCGATGCGAGACGCTGCAAACAGGAACCCCGCTCCCGTGAAACGCGCCACGAGAGCCGCCGCAGCAAGCGGAATTTTCGCAGAGTTCATCACTCTTCGGCTTTTATTCTATCACAAAGCTGCAAGGAAATCAATAGGTTTTTGAAGATTTAATGGTTTTTCTTGAGTGAAAATTCACATTTTATTTCATTTATCCCTGTCAAGAAGCGAAATTGAGACGACTTTTTTGCTTTCCGCCGTCAATTTCGCCGTCAGAATGGCGTCTATGGCGTTCAAATATTTTACACAATTCGTTATACTATATGTATCTATCTGTAAGGAGGATTTTACCATGTCCAAACGAGGGGAAAACATTTACAAGCGCAAGGACAACCGTTGGGAGGCGCGCTACATCCAGAGCTATCGGCCCGACGGGACGGCGAAGTACGGCTACTGCTACGGCAAGACGTACCGCGAGGCCAAGCAGAAAACGGCGGCGGCGAAGGCCGCGCTGCTGACGAACCGGCTTTCCGCAGCGGCGGCAGGCGGAAGATTTGCAAAATACTGCGACGAATGGCTGCTTCTGAAACGAAGCTGCGTAAAGGAATCTACCTATGTAAAATACATTTCGGTTTTGGAAAAGCACATCAAGCCCGGGCTGGGCGGATGTCCGGTGCAGAGCCTGTCCTCGGTGCTGGTCGAGCAGTTCGGGCACGAGCTGCTCTGCGGGAAAGGGCTGTCGGCGAAAACCGTTCGGGATATCCTCACGATTCTGCACTCCATTCTGCGGTATACGGCGAAGCAATGTCCCGAAATCGCCGCGCGGGTGGACGTCGTTTACCCGAAAAGCGTCAAAAAGGAAATGCGCGTGCTTTCGCGCGGCGAGCAGGACAGGCTTGTGCAATATCTGCTGTCGGATATGGACGAGTGCAAATTCGGCGTGCTGCTTTCCCTGCTGACCGGCCTGCGGATCGGCGAGGTCTGCGCGATGCGGTGGGAGGACATCTCCCTGCAGGAAAGGGCGATCTATGTGTCCGGCACGATGCAGCGCTTGAAAAGTCTGGAGAACGCGCAGGGAAAAAAGACGAAAATCATAATCACCGCGCCGAAGTCCTGCGGCTCCGAGCGGGTCATCCCGCTGAACGACTATGCGCTCGCGCTGTGCCGGCGGCATTTCACGGCCGACCCCGCGGCCTTCGTCCTGACCGGCGAGGCCGGACGGTATGTCGAGCCGCGCACCATGCAGAACAGGCTGAAACGCTACGCGGAGGAATGCGGGCTTTCCGAGGTCCATTTTCACGCGCTGCGCCACACGTTCGCCACCAGATGCGTAGAGGTGGGATTTGAGATCAAGTCCCTAAGCGAGATTCTGGGACACGCCAGCCCGCGCTTCACGCTGGAAAGATATGTGCACGCCTCGCTGGATTTGAAACGCGACAATATGAACAAGCTGGCGGCCATCGGATATTAGCTTTTATCGCCGTCGGCCGGCGTCGTCAGGCGCTTCCGCACGTTGGCCGGCGCAGTGTCCGCGCCCGCCGCGCGGCAGAGTGATGAACTCTGCGAAAAAATCGAAGGCAAAACGGCATATTTCCGCCGAGAGAACGGGCGGCCCCGCCGACGCGGGCGGCCGCATCCGCCTGCATGCGGCGAGGCGTGCGCCTTCGGTTCTATTCTTCCCCGGCGTCCCGGCGTATATGCACCCCTGCCGTCCGCCCGCTTCCGTCCGCACGGACGAACGGCGGCCAAGCGGGCACACGGTGCGGAATCGAGCGCCCCCGCAGGGGACAGGAAACGGAGCAGACTATGCAAAACGATCGCCATTATAATAAGGAAGACTTGCAGCCGCCCCGGGCAGCCGATGCGCCCCGGGCAGCCGAAGCGCCCGTAGCGTCCGAAGCCGAGCGCGCAGGCGACGCACCCCCCGCGTCCGACGCGCCGGCGGCGCACGGCAAGCGCAGCGTGCTCCGGCGGGTCTGGAACGTCTTCACCACCGTGCTCGTGGCCGTCGTCGTGCTCTTTGCGCTGCTGCTGGTCGGCGTGCGGCTGTTCGGCATTCAGGTGTACTCCATCATCTCCGGCTCGATGGAGCCGGAATATCCCGTCGGCTCGCTGATTTACGTCAAGCCCGCAGAGGCTTCGGAAATCCGCGTCGGCGACGTGATCACCTTCGTGCTGCCGAACGAAACGCCCGCCACCCACCGCGTCGTCGAGATCGACGCCGAAAACGAGCGCTTCTGGACCAAGGGCGACAGCAACGAGGAGCGCGACGGCGCGCCGGTCTATTTCCAAAACCTGATCGGCAGGCCCGTGTTTACAATCCCGTACCTCGGGTATATCGCCCATTACATCCAGAACCCGCCCGGCATGTACGTCGCGCTGGCATGCGGCGCGCTGCTGCTGGTGCTCGTGTTCGTCCCCGACCTGCTCAAACGCGCGGACAAGTCCGCCGGAAAGCGGGAGTCGGAGCAACATCAGGGATAACGCAAAAAAGGCGTTTGCATAAGCATCCCATAATTTAAGGAGGTATTCAAAAAATGAAGACAAGAACAAAAGCGCTGCTTTTGACCCTGTGCGCGGCGCTGCTCGTGTGCGCGACCGTCCTGGCGACGATGGCGTTCCTGACGGACACCGCCACAGTCACAAACACCTTCACCGTCGGCAACGTGGACATTACGCTCGACGAGGCGGTAGTTGACGAAGACGGCCAAGCGACCGAAACCCGTGCCGAGACGGGGAACAGCTACAAGCTCATCCCCGGCAAGACCTACACCAAGGATCCTACGATCCATGTTGCCACGGGCAGCGAGGACTGCTGGCTGTTTGTGAAGCTGGAGAACGGGCTTGTTAACATCACCGACGCTACAACCATCGAAGATCAGATGACGGCTAACGGCTGGACGGTGATCGACGATACCAAAAACATTTATGCGTATCGGTCGATCGCTTCTGCCGACACCGATGTTGTCGTTTTCAATACTTTCACCCTTGCCAAGGACGCAGCGGTTGAGGACTATGAGACTGCAGAAATCGTCGTGACCGCCTACGCAGTGCAGGCAGACGGCTTTACCTCTGCCGCGGACGCGTGGGCAGCGGCCGGTTTAGAGTAATCTCTTAATTCCATCGCGTACCCGTTCGTACAGCACAGCAAATAACGACCGCCTCGGTCATTATTTCATTTCCTAACAGGGAGGTAAACAAGATGAAAAAAACGACCGTCGCCATCATCGTCTTCGGACTGGTGCTCTGCTTCACCGTCGGCGGCGCGCTGGCGTGGCTGATCGATACGACCCCGTCGGTGACAAACACGTTCACCTACGGCGACATCGAAATCGCTCTGGACGAAACGTCGCGGCCTTACGAAATGGTACCCGGCAAAGTGCTGTCCAAGGACCCGAAGATAACCGTCAAGGCGAACAGCGAACCCTGCTGGCTGTTCGTGCAGGTGAACGAGTCCGCCAACCTCGGCGAATTCATCGAGTATGAAATCGCCACCAGCTGGACTCCGCTTCCGACTGTGTCCGGCGTTTACTACCGTAAGGTAGACGCCAGCACGGAGGATCAGACGTTCTCCGTCCTCGGCGGCAGCGCATACAATACGTCGGCGCTTTCCGGCGCTTGGAACTGGAGCGAGGACGAGGTACTCGTGAAGCCCGAGGTGGAAAAAGGGGATTTGAACGCGCTTGACGCGTCGGGCGTCGAAAGCGCCGCCTACCCCACGCTCACCTTCACCGCTTACGCGGTGCAGCACGAGGGCTTTGAGGGCAACCCCACCGCCGCGTGGGCGCAAATCACGTCCGCGAATACCACCACGACCACACCGTAACCCCGCATCCGTAAGGAACGGACGCGCCGTCCGTTCCCAAGCCAAACCGAACAAACGAATAAGAAATTAGGAAAGGAATCAAGAAACCATGAAGAAAAAAGTATTGACCGTCTGCCTGGTGGCTGTCATCGCTATCATGGCCGTCGCCGGCGCTTCTCTCGCGTATCTGACCGATACGGACGCGGAAGACAACGTCTTCACGGTCGGCAATGTCACGATTGACCTAATTGAACAAGAACGCGGCGAAAACGGCCTGCAGGATTTCACGCAAAATAAGAAGCTGCTCCCCATCGTCGGTTCCGCGCAGGGCGATAAGGATCAATACGGTCAGCCTATTGCCAAAAACTATGTGGACAAGATGGTCACCATTCAAAACACCGGTAGTGAAGATGCATACATCCGCGCCTACTTCGCCATTCCCTCCGCGTTGGACGATGGTTATGAAACCTTTAACGCCAGCATGAACGTCCTGCACTTCAATTTCGGCAACAAAGTTGTTGACAATGAAGTGTACACCACTTATGGAGTCGAATGGAATTGGACGACGGAAAGCGGCAAGTGGAACTACTTCGAGACCACCATTGACGGCATCAGCTACAATGTTTACTTCGCCGACTACTACCGTGTTCTGAAGGCCGGCGAGACCACCGAGCAGTTCGTTTCCGGCGTTTATCTTGACAAATCCTTTACTTACAAAGATAATGCCTACTACGCCTTCGATCAGGAGATTGATCTGGATGAAGGATGGGACTGGAACGCCGTGAAGTGCCCTGTTTTCGCCGTCGCCGTTCAAGCCGCCGGCTTTGACACTGCCGACGAGGCCTTTGACGAGGCTCTTGGCGAGCAGTATAACCCCTTCGGCGGCACAGCCACAAACTGGCAGTAATTCAAACGCTTACTTCTTACCTTCTTCTTTCCTCATAAGCCCGCTTGCGTCTCGTCCGGGGGCGGACGTCCCCGGACGGGAATGGGCTTACCGAACCGAAAAAAGACAATAAACATAAAGGAGAACTAAAATGAAAAAGAAAATTACCGTTCTCTGTCTCGTAGCCGTTCTGGCCATCACCGCCATCGCCGGCGCGTCGCTGGCCTACTTCACGGCAGAGGACCAAGCCGACAACACGTTCACGATGAAGGGCGTCAAAATCGAGCTCAACGAAGAATACGAGCAAGGCTCCGAGCTGCTTCCGGGTCTGGACGTCAATAAGGACGTCTGGGTCAAGAACACCGGCACGGCCGACGCGTATGTCCGCGTGCACATCGCCATCCCCGCCGCGATTGACGACGGCGATCCCTCCTTCAACGCCTCGAACAACTTCCTGCACTTCAACTTCACCACCGCTTCCGTTGCGGCCGGCCAGTGGAGCTGGATTCCCGAAATGACCGACGACACCGGCTATAAGGGCAACGGTGCCGGCAACTGGAACTACTACACCGCCGAAATCGACGGCATCGAATACGGCGTTTACGTCGTCACCTACCGCACCGCGCTTAAGGCCGGTGAGCAGACCGCCACGACGGCGCTCGACAAGGTGTACCTCGACAAGTCCGTGAACTGCGAATGGGTGGACGACCAGTTCGTCTACACCGACAAATTGGGCAACGAGGTCAAGCTGGCCGACATCGCCGACGCCAATGGCAACATCCACATCCGCGTCTTTGCGGAAGCCGCGCAGACCGCGACCTTCACCGACGCATACGACGCGCTCAACACCGCGTTCGGCACGCCCGGTACCGCCGGCTACGTCGCTCCCTGGAACAGATAAGCTCCATTCTCATTTTTCTCTCTCCATACTCTGCTTGCCTGCGGGCAAGCAGGGTATATATGGGTACTCCGAAGCGCTCGGAGTATCCATATATGCCCTGCCAAACAGCGGCATCCGAACATAAAAGGAATAAAAAAACACATACAAGAAAGGAAAAGAGCGATGAAAAAGAAGCTGCTTGCCTGCTCGCTGCTCGTCATCGGCCTGTCCACGGCCGCATACGGCACCGTCGCGTATTTCACGCACGAGGATACGGCGACGAACGTCATCACGGCCGGCGATATTCAGATCGCCCTGCAGGAGTGGACCGTCCCCGAGGAAGGCGGCGAGCCTGTCCCGTTCGAGGACGAAATCGACGTCCTCCCGGGCGCCGAGGTGTCCAAAATCGTCGAGGTGAAAAACATCGGCGGCCAGACCGCCTACATCCGCGTCGCCGTCGATAAGGAAATCCGGCTGGCAGCCGGCGTCGAGGGTACGCCCGACACGGGCCTGATCGCCTACGACCTCAACACCGAGTACTGGACCGAAAAGGACGGCTGGTATTACTATAACGCGCCGCTGAACGCAGGCGACACCACGGAGCCGCTGTTCACGACCGTGACGTTTGAAAAGAGCATGAGCAATCTCTATCAGAACAGCTCCGCGGTCATCCGGGTGACGGCGCAGGCCACGCAGACCGCGCACAACGGCGACACGGCGATGGAAGCCGCAGGCTGGCCGGACGCGGAGTAAGGAGGTAAAGGAACAATGAAACGTACATTGGCAGTGCTTCTGTCCCTGCTGATGCTGTTCGGCTGTCTGCCCGTGACGGGCTTCTCGGTCTCGGACGGCGCTGCGGACGGCAACGCGGCCGCGTTTATGCGCATCGTGCATCTGGACTGCGGCAGAAAGTACTTTTCCGCAGAGGAAATCAAGGGCGTCATCGATATGGCGGCCGAGAATTTATACACCCACGTCGAGCTGGCGTTCGGCAACGAAGGCCTGCGCTTCCTGCTCGACGATATGTCCGTCTCGGTCAACGGAGCTTCGTATGAAAGCGACGCCGTAACTGCGGCGGTGCAGACGGGCAATCAGAACTATACCGCCTACTCGTCCGGCGAGCTGACCGAGAGCGAGATGGACGAAATCCTCGCCTACGCGGCCGAACAGGGGATTTCCATCATCCCCCTGCTCAATTCCCCGGGCCATATGAACGCGCTGATGACCGCGGGCGAAGCCCTGACGAAGCAGACGTTGTCTTATTCCGGCTCCGAAAGAACCATCGACGTGACGAACACAACCGCCACCGCCTTCACGCTCGCGGTGCTGGAGAAGTACGTCCGATACTTCGCCGACAAAGGCTGCACCCATTTCAACCTCGGCGCCGACGAATATGCGAACGACATTTCGTCCTCCGGCTTCGGCGCGATTCAGTCCGCAGGCTTGTATGATGACTACATCGCGTATGTGAACAGCGCGGCGGCCATTGTCAAAGAAGCCGGCATGACGCCGATGGCTTTCAACGACGGCATTTATTTCAACAACGTCACCTCCTCCGGCACGTTCGATTCCGACATCGCCGTCTGCTTCTGGACGTCCGGCTGGACCGGCTACACCGTGGCTTCGGCAAGCACGCTGGCTCAAAAAGGCCACGAAATCATCAACACCAACGACAACTGGTACTACGTTTTGGGCAACACGACCGGCTATTATAACCTGAGCCGTGCGCAGACCGGCACCAAGGAAACCGCCTGCACCACCGTGCTGACCGATTCGTCCGGCAGCGTCACGCCCATCGGCTGTATGCTCTGCATCTGGTGCGACAGCCCGAGCGTCTCCTATACCACTGCCGAGCAGGAGAACATCTCCGGCCTGCTCTCCAATCTGGCCGAGAACAACGCGGACTACTTCAAGGCCCCCGAAAACAGCGGCGACGAGGTCACCCTGACCGACTCCGCGACGGGCATCGCCGTCACCGCCGATAAGCTGCAGACGCTGACGGTGTCCCCCGTCACCCCTGCCCCTGTGATGGACGGCTGGCTGCACAGCGTCGCCTATGACGTCACGCTTACCGACCTCTCCGGCGCGCCGTACACGGGCGCGGCCGAGGTCGCCATCCCCGTCCCCGACGGGTGGAATACCGCGTACCTCCGCGCGTATGTGCAGGAGTCCGACGGAAGCTATTCCCGCATCGGCGGCGCGTATGCCGACGGCGTCTATACCGCCTCCGTCCCCCACTTCTCCGTCGTCGCCCTCGCGGAAATCGACTCGACTGCAAGCATAACCGAGCAAATCACCCTCGAGGTCGGCGGAACCCAGACCATTACCGATCCAGACGGCAACTTTGAAAGCACATATACCGGAGAAGGCTTGAACACAGCCATCGCGACCGTCGATGTCGACGGAACGACCATCGAAGGCGGAACGGTAGAGACAATCGTAACATCCATAACCGTTGGCGAATCCTATTATATCAAGTCGGGCGATCAGTACTTGAGTGCTGACGGTACATTTGGTACATTGGAAACAGCCGCCAAATGGACTGTAGTATCAGCGACTAGAAATCGTTATCGTCTAATCAACGGAAATAATCGGTATTTACTTCGCTCCAATAATAAGTATACGACAACTTCGTACCGAAATAATAGCGCTCTTTTTAGATTTACGAATAATAAATTTGTTGTTAGTAACGACACTTCTTTAGAATTAGGTTCTGCGATTACAATCACCGAGACCGCAGCCGTCAACAAAACCGAGATTACGTTTACCGGCGTGGCGGCGGGCGAAACAAAAGTAACCATAGGCAATACCGAGTATACCATCATCGTCTCCCGTAAGAACGTGGACGTATCTCTGTATCTGGGAGGCAGCGCTAAAAGCTATTCGGATACTGCTACGACGTATACGCAAAACGGTTCCTGCGTGGATGTGTCTCTTGACAACGGAACAATATCCTTCACGCCAAAATCTCTTGGCACGGCAACCGTAACAACGGCATCGACGGTTTACAGTATTACGGTTACCGAAGAGGACCTAAGCCAAGTCGATCCCATCCGCGCCGAATACTGGTGTACCTCTATCCGATTGGATGATGCCAGTGGAAAAAACTATATGGAACTGACGGCAGAGCAATTGTTTGGCGGTTTATACATCGAAAACATTGCCCCCGATACCGTCGGATCTGTAAGCGCAACCACACGCACAGACGGTTATTATTTTTGGAAAGCGCGCGTCATTGACCGCGGGCTAACAAATGGCGGACAGCTTTCTCAAAATAACAGCGGCGATAATGAAACGGTTACACCGGCACCGGCTGCATACGACGTCGACGCACTGAAATATGAAAACGGCAGTTATTGGTTCCGTGTTGCTGGTACAGACGAATGGAACCAACTGAACTGGACACTTCATGACGACAATAATACGCGCAATACCGGTCACCAGCTTGTATTTTATTACGCCTGCCGCTATATCAACGACGAGAAAGCCGGAATTTACACGTCCGACTGGGGCGAACCCGATTATAGCGGTGTTGTTCACATAACATTTGAATTATACTTGGTCGAAGGTGAAAATTATGCCCAAGCAGAACTTCTGGAAAGCGAATGGGATGGTTTTGCCAACGGTATACAAGTTATTACAACGCTGTACGATCCTTCTTACGAAGTCGCGCGGTCTGAAGTCGATTATAGCGACACACCCGGCGTAGACAAAATATACAACGGACAAATCACAGACGTACCTGCCGTAGAAGCAAAACGCGAATGTACCGTTAGAATTTACATCCGTTTGAAGGAAACCTTTTCCGTCCAGTACGACTGGTTGAATGAACCTTCCGGTTACAATCCGCCGAACGGTGAAACTGGAATCGAAAGCGGTTCGTCGTACACTGTTGACACAACATATACATCCGACACGACCGTTCAGGCAGGTGTATATACATACACCTTCTCCGGCTGGTATCTGGACAGCGAGTATACACAACCGGCAAGCGCAACGTTGACGATAAACAGCGACGTTACACTGTACGGTAAGTGGACGAGAAAGCTGGACAATACCATTATTATCACCGCTGCTTCCAACAAAAAGGTATATGACGGCAGTGAATTGACAGACGACAGCTTCATCGTTACCTATCAGGGCAAAGACATTCCACGCAACGATAATGGAACATACACCATTAACAATGTTGAAGTGACAATTGACGCAACTGTCAGTGGTTCCCAGACGAGTGTGGGATCAAGTACAAACAGCATCACGGTTATCAGCATAACCGACAATGCGGGGACAGTCTATTCTCACACCACCGTGAACGGTACGCTGACGGTATACCCCAAAATTGTAGTGGAATACTACAAGGACAGCATTGACGCCAGCAACAAGCTGAACATGGATGAAATAGGTTATCAGACGAACCTTTCGCCGGAGCATGGCGGCGCTCTTCTCAGCGTAGGCGGGCACGTCACGTTGTCGGACGAATGGCTGAACGAGTATAAGCCCAACGGCTACCAAGACGGCGTTCAGCAAGAGCCGGTGCCTTATGTGATTGGATCGGATGAGAACAAAGTCGTCATTCGGGTGCTTTACCAGCCCGCCTACACGAGCCTTACGATTCACAAGAAAGGGGCGGTCGATCTGGACGAGCATCAGACGTTCCTGTTCCGAGTGGTAGGCGAGGGCGATGACGTGGACGTGACAGTCACCGTACACGGCAATTCCTCCGTCACCATCGACGGACTGACGGTCGGCAAGCAGTACACCGTGACCGAAATCACCGACTGGTCGTGGCGGTACGGCAGCACAACGGTCACCACAACGCTGCCGGAGAGCAACTGGAGCGCCCCCGCCGGCGGCAGCGGCATTAACGTAACGCTGGCATCAGGCGCGGCGCAAAATATCGTTACGTTCCAAAACGAGCGCACGGTGCCGTACTGGCTGGACGGCGACAACTTCTGCGTCAACGTCTTTGCGTCGTCGACACAGAACTAAAGAAGGGAGACAGGCAGTATGTACAACCCCAAACACAGTACGCCGCGCAGGCCCGGCAGACCGCTGAGCAGCCGGAAAGCGCTGTTTGCGCTTGTCTCGGTCCTTGTCCTCGTCTTTGCCGCGGTCGGCGTGACCGTCGCCTATCTGCAAACGCAAACCGACCCGCTGAAGAACGAATTCACGCCGGCGAAGGTGTCCTGCGATGTAGAAGAAACGTTCGACGGTAACGTCAAAAGCGACGTCAGCATCCGAAACACTGGCGACACCGACGCATTCATCCGCGTCGCCATCGTCGCAAACTGGGTGCGAACCGACGACAACGACAACAGCAAGGTTACGTCGGTACACGCGCAGAAGCCGGTTGCCGGCGAGGATTACACGCTCGCGCTGGCTGACGATTTCAAAGAGAACTGGCTTCAAGACGGCAACGACTTCTATTATTACAAGAACGCCGTCAAGCCGAATGAAGCCACGGATACTCTGATTAAAGAGTGCACACTGATAGGCGAAGCGCCCGCAGGGTACAAGCTGGCGGTGGAAATCGTCGCCTCCGCGATTCAGGCGTCGCCCGAAACGGTCGCGGAAGAGTACTGGCACATAAGCGTTGAAAACGGCGAAATCATCACCGTTCAACCGTCAAGGGAGGTGGGCAACGAATGAAACGCAGGGCATTCCGGCTGATTTGCTCCGCCGTACTCCTTGCGGCGCTGGCGCTGAACGGCCTGACGGCCGGCGCGGCGGGCAGCGTCACCTACGACGGCAGCGCGCAGTCGTTCATCTTCGCGCCCGGGAGCGCGTATTCCCCCACCGACCTGTTCAGCGACTTCAAGGGCGTTATGCCGGGCGACAGTCTTATGCAGCAGATTATCATTGACAACGACGTCGAGAAGGACGTGAAGATCAAGCTGTACATCCGTTCCGACGGCGCGCAGGAGGGCTCCGAGGCGTTCCTGTCGCAGCTTCGGCTGAACGTGAAGCAGGACGGCGAATCCGAGCTGTTCGACGCGCCCGCCGACGAAACGGCGCAGCTTTCCGACTGGGTGTATTTGGGCACGATTTACTCGGGCGGCAAAATCACGCTGGACGTGACGCTGGACGTGCCGCTCACGCTGGGTGACGAATTCCAGCAGGCCATCGGGTATCTGGACTGGCGCTTCAAGGTTGAGGAACTGCCGGTGGAGCCGGACGATCCCAAGCCGCCGCAGACCGGCGACAGCAACAGCCTTCCGATTTGGGGCCTGCTGCTGCTCGCGAGCGCGGTGCTGGCGGTATTCGTCATTGTGAAGAAGAAGCGGCCGACGGTCGAATCCTAAAAGTACGTGCAATCCAAAAAAGGCAAGGCAGAGCGAAATGCTCTGCCTTGTCTGCGTTTAAGGACGGTTTGCGGGCGCGACGATCCGCTCCAGAAAATAGCGGTGCACGGACGTGTCGCCGCTCAGCTCGGGGTGGAACGCCGTGGCCAGCATATTGCCCTGCCTTGCGGCGACGATGCGGCCGTCGACGGAAGCGAGCGCCCTTGCGCCGCCGAAGGTGCGCGCGATATACGGCGCGCGGATGAAGACGGCGGGCACGCGGCCGACGCCGTCGAAGTCGGCCGTGGCGGAAAAGCTGCCGAGCTGCCGGCCGTAGGCGTTGCGCACGGCCGCGACGTCCATCACGGCGAAATGGGTGCGGTCGTCGTTGTCGATGCGGCGCGCGAGCAGCAGCAGGCCGGCGCAGGTGCCGAACACGGGCAGGCCGGCCTCGATGCGGCGGCGCAGCGGCTCGAAAAGGCCGGTTTCGCGCAGGAGCTTGCCCTGCACGGTGCTTTCGCCGCCGGGGAGAACGAGGCCGTCGAAGGCGTTTTGCAGGTCTCTTTCCTGCCGCAGCTCAATGACGTCCGCGCCGAGCGAGGCGAGCATCCGCTCGTGCTCGATAAAAGCGCCCTGCAGGGCGAGTACGGCGATGCGCATCGGTCATTTGCCTCTTTCCGCCATCAGCAGCTTGATTTCCTGCTCGTTGATGCCGACCATCGCTTCACCGAGGTCCTCCGACAGCGCGGCCAGCATATGCGCGTCGTTATAATTCGTAACCGCCTTGACGATGGCCGACGCGCGCTTCTCGGGGTTGCCGGATTTGAAGATGCCCGAGCCGACGAACACGCCCTCCGCGCCAAGCTGCATCATCAGCGCCGCGTCCGCGGGCGTCGCGACGCCGCCGGCTGCGAAGTTGACGACGGGCAGCTTTTTGTGCTCGTGCACATACAGCACCAGCTCGTAGGGGACCTCGAGCTGCTTGGCCGCCTCGAACAGCTCGTCGGCGGCCATCGCGCCGACGCGGCGGATTTCGGCCTGCATCAGCCGCATATGGCGCACGGCCTGCACGACGTCGCCCGTCCCCGGCTCGCCCTTGGTGCGGATCATCGACGCGCCCTCGGCGATGCGGCGCAGCGCTTCGCCGAGGTCCCTTGCTCCGCAGACGAAGGGGACGTCGAAGCGGGTCTTGTCGATGTGGTACCTGTCATCTGCGGGCGAGAGAACCTCGCTCTCGTCGATGTAGTCGATCTCGATGGCCTGCAAAATCTGCGCCTCCGCAAAATGGCCGATGCGGCATTTCGCCATCACCGGGATGGAGACGGCGTTCTGGATGCCCTTAATCATCTTCGGGTCGCTCATCCGCGACACGCCGCCCGCCGCGCGGATGTCTGCGGGGATGCGTTCGAGCGCCATGACGGCGCAGGCGCCCGCAGCCTCGGCGATTTTCGCCTGCTCGGGCGTGGTGACGTCCATAATCACGCCGCCCTTGAGCATTTGGGCAAGATTTTTGTTCAATTCGTAACGGTTTTCCGACATTTCATATATCTCCCTTGCATTTCGGATAAAAAGAGTATATACTGAATCTGGCCTTATGAAAATAGCCAGAACAGGAGAGTTTTATATAGCCAGATGAAATATGGGATTGAAGCGCAGGCCGGAACGCCGGCCTACTTACAGCTTTACCGGCAGATACGGGAGGACATCGTGCAGGGCGTGTACCCGCACGGCGGCCGGCTGCCGTCCAAGCGGACGCTCGCCGCGGAAACGGGGGTGAGCACCGTCACCGCCGAGCACGCCTACGCGCTGCTCTGCGACGAGGGCTACGCGGAATCTCGGGAGCGCAGCGGATATTTTGTGTGCTTTCGTGCGGGCGACGGGTTTGCCGCCGCGCCGCAGCCCTGCCGCGCGCGCCCGAAGGAAGCGCGCGGCAGGGCGGCGGCGCCCGTCTTTCCCTTCTCGGTGCTTGCGAAAACGATGCGGCGCGTGCTCGGCGAGCTGGGAGAGGCGATTCTGGACCGTTCGCCGAACGCGGGCTGTCTGCGGCTGCGCGAGGCGCTGCGGCAATATCTGGCGCGCAGCCGCGGGATTGTCGCGGACGAAACGCAGATCGTCGTCGGCGCCGGCTCGGAATACCTGTACGGGCTGATTGTGGAGCTGCTCGGGCGGGACAGGGTTTACGCCATCGAATCGCCCTCCTACAAGATGATCGAGCAGGTCTACCGCGCGTCGGACGTGCGGTACGAACGCCTGCCGCTCGGCGCGGACGGAATCGACAGCGCGGCGCTGCGGGCCTGCAACGCCGACGTGCTGCACGTCTCGCCCTACCGCAGCTTCCCCAGCGGCGTGACGGCGTCGGCCTCCAAGCGGCACGAATACCTGCGCTGGGCGGCGGCGGGCGGGCGATTTCTGGTGGAGGACGACTTCGAGAGCGAGTTCTCGGTGTCCAGCAAGCCGGAGGAGACGTTGTTTTCCGTCACGGCGGACGACAACACAGTTTATATGAACACCTTTTCCAAAACCGTCTCGCCCTCGCTGCGGGTCGGATATATGGTGCTGCCGAAGCGGCTGACTGCGGATTTCGACCGCAAGCTGGGCTTTTATTCCTGCACGGTGCCGACCTTTATGCAGCATGTACTCGCCGCGCTGCTCGAAAACGGGGATTTCGAGCGGCACATCAACCGCGTGCGGCGGCAAAAGCGCAAAGCACTTGCGGAGAGCGAATAAAAAGGCGGAGACGAACCGATCGGTATTCAAATGTAAATGTTTGAATACCGCAGAAATTGCATAGAAAAAGGAACCCTGACGGTTCCCTTTCCCGCTTTCTCTCCAGCCGCCCGCTCCGGCGCTTAATTTGGAAATATAAAAACAGAGACGAACCTGTTAGTTAGGTTCGTCTCCGTATGCATACCATACCTTTATTGCAGCCAATCGGGCAGGAATTCCGCAGGGATATAGGTCTTGACCGTGCGCTTGAGGTTCTCCACCGTGAACGCGCCGCCGACGAGGGTGGGCGTATGCGTTTGGTCCCAGATTTGCACGCCGTGCTGAGCGGCCAGCTCTTCGGTATACATCTCCAGCGGGTAAATCTTATAATTGCGGTGGCCGGTGTCGTCGCCGGAGACGGCGGTCTCCTTCGTATAATGCGTGACGACCGGCGTGAACAGCGGTTCCTCGATGGAAAGGGAGCCGTCCGCGCTGCGGACGATGTCGAACGAGAGCATGCCGCCGAGCATATTGAAGCCGTCCTGCATCCCCGAGATGAAATTCCCCAGCGAATAGGTCAGCAGGCAGCGGCCGCCGTCCTCGCGCTCGACCCACTTCATCTCCTGGATGACGTGCGGGTGCATCCCGATGATGACGTCCGCGCCGAGGTCGGCCAAAAGCTGCGCGGTGCTGCGCTGCTGCGCGTTGACGGTGTAGCGGTCCTCGTCGCCCCAGTGCATCGAAACAAACACGAGGTCGGCCTGCTCCTTGGCAAGCGCCATCTGCTTGGTGATGAGCGACTCGCTGATATAGGGAATCGCGGTGCTCGACCCAGCCTGCAGCGACAGCCCGTTGGTGGAATAGGTATAGGCGAGGAAGGCGATCTTCACGCCCTCGCGCTCGATGATTTTGATGTTGGACAGGTCGGCCTGATCCTTATAGAAGCCGAGCGTGGTCAGTCCGCGCGACTCGAAGAAGCGGTTGCAGTTGATGAGGTATTCGTCCGAATAGGAATCGAGCATATGGTTATGCGCCAGATTGTAGATGTCGAACCCCAAAGCGATGAGCTGCTCGCCGGCCTGCTCGGGCGTATTGAACGTCGGATAGCCGGAAATTCGGTTTTCATTGCCGCCGATGAGCGTTTCGACGTTGATATAGCTGAGGTCCGCGTCGCGGATGGTATCCGCCACATACTCGTACAGGTCCGCAAAGTCGTATTTGCCGGTGGCGAGCGAGGTATAGACCGGCGTGCTGCCGTCGGCCAGCGCGGCCTTTCGAATGGCGTCGTAATAGACGGAGGGGTGAATGATATTATCCGGGCAGGCCAGAAAATGGATGCGCGTCTCGCCGGGCGTCGTTTCGCTCGTTTCGCCGTCCGAGGTGTCGGACGACGGCTCGCTCGGCGCGGACGTCTGGCCGGACGATTCGTCATCGGACGCCGAACCGCCGGCGGTAGACCACTCGCCCGACAGGTCGGGCGGCGCGGACGTCTGGGAGCCGGACGCGCTGAACACGCCGTACACCAGCAGCGCCGCGACGACGATGACCAGCAGCGCCGTTAAAAGGATGCTGTTTCTTTTCATAAATACCTGATCGTTCGGTTTCCTTTCCGCGCAACGCCCTGAGCGGTGCGCTATCCAAGCACGCAAAAGCACCCGCGCGGCCCGGCCGGGCGGGCGTCCCTGCCTGTACGGCAGTGCTGCCGTCTGTCCTGTTTCCGAACACGGGCTTTCCGCAAAGCGACCGCTCCGAAGGGCCGCCGGCCAAGAAAGCCCGTGCCGTTCATCTGACCGGCAGCCGAGCCGGCGGCGCCGTGCGGCAAGCCGGAGACTCCCATGCGGCTGCTTGGCCGCATGGGAGTCTTTCCTTTCCTGTTTTCCTGTTTGGAGGCTTAACCGAACGTCTTATCGACGTTGGACTCGGAAACAATGATGATCACATAATCGACCAGCGACTTCGTGCCGCCGCTGTAACGCTCGGCGTCCGCCATATTGATGGTAAAGTCGCCGCTCGCGGCAAACATCACGTTGTTGAAGCGCTCGGCAAGGATGTCGTAGAAGGGCAGCACGCTGTCGTCACGGTAAATCAGCGCGCTGGGCAGGTTGGTGCGGCCGGTGCCGAAGATCACGCGCTCGGTGGTATTCTTCTCCTCCGTGCCGGTATACATCTCCACGCTGCCCTCTTCGTACTTGGTCACCTCGGAGATATTGATCCCCGTGGCGCCGCCCACGCCCACGTTCAGCGAGAACTTGGGGCTGAGCACGACCGCGTTTTCCCGGATGACGGTTTTATCCGCGCCCAGATAGTGGACGAGGCTGCCGCCGTCCTTCAGCTCGTAGCTGATGTCAAACTCGGACAGCGCGCGCGCCGCCGCGTCGGGATACTCCTTCATCATCACGTCGCAGATGGCCTTATAGACCAGATAGCCGCCGTACTCGCTCAGATGGCCGTCGGTGACGTTGTAGACAGGGTATTCGCCCTCCTCCTTCGCCGCCAGCAGCACGTCGGTCATATCGAGGATGACCGCAGCCGAGCCGTTCAGGTTCTCGCTGATCTGCTCCAGACGGGTGGTCGTCGTCTCCTTCACCGCGGAGGCAGGCAGATACTCGCTGTAAATGGTCGCATAATCGGGGATATACACATACACAAGCGAGATGGCGCTGCCGCCGGAACGGCGCTCCAGCGCCGCCACGCGCGAATCGACGTACTCGCGGTATTCGCGAAGCTGGGTCAGCGTCATCAGCGTTTGGCCGGTGTACTCGGCGATTCCACGGTCGGCAAACAGACGCGAGGAAAGACCGACGGTGACGCCGTTGCCGTCCACACGCTTCTCCGCGGTGGCGTTATACTGGCCGCGGAAGTTGGCCGGTTCGCTGTCCTCCAGCCCTTCGACCGAGGCGACCGCCTCCAGATGGGTGGTGGTCGTATTGATCAGTCCGATCTCGGCAACGAAGTAGCCGTTGAGCGACTCGACGACGACATCCTCCGTCCCGCCGGAGATGGTGACCGTCGCGCCGTCCTGACAAAGGCCGGTCACGAAGATCGTATCCGGGGTGATGTTCACGATGTCGCAGATTTCGGGCGTGTCCGCATAGCCGGGCTTGGTCTCCGAACGCGAGCTCGTATCGTCGGCGGATTCGTCATCCGATTCGATCCGAATCGTCGGCGTCGAGTCTTCGTTGAGCGTGCCCGTGTCGCAGGCCGCCAGCAGGACCGCCGTAGTGATCGTCAGCAATGCCAGCAGGACCGCCAAAGCCGCTTTGAGAGTAGATTTCTGTTTAACCATTCGTGTTACCTCGCTTCAGGTGCCATTCATTTGCCGTTGGTGCAAAATAAACGCGTTTCCCAGAGTTTTTTATTTGAATTGTTTTTGCGCATTATTCGGCGGCGGCTTCCTTCTTGGCCGCCTCAATCACCTTCGCCGCCACCTCGGCGGGAGCCTCCTCGTACCGCACGAAGGCGAACGAATACGAGCCGCGTCCCTGCGTCATCGCGCGAAGCTGGATGGCGTAGCTGCCCATCTCGGCGGACGGCACCTCGGCCTCGATGACCGTAAAGCCCTTCCGGCCGCTCTCGCTCATGCCCATAATCCGGCCGCGGCGCTTGCTGATGTCGCCCATAATGTCGCCCGAGTAGGACGTGGGGATCGACACGCGCAGCTCGCCCACCGGCTCGAGCAGCACGGCGCCGCCCTGCTTCATGCCCTCCTTGAAGGCGAGGTTGGCCGCCAGCTTGAAGGACATTTCCGACGAATCGACGTCGTGGTACGACCCGTCGAACAGGTTGGCCTTGATGCCGATGACGGGATACCCGGCCAGCACACCCTTCGCCATCGATTCCTGCAGGCCCTTTTCGACGGCGGGATGGAAGTTCTTCGGCACGCTGCCGCCGAAAATGGTCTCGGTGAACTCCAGTCCGTCGGTATCGCCGGGCGAGAACTCGATCTTCACATGGCCGTACTGTCCATGGCCGCCCGACTGCTTCTTGTGCTTGCCCTCGACCTGCACCTTTTTCTTGATCGTCTCGCGGTAGGGTACCTTCGCGGGCGAGACGGTGACGGTGGTGCCGAAGCGGTTCTTCAGCTTGGAGGTGATGACGTCGATATGCATCTCGCCCAGCCCGTAAATACACATCTGCTTGGTCTCGGCGTTGTTTTCATAGCGGATCGTCAAATCCTCCTCCAGCAGCTTTGCGATGCCGGTGGCAATCTTGTCCTCGTCGCCCTTCGCCTTGGGCGAAATGGCCATGCAGAGGTAGGGGCGCGGGAACTCGATCTTCGGATATGTATACTTCCAGCCCTGCGGGGCGAGGGTGTCGTTGGTGTTGGTGTTGACCAGCTTGACCGTATAGCCGATGTCGCCGTAAGCCAGCTCGTCGGCCTCCACGTCGGTCTTGCCGATAGGGGTCACGATGCGGCTGATCTTTTCGGTCTGGCCGGTCGTGAGGTTGATAAGCTGCGCGTCCTTCTTCAGCGTGCCGTTCATCACCTTGAAATAGGTCTTTTTGCCGAACGCGTCCGCGACCGTCTTGAACACGAACAGGCTCGGCGCGCCCTCCGCAGACGCCTTCATCGTCGTCGTCTCGCCGTCGGGGCCGATAACCGTCTTTTCGCAGCGGTCGACCGGCGAAGCGAAGGACGAGGCGATATAATTCAGCAGCGTGCGCAGACCCGCGAAGTTGACCGCCGACCCGCAGAACACGGGCGCGATGTCGCCCGAGCACAGGCCGCGGTTGAGCGCCGTCTCCATCTCCTCGGAGGTGAACGGCTCCTCGGCGAAGAACTTTTCCATCAGCTCCTCGCTCGTCTCGGCCAGCGATTCGAAGATCATCGTCTGATAGCCGGCCATTTTCTCTTTATAGGCGTCGGGCAGCGGCACGGTCGTGCGCGCGCCCGTTTTGTCGAAGGTGTAAGCCTCTTCCTGCAGCAGGTTATAATATCCCGCCTCCGCGCCCTTTCCGTAGGGCACGATGACCGGGCAGACGCTCTTGCCGAATTTCTCGCGCAGGGATTGAAACACCGTATCGAAGTCGGCGTTCTCGTCGTCCATCTTGTTGACGAAAAACGCCTTGGGGATGCTCGCGGCGGCGTCCCACGCCAGCTCGGCGCCGACCTTGACGCCGCCCTTGGCCTCAAGCACGATGATCGCGCTGCCGGCCACGGCGACGGCCTGCTGCACTTCGCCGGCAAAGTCGAAGTAGCCCGGCGTATCCAGAAGGTTTATTTTTTTGCCCTTCCACTCGAAATGCGCAAGCGAAGCCGAGAGAGAAAAGCCTCTTTTGATCTCTTCCGGGTCAAAGTCGCAGACGGTGTTGCCGTCCGCAATCTTTCCGAGTCTGTCCGTTGCCTTTGCAAGATAAAGCATCGCCTCGGCGATCGACGTTTTTCCGTCCCCGCCATGACCGAGCAAGCAAATGTTTCGTATCGCGTCAGAAGAAAATTTAGCCACCAAAATAAACCTCCATCATAATCATATTCACCCACGCCGCAAAAAAGCGGCGAGACATTTTATATTATATAGGAGCGAAACGGATTATTCAAGTGCGATTCGTTACATTTTTTACATTCGGGTGGAGAATAATCGGCGGAATTTTTGTATATTATGCCCAAACGCGTCAAATCAGCCGCGAGGTCAGCCAAATGGGGATGAGCCAGAGGGCCTGAAAAAGCACGGCGAACACGGGGCCAAGCTGCGCGCCCGCGCCCGTGAAAGTGAGGAAAAAGGCCACGAACAGGGACAGCAGCACGCTCAAAATGTGGATGACGCCGTTGGATTTGGTCACATGGCGCACCTTATCGCAGAGGATGAACATTTTCAGGAAGGTGTGCATCGACGCGTTGGTGACGATGCCCGAATCCACCGTTTCCTCGCGCTCGCCGGCCTGCTCGGCCCCGCCCGCCTTGAGGATGGCGATGGGACACTTATTGAAGGTGACGCCGCGCGCAAGCAGCTCGTTGCTGATGTTCGGGTCAAGCGTCTTGATGCCCACGCACATTCCGGCGCGGTAAAGGTCGCGCAAAAGGTCGTTGAACTGCGGGTTTATCGAATAGCGGACGTAGACCTTGGCGACGAGCGCGTCCCCGATGGCCATATACATCACGCTGCCCACCGTATCCTCGTACTCGTCGTCGCCGACGTCGCGCGGCGCGCCGAAGCGGCAGCGCTTCATATAGCCGCGCTTGCCGAGGAACATTTCGACCCCGTCGAGCACGATGCAGACGCCGTCCGCGGCCGACTCGATCACACGCGCGTTCTCCACCGGCTGCGCCGGCTCGCTGAGCATATTGGAAATCACCTTGGCAAGCGGGCCGCCGATGAAGGAGAAGGCCCGCGCAAGGTCGGAAACCGCCATATCGATGCGGTAGTCGCCGTAGGTCTTGATGCTGGTGATTTTGACGAGGTTGGAGGGATAGACCTCCGTGTCCGCGAACGAAATGACCGACGCGTCGGCATATTCCTCGCCGACGGCGTTGCCGACGAGTGCGGACGAGCAGCGCTTGCCCACGCGGTTGGCCGCGATGACGGGCAGCGAAATGATGAAGAAGGCCGTCAGCGGCGTGGCCGTCGCGACCACGCGCACAAACGCCGTCAGGGCGGTGAAGAAGTCGTCCCCGTCATACAGGCGCAGGCCGAACAGCACCGCGCCGGCGAGGAACACGGCCGGAATGACCAGCTTGAACAAATCCTCGCTCTGCGGGCGGCGGCGCATCCGCGCGAAAAAGCCGCCGACGAACCCTGCGCGCCGGACGGTGTACAGGCCCGAATCGTCCAGCAGATATTTGTAAAACTCGTCGGCCTCCGCCGTGCCGCCCGAAAGCCGCGCAGCGACATACTTGGGGTTCTTGGAGGCGACGACGCGGAAGCAGTGCAAATCCTTTTTGCAGCGCAGGTAATTGACCGCCGCCGCGCACACGGCCGCCGCCGCCGCGAACAGCGAAAACGGCACGAAGGACTCCGACGTCGGCGCGATGAACGCCGCCAGCAGGGAATAGGCGATGCTGACCGCGAACGTAAAAAACAGCACGCTGTCCGACGTCGGCCGCCAGGTGAAGAGCGCCTTCGCGCCGCTCTTGATCGAGGACAGGCTCAGCGCCGCGATGAACAGCAGCACCTGCAGATCGACAAGGATATAAACGATGCCGTAGCGCCCCGGCCGCAGGAAATCCGAATGGATCGCGGAGTCGGGCGCCGCCAGCGCGAGATACAGCGTCGCCAGCGCAAAAAACAGCACGCCCGCCAGACGCAGGCGGCTCTGCTTGACGGCCTTCTTGAGCATCGAGCCGATTTCGGCGTTCTGCTCGCGGGAGGTGTATTCAAACGCGTCGGCCGGGTCCTCGCGCGGCGGACGCTTCTCTCTTTTTTTCTGCTTGGGGTCCGGCCCGTCGGGGTCGGCGTAATGGTCCTCGTCGAGCATGCCGAACACGCTTTTCAGTTCCTCGTCGATCGCGCGGGTCGAGCCGGCCTTCAGCTCGTCCGGCCAAAGCTCGTCAACGATGGAAATCTGCCCCTCGTTCTCGGTCTCCTCGGCAAAATCCAGCTCGCCCTTCTCAATCTTCTCGCTCAGCTTCGCGTAGTCCTCGTCGTAAGACGGCGTCTGCTCCTGCACCGCGTCCCCCAGCTCGATGGTCTCGGTCAGCGGGAAGAGCTTCCCCTGCTCGGCCCGCTCGGGCAGTTCGACCTCCGACGCGTCCCGGAAGCGCGACGCGTCGTGCGGAACGGGGCGCACGCGCGCATCCGACTCGGTGGCGGATTTGGCCGACTTGATGATCTCGTACAGCTCGTCCACCTTGCCGCTGCGGTGTTCGCTGCGGCCGCTGTAATAGGCCAGCAGCTCACGGTCGCCCTCCATATGCGCATGCAGCGAGTCGCGCAGGCTCTGCGTGCTGCTGCGGGGGTCGGGTTCCTTCACGCGCTCGGAATAGCGGCTGATCAGCTCGCTGGTGATGTCCGGTGCGGGTGCATCGCCGGCCTTGGCCTCGGACGGCGTCTCCGGCGGCCGCTCGGCGGCCTTCTCCGTATGCGGCGCGGCCGACCGCAGCGCCTCGTTCGCGCGGGACGCTTCGTCCAACAGCGCGCCGATATCCAGTTTTTCGGTCGGTCTGCCGCTCATGGCTGTATCCGTTCCTTTCAAAAAATCAGTTCTTCCGGCCCTCTCCATGCCGCTGGCGCGCCGCCTCGAAAATCACGACCGAGGCCGCCGCCGACACGTTGAGCGAATTCACGCCGCCGTACATCGGAATCGACACGACAAAATCGGCCTTGTCGCGCAGCAGGCGGGACACGCCCTCGCCCTCGCTGCCGAGGATGAACGCGCAGCCGCCCGTCGAAAAGTCCTTGCCGTAATACGGCTCGCCGTCGGCCTCGACGGCGTAAAGCCAGACGTTTTTCTCCTTCAGCTCGTCGACGGCCGCCGCAAGGTTGGGCACCCGCGCCACCGCTATATGCTCGATTGCGCCGGCGGACGCCTTGATGACGGCCGGCGTCACCTGCACCGCGCGGCGCTTGGGTATGACGACCCCGTGCGCGCCCGCGCAGCAGGCGCTTCGGATGAGCGCGCCGAGGTTGTGCGGGTCGTTGATGGAGTCGGCGATGACGATAAACGGCGCCTCGCCGCGCGAGCCGGCGATGCGGAGGATGTCCTCGATGCCGGCATACTCGATCTCCGAGGCCAGCGCCGCGACGCCCTGATGCGCCACGCCGCCGCAGAGCGCGTCCAGCTTGCGCCGGTCCGCGTCGACGGTCGGTATGCCGCGCTTGGCCGCTTCGGCGACGATGACGGTCACGCTGCCCTCGCGCGCGCCGTTCTGTATGTAAATTTTGTCCACGCCGCGGCCGCTTTTGAGCAGCTCCAGCACCGCGTTGCGGCCGGCGACGATGTTTTCGGCGCGCGGCGCTTCGGCATCGCGGAACGGTTCTATCCGGCGGGAATTGTCCGTCCGGCGTGAGGTGTGCTTTTCTTTCATAATGCAAATCATCCGTTTCCGCCGGTCGAAGCCGGCTGGGAGAAATCGGTTCGTTTTCTTTTCGGTTTGTCGTCCTTCGGGAAAGCGGGAAAGCCTGTCCCGTCAGCCGGAACGCCTATGTCCTGCGGCGTTGCAAAAAGCACCACCACGCAGACGCGCGGGACGCTTTCACGCCGTTCCAAACGGCAGCGGCGCGGCCTTTTTCGCGGGCAGGGCGGACGCGCACAGGGTATTTTTGCGAACCCGTCAATGCAGTGCGGCAGACGTATGTACGCGAAGGCCGAACGGCCTTCTGTCCTGCCCCTCGGCAGGACCGCACTGCTATTATAACACATCCGGCGCGCTTTGTCACCACTTAAAACTCTTTTTTTGTAAAAATTTATGCGCGCGCCCGATGGGTAATTTTACAAAAACTACTTTACATAAAATCATTTGTATGCTACAATCTAACCGTTAGATTGTAAAGACAGCGCGGAGGATGCGATTTGAAAAAGCACAGCCTGTTCATTCCCGAATATGTGACGGAAAACATATATACAATCACGCCGTTCCTGCTGGCGGCGCGCGGCTACCGCGGCGTCGTGTTCGATCTGGACAACACGGTCGCGCCCTATGAGCGCCTGCAGCCGGACAAGGCGACGCAGGATTATTTCGCCGCGCTCGCGGAGGCGGGCGTGCAGACGGCGCTCGTGTCCAACAACCGCCGCGAGCGCATCGAACTGTTCAACGAGCGGCTGGGCGTGTTCATCGTCGCCGACGCGCAGAAGCCGTCGCCGCGCGGCGTACACCGCTGCATCGAGGCGTTCGGGCTGCCGCCGGAGCAGGTGCTGTTCGTCGGCGACCAGATTTTCACCGACTGTCTCGCCGCGCACCGCGCCGGTGTGGACTGCTACCTCGTCAAGCCCATCAAGTCGAAGGAGACGTTCTTTTTCCGGCTCAAGCGGGCGTTCGAGAAGCCGTTCCTCTCGATTTACCGGCGCAGAAGGATCAAATCGAAGGGGTGCAACTGACTATGGCGGCAAAATTCGGGCCGGGCGGCAATTCCGAATCCTTCTACGCGGAGGGGTTCAAATCCACCCTGCAGGCGCCGGGCTGGGTCCGCGCGCGCGGGCTGGACGCTTACGAATACCAGGGCGGGAACGGCATCACCGCGTCGCCCAAGACGCTTGCCGCCATCGGGCAGAAGGCGGCCGAGCACGGCGTCGCGATGTCGCTGCACGCGCCCTATTACATCTCCCTGTCGTCGGAATTTGAAGAGAAGCGCGCCAAAAGCCTCGACTACATCGCCGCCTGCGCCGACGCGGGCGAGGCGCTGGGCGCGCGCATTATGGTCGTACATACCGGCAGCGCCGCCAAGATTTCGCGCGAGACGGCGATGGCCTACGCCGCCGACACGGTGGAAAAGGCGTGCGCTTTGCTGGCCGAAAAGAGGACGTCCGTCCGGATGGGGCTGGAAACGATGGGCAAACAGAACCAGCTCGGCACGCTCGACGAGGTGCTGCGCCTGTGCGCCATCGCGCCCGCCATCCTGGCGCCGGTCGTCGATTTCGGGCATCTGAACGCGCGCGAGGGCGGCGTCCTGCGGACAGCCGACGACTACAAGCGCATTTTCGACGCGATTTCGTCCGCGCTCGGCGGCGAAGCGGCCGAAACGCTACACTGTCATTTTTCACAAATCGAATACACCAAAATGGGAGAAAAGCGGCACCTCACCTTTGCCGACGAGACCTTCGGTCCGTTTTTCGGGCCGCTCGCCGAGGCCATCGTATCGCTCGGCGTCTCCCCCACGATCATTTGCGAGTCCGCGGGGACGATGGCCGAGGACGCGCTGCGGATGAAGGAGCTGCTGTATGCTGCCGAACAACGCGCCGGACGCGCATAAGACGCGCCGCAGAAACATTATCAAGCGCATCCTTCTCGTCTGCGTGCTGCTGGCCGCGGCCGGACTGGCCCTGCTGGCGGGGCTGAACCTGTACGTCGTCTCGAGCGCCAAGCCGTACATTCTGACCGAGTCGGAGGCATCCGAGCTGGAGGACGTCGACTGCATCATCGTGCTCGGCGCGCTCGTCTATTCCGACGGGACGATGTCCGACGTGCTGCGCCATCGGGTGGAGATGGGCACGGCGCTGTTCGAAGCGGGCGTGTCCGACCGCATCCTGATGAGCGGCGACCACAGCCGCCCGGGCTACGACGAGGTCGGCACGATGAAGGACTACGCCGTCGCCGCCGGCGTCGACCCCGACTGCGTTTTCAAGGACCACGCGGGGCTGGACACCTACTCGACTATGTACCGCGCGAAGGAAATCTTTCAGGCCGAAAAGGTCGTCGTCGTCACGCAGGCGTTCCACGTCTCGCGCGCGGTCTATCTGGCGCGCTCGCTGGGGCTGGAGGCCTACGGCGTCGCCTGCGACCGCGGCGAATACACGCACAAGGTGCGCAACGAGCTGCGCGAAACGCTCGCGCGGGTGAAGGCCGTCTGGTCGGCCGTTACGCAGCCCGAGCCGAAATTCCTCGGCGACGCCATCCCCATCTGGGGGCCGGGCAGCGCGACCGACGACGAATACGACCGCGCCGAGAGCGATGGAAAGGAAGCATAACGGTATGACGTTTACCGAGCTGAAAATATACGCCTCCACGATGGGGCTGGAGGCGGTCGGCGGCGTGCTGGACGGCGCGGGCGTGAGCTGCTGCGCGATTCAGGACCCGGCCGACCTCGACGCGCTGCTGGCGGACGAAACCGTCCCCGCCGACTATGTGGAGGAGTCGCTCCGCACACAGGACGGCGAGCCGTTTTTGTCGGTCTATCTGGCGCAGAACGAACAGGGCGACGCGCAGAAGCGCGCCATCCTTGCGGGGGTGGAGACGCTGCGCGGCGAGTTCGGAGACACGCTCGGCTCGCTGCGGGTCGAGACCGCCGAGGTCTGCGACGACGACTGGCGCGACAACTGGAAGCAGTTCTTCCATCCGCTGGAAATCGGGGAAAAATTCGTCGTGCGCCCGTCCTGGGAGCCGTATGCGGGGACGCGCCCGCTGGAGATTGTCATCGACCCCGAAAGCTCGTTCGGCACCGGCCAGCATGAGACCACGCGGCTCTGCCTGACCGCGCTGGAGGGGTTGGACCCCGCCGGAAAGGACGTGCTGGATATGGGCTGCGGCAGCGGCATCCTCGGCATCGGCGCGCTGAAGCTGGGCGCCGCGCATGTGACGGCGGTGGACATCGACAGCAACGCCGCGGCCATCGCCGAG
>OLWB01001056.1_pt1 | contig 27425 bp, 19 predicted proteins | sample 1673331 | NCBI WGS metagenome assembly OLWB01 (sample SAMEA3178943, study PRJEB25190) | human gut metagenome | biome: human gut; feature: human-associated habitat; material: faeces | place: Austria | collected 2013
GACGGATGACGAACTTCGTCGTTTCAGATGCCTGTCAGATCAATGACTTTGACCACTTTTCGCTATCGCTTGATTGGCGCTGCTGAGTTTCAGATGCCTGTCAGATCAATGACTTTGACCACCGCCAATCGCGTACGCGTCCCACTGCCACCGTTTCAGATGCCTGTCAGATCAATGACTTTGACCACCCGGCGGCGATAAATATATCTGTTTCGCATGTTTCAGATGCCTGTCAGATCAATGACTTTGACCACGCCATACAATTGCACCATTGCAGTGTTTTTGTTTCAGATGCCTGTCAGATCAATGACTTTGACCACTGATCGTGCGATTGTAGTTCGCTCCGCGATGTTTCAGATGCCTGTCAGATCAATGACTTTGACCACCGGTGCTCTTGGTGTCGGTGATGCGATTGTGTTTCAGATGCCTGTCAGATCAATGACTTTGACCACTCGAAGTCCAGCACCAGCGCGTCACTCGCCGTTTCAGATGCCTGTCAGATCAATGACTTTGACCACCGGCGTCGCTCATGTCGGCGTCGCTCATTTGTTTCAGATGCCTGTCAGATCAATGACTTTGACCACAACCACGAGCGCCAATTATAAGGTTTACGTGTTTCAGATGCCTGTCAGATCAATGACTTTGACCACTGGCGGTTTTAATAATACGTGTTTGCGAAAGTTTCAGATGCCTGTCAGATCAATGACTTTGACCACTCTATGTATAATAGATGCGTGAACACGATAGTTTCAGATGCCTGTCAGATCAATGACTTTGACCACGGTTTTGCGGGATGGAACGCCTAGGATTGTGTTTCAGATGCCTGTCAGATCAATGACTTTGACCACCGTCGGGACCATTCACGGCGGCCATACGGGGTTTCAGATGCCTGTCAGATCAATGACTTTGACCACTGCGTATCGTCGTTTCCGTCGCCTGTGTCTGTTTCAGATGCCTGTCAGATCAATGACTTTGACCACTGACGACAACAATCGCAACGTAACGATCGTGTTTCAGATGCCTGTCAGATCAATGACTTTGACCACGGGGTTTATGAGCGTGGTGCAAAACATCATGTTTCAGATGCCTGTCAGATCAATGACTTTGACCACGTTGGGTACAACGTGTGTACGAGCGTACGCGTTTCAGATGCCTGTCAGATCAATGACTTTGACCACGACGCATTGCAGTGAGAGACCCGCCACCCTGTTTCAGATGCCTGTCAGATCAATGACTTTGACCACCATCATTGTTTTTCAACATGCGCCCCGCAAGTTTCAGATGCCTGTCAGATCAATGACTTTGACCACTCAGCAACGTGTGCCGAGCGCCACACAGACGTTTCAGATGCCTGTCAGATCAATGACTTTGACCACTAATCGGTTATGGCACCCTCATACAGTTTCGTTTCAGATGCCTGTCAGATCAATGACTTTGACCACACACTGTGTTTGCGTGCAACGCATTCAAATGTTTCAGATGCCTGTCAGATCAATGACTTTGACCACGCTGTATTGCTTTTCCCGCTGCTGTTGTGTGTTTCAGATGCCTGTCAGATCAATGACTTTGACCACAAGTCCGGTTCGAATCGCAACGTGCCGACAGTTTCAGATGCCTGTCAGATCAATGACTTTGACCACAGCGGGCGTGAACGTCATCAAACAAATATCGTTTCAGATGCCTGTCAGATCAATGACTTTGACCACCGAGCAATTCCCCTAATGTGATCGTTGTAAGTTTCAGATGCCTGTCAGATCAATGACTTTGACCACTCGTGAGATACTACAATACGCTGACGCTGAGTTTCAGATGCCTGTCAGATCAATGACTTTGACCACCGAGATTATCCAGCAGCGTTTCCGCGCCGAGTTTCAGATGCCTGTCAGATCAATGACTTTGACCACTCGATAGGACCATGCGTCGCGTGCGTGTCAGTTTCAGATGCCTGTCAGATCAATGACTTTGACCACTGATCGTGCGGTTGTAGTTGGCGCTGCGGTGTTTCAGATGCCTGTCAGATCAATGACTTTGACCACAGCGTGTCGCCAGATCGTACGACGTACGTGGTTTCAGATGCCTGTCAGATCAATGACTTTGACCACTTTCGGTCAACGCGACGTATACGCATACGGGTTTCAGATGCCTGTCAGATCAATGACTTTGACCACACCATTATTTGCATGTCCAGCATATTATTAGTTTCAGATGCCTGTCAGATCAATGACTTTGACCACTCGCGCGATATCTGGATGCACCCATCGAGGGTTTCAGATGCCTGTCAGATCAATGACTTTGACCACTTGTACTGTTCTGTTCGCCCGAAGTCAAGTGTTTCAGATGCCTGTCAGATCAATGACTTTGACCACTGATGCGTATGCGGCATATGAGCAGGCGGTGTTTCAGATGCCTGTCAGATCAATGACTTTGACCACCATACCGGCTTGCAATAACGCACCCTTTGTGTTTCAGATGCCTGTCAGATCAATGACTTTGACCACTTCTTTCACTGGACAATTCTCCACGCATGAGTTTCAGATGCCTGTCAGATCAATGACTTTGACCACATAGACTTAAAACCCAGATATTGCCGCGTAGTTTCAGATGCCTGTCAGATCAATGACTTTGACCACTCGCATCGTTGGATGTCGACGCGCTGTCCTGTTTCAGATGCCTGTCAGATCAATGACTTTGACCACTTTGGGAGCTTGGTTTCTGCTGTGATTTAGGTTTCAGATGCCTGTCAGATCAATGACTTTGACCACCACTGCTGCTCTGTGTGTGTGTTGTTGTTTCAGATGCCTGTCAGATCAATGACTTTGACCACTACCCAAACACAAATGGATGACGACTTAACGTTTCAGATGCCTGTCAGATCAATGACTTTGACCACAAGAGTTTCGCCGCAACGGCGTTCTCTAATGTTTCAGATGCCTGTCAGATCAATGACTTTGACCACTTGTGGTGATGTTATTGCAGCCGAAATACAGTTTCAGATGCCTGTCAGATCAATGACTTTGACCACCAACAATCTCAACGGCATGGCCAGCATTGTGTTTCAGATGCCTGTCAGATCAATGACTTTGACCACTTTGACGCACCGCTAACAATTTCGGACTGCGTTTCAGATGCCTGTCAGATCAATGACTTTGACCACTACAGCAGCAGAAAAAGAAGAGCACGTATGTGTTTCAGATGCCTGTCAGATCAATGACTTTGACCACAAGTCGGTGATCGCCGCCGCTGGGGTGAGTGTTTCAGATGCCTGTCAGATCAATGACTTTGACCACAAACTCACGCCGCTTAACTTGGCCTGCTGGGTTTCAGATGCCTGTCAGATCAATGACTTTGACCACTCATGTCTAACTATATTCGTGGTTAGATATGTTTCAGATGCCTGTCAGATCAATGACTTTGACCAAGTGATGCGCAATAGTGTTAGGGGCACCTCTGTTGCTGTCTTCTGGATAGCTTCCGGGGTGTGCTTTTGATTCTGGTGACATATGGGAAACGATTGATGCACAATATTCGGACTGTTATAGTGACATCCTATGTGAAGAGCGCTGTCGTTGGCGGCCTCAGGCCGATGCCCAAGGAATAAGTGGAGCGCATACCGCAAATGACCAGCCATCAGGAAGTCCCTGATGGCTTTTTTCATGCTTCAAGGTGTGTAAGCCTGTTTGACAGTGTCTGTTGTGGCTTGATTTTTCCGTTCAGTGGAGGTTTTGGGAGGTAGTGCCCGAAAGGTTGCGCACTTTGGATCATGCCCGCCCATGGCGCGATGACCGGTTCGCTTCCTGCAGATTGTCACCGAGCCGGGACATGTCGAGGTAACGCCGGTTGGACCATTCGTTCGCGGTGACGTACCTGATGCGCGCACAGACGAGCATGAGCGCGCCGTTCCCGTCCGGGAAGCTTCCCACGACGCGAGTGCGCCGCCTGATCTCGCGTTTGAGCCGTTCGATCATGTTGTTCTATTCTTCCCGCCTATCTTTTTCTTGTGGGGGCGTTGGAAAACCGCCGTTTTCGCGGGCCGGTCGCGCTGGTGGTCTGACTTGTGGTGCAACTATGGCGCGACTCGGGCCGCGATATGGTTCGGGAAGGTTTTCGCTTCGCGCAACCTCGTCGCGGGTGGAGGGTGATGGGCTGGCGGGGACGGGCGCAGCGCCCATGGTGTCGTTCCCCGTGTGTGCTCCGCGCAGTTTTTTTTCGTTTTGGTTCGCAACAATCCCAGCCTCCGTATCGCAAGCGCATCGCAGCGAATACCGGTCGGCCCAGCGCGAAGGTTCCCCCGGACCCCCTCCGAGAAACGCCACACGAACGCATACGGGTGCCATGAAAGTCCATTCGAACCGTCAATCAACTCCTTGATACATAGACAGGAAGTCAAGGAACGTTCGTCGGTCGGATGGGTCCGAAGGAGAAACCGGCAAACCCCGCCGGCATCCCTCCCCCGGATGTTCGCCAGCGAACGGCACCGGCTCCGCCATGATCGGCCAAGGAGAAGACATGTGCCCAGACCCCATCCGCCGCAAAGGCAGGAAAACACTCGCCAAGGTATACGATTCCCTATCCGGCCCGGAAAAGGCCCCGGACAGGTCGCGCATCATCGGGCTGCCCACCAAGAAGGAGGCGCGCGACATTCGGAACGAATTGACGGCGGCGGCGTGGGTGGGCGGCAGATCGGTGTCGCGCATACGGACGGCCAAGGAATACATCAGCGTCGTCGAATCATTCTTCCGCAAGCTGCGGGCCATCAAAAACGCGGAGCCGCGAACCCCGCAGACGGGTATTCCGTCCCTGCGGGAGCTGCTGAGGGATACCCGCGTGACCAGCCTTGACGAGTATGAAAGAATGCTTGAGATCACAAGCGCGGATACGGTAATCCTGCTTGTCGGCAGGAAAGACCGCCGAGGCAGAGGAGCCCGGATGCTGCTGGCCTTGAACGAGATGCGACTGAAAATGGGGAAGGCGACGATCCTCCTGGCCCACGGGGCGGAAAAAGACCACAAAGCCGTCCTGCCCGCGTACAAGCCCAGGTTCTACCGGCGATAGGCAAAGGCGTGAGGCGGCGTTCCGGCGGCTCCCCTTCGCCCCGGTCGCGCACGCGCCCGGCTGGCCGCCGTTCCCTCTTCCGCCTTACCCTTGAATCGTTTTTGTCGCCATCGCGCACCCACGGGCCGGATTCGGCTCGATTCAGCCCGATTCAGCTCGTACCACACTCCTTTTCCGCCGCCCCATGAGTGTTTTACTGCCCGTATCGCCATTCACGGCATTCCACCTAAAATAGCCTTCACCAGAGCTGCAACAGCGCAAGAACGCAACTCATTCGGCACCAGTTGGCTTTATGGCCTCTTAAGTAGGAATCCACCAATTCCGCTACATTAACTCAGATCTTTACGAATAGAACCTTCATCCTGTACTTTTGAACGCCTCAATACAAAGCAGCAGTCCCTGATCACCACGGGTATTAATCGTACAAAGCTGTTCTAATAGCAGCCTCATAAACATTAGGCTCCGGCAAACCAACATTTGAGAAAGCGGCAGACACTTTTTCAACAGTTGTGCAACCCTCTCCAGCAACTTTAAGCGGAACAGGCCTGCCCTCCACAGCTTTATCGAAATCGTAGTCATAGCGCAGGAAGTGGATGGCTCCGGGCTGTGAGGGAAAACCGAAAGAAAGATTGTGCTCTCCTCCAAGTCGCCTCATAATGCGGTCATAAACGGGAACGGGAGTGACAAACCAAAGACCCGTCTTATTAAGACGTTCACGTTGCAACACTTGCCCTTTGTAGACAATCTGAGGAATAATTCGTTTATTAACGTTCTCCCAGTTCAAGCCCACTGTGGATTTAACGATTCGACGTTCTGGCTCAAATAACGCAAGACGAGACAAACGATAATTCCCCGTGGTATCGATAGTCTGCACCTCAATAGCAGTGAACTCCACCAAATTGCCTTCTCCGTCGAGACGGGCGAGAATCCAATCAACAAAGTAATTCCCAACCCCATCACGTTTTGGAAGCTTTAATTCACCGCCCCAGTCGTGTCCATATACGGCGACTGCACCACCTTCTTCTTTCGCTTTGTAGAGAGCGAGCTTATTCTTACCAGAATAAAGGTTGAGATCAACCCCGAAAGACTTATATGCAATAATCTTAAGCATTTTGTAATCGTCTGCATATAGACGAATAGGACAACAAATAGTAGGTGTTGCGTCCTTAATCTGCGCTACAGCGCAGGCTCCGCTGATACCACCAGCATCATCTTCCGCTACAGGCTTAGTACATTGTTTGCCTAGAAAAGGACACTGTCTACGTGCAGATGCCAATTTTGCCGCATCCGTTTTATCTGTTGAGAGGTATCCGAAGAAGTCAACTATTGTTCCGGCCATGTTCATGCCTCCTTTAGCACTGCTGATAACGACGTACCTACAGCAAGAGCAAGTAGTGGCGGCACTGCATTGCCTACCTGCGCATATTGTTCAGCCTGAGAACCTGTAAATACATAGTGGTCAGGAAAGGATTGAATACGCGCTGCTTCTCTAACTGTAAATGCCCTGTTCTGGTCAGGGTGGAAAAAAGCACCCCAGTGGGGGTCGCACTTGGTGAGGATCGTGGAAGATAACCCATCCCACATAGGACGTCCATAACGCTTTGTGTGATCAGATTTCCTAGCTTTACGCATGCCTTTTGGCAATAATTCATCCGGAATGTCTGTCCAATTTCCCCCCTGCTGAATGTAGTTTAGGCGCTGCATGTTAATTGCAGAGAGTCTAGGAGCTTCATGGTTCAGAACACCTATGGAGCCGCGCCTAAGCGCACGCTGATAATCACACTGCGGCCTTACCGGGTATTCTTTGACCGCTTCGCCGCGTTCACCGTTCTGTAATGAAGGCAAATCTCCAATGGCTTCACGAAGCGTAGTGAATGGCGCATCTGTTTCGGGGCTAGGCTGCTTAACAATTTGTCGCCCATCAAAAGTGGTAGTGAAGTTCGCTCGCACAGGAGCATGACGAGTGGGTTCAGGCCAAGCGGATTGCGGTATAACCGCGCCACGAAGGCCAAGAATGATAGTACGCCAACGCATCTGTGGCACACCGTAGTAAGGGGCACCCAGAATATGCACATCAGCACCGTAACCGAGATCTGCCAATGCATCGAGAATCGCATGCAAAGTTCCGCCGTGCTCAAAAGAGACGAGTCCCGGCACGTTCTCGATTAGAATTGCACGCGGCTGAAAGGCATCCACATAGCGTAGATATTCACGGAACAAATGGTTGCGGGGATCCTCATTGGAACGAACAGGCGCATTAATGGAGAACCCTTGGCAGGGCGGGCCACCAGCCACTAAATCAAGTTGACCTTTCTCTAGGCCCAATTCCCGGCGAACGCGCTCCGGGTCAGTTTTACGGATATCTTCAACACATACCTTAGCGCTGGGATGATTCCTAGCGTAGGTCTCTGCATATTGGGGAACAATCTCCGAGGCGAAAAGGGTGTGAAACCCAGCCTCCTCAAGGCCTTCCGAAAGACCTCCAGCGCCAGCAAACAAGTCAATGGAAATCAGGTCGGATGATGGCGTAAGAGTCAACGCATTTCACCTGCCTTCACGCACTTCATGACTGCTCCTCACATGTAGGTCCGCTATAGGCACAGGCGTCATAAGCTCACACAAGTAGCAGATGTTCCAATAAGCGGCACATGCCTACAGACCAGCGTATGAAGTTTACCAGTGGGCACGTACCGACATGCCGACCATCGGTCTTCCGACTAATCGTCTTGGGACATCTACCTCTGTCTCATTTTTGTACTTTCCAAGAGTTTCCGCGGAGGAACGACTTCAATCTACATCAGCAGATTCCACCGTTGCTTCGAAACAATTCATCCAACCGCTTTCACATCTTGCGTCGCTATTCATGGGTATATTCCCGAACGGTCACCTCAGTGTCATCGGCATGTTGTTCGTCGTTTGAAACTGGCAGCCTTCGCGGAAGCGAGCTGCCACGCCAGCCACTCGCCCGGCTGGTCCTCGGGGACGCCCTTGAGCGCCTTCGCCTTCCCGATGGCGTCGTCGAGCTTGTCCAGCAGCTTCGGCTCCTTGAGCTGATCCGCCTTGTATGTGGTGGCGGTGGCCTCGTCCACGGCCTTCATGAGCGCCTTGTCGGCCTTCCCGGCCTGTTCGACCGCCGCGTGGTATCCGGTCGATTCGTGGTGCGTCCAGTAGGCGTAGCCGCCGCCGATGCCCGACAGCGCCACGGCCACCGCCGCGATGATGATGGCGGTGAGGTTGGCGGGCTTAATACCCTTGGGCTTGCTCTCCTCTGGAGTGGCGTCATCCATGGTTTCCACTCCCTCTGATGGCTTCGTCATTACTCTTCCCTATGTCCTTATGCGCCGACACGTCGATTCGCCCATCGACATGGATATAACGGCGCGGAGGCCGTCAGGCCGAAGCTCCTTATCCCGTGGAGACGTCAGAGACAACCGCGCTTCCATATCATGCGAATTCAATACTACATTCGACCAAGAAATACAACCGAAGAAAGCGCCTTCGTTGAAGAGCTAATTCAAACGATTGCTGAACGTCAAAGGCATGGTCGTCGAGGACGTGTCGGTGGACGATTCCCCGTTGCGTCCCGCTCCCGCGCTGGTGGTCCGGCTGCGGTGCCGGAAGGCGGCACTCAGGTGTTCGCGCTGCGGGCGCAAGTGCCCTTTCTGCCTACGGATAGAATCTGGTCAAATCAAGCAACGATGCTGTCCTCACTTTGCAAAAGCGCCGACCATAAGGCGCGAATTGATGCATCGTGTTCAATGGCGGACAGCCGATACCGCACCTCGCCATCAGCCGCCCGCCATCGTTCGCCACCGCCGCAGCCACTCACCGCTCACCCGAGCAGGCCAAGCTCCTTGAGCTTGTTCTGGATGTCCACGACGGACGGCTCGACCTGGAACGACCCGTCGCCATAGAGCACGACCGGGATGTGCTTTTGGCCGCTGATCTCAACGGCACGGTCGGCCGCGCCCTCCTCCTGCTCGATGTCGTGCCACGTGTAAGCGGCGCCGAACCGGTCGAGCGCGTTCTTGGCACGGTGGCAGTCGCCGCACCATGTTGCACCATATACATCAATCGCCATGGGAACTCTCCTCTCGTCATATGCTCTACGGCACATCTCATGAAAGACATGCACCTTGCGACCTGCGATGAAGCTCGCAGCCGTCTCATACGATATCATATACGGCAATGCTTGGTGCCAGTTACCCTGTCGGCTGACAGCGGATGTAGCTAGCTCCGGCTCTCCCCGCCCCCCCCCGCCGGCACTCGGCGATGAACGCCGCGCAGATCATAATCACCTGCGCCACCAAGTTGAACCAGATGAGCACGCCGATGATAGCTGCGAACGGCGCCAGCATCGGGTTGCGCGACGCACCCGTCAACAGACGAGCGCCCAGCAGCTGCATCACCGCGACCGCCAGAGCCCCAAGCGCCGCCCCCACCAGCGTGAATTTGCCCGCGCGTATGTGCGCGACCACGCGCAGCAGCAGCATGAACAACGCGAAATTCAGCAACACGCCGGTAGCGAAACCGGTCGATTCCAGCAACAGCGCGCCCGGCAGCGAATCATCGGCGATGCCAAGCGCCCGCAACACCAGTCTCATCAGGCCGCCAGAGACGACGCCCGCCGCGGTCGACAATATGAACAGTACCGCCACCATGATCGCAGCGACCGTATCGCGCAATCGCGCCTTAACCACGTTCAGCTCCTGCGTGCAATCGTCGAACATGGTCGTCACTGCATTGCGCAGGGAATTCATCCAACCGGTGACCGTCCACCAGAACACCGCCAGCGTCACCAGACCGGTCCATGTCAGCGTATGCGAGATTCCACTCAGCATCGACGCGGAAAACAGCGAATCGGAAACGCTCGGAATCACCGTGCGCAGCATCGCGAGCAGCGCCTTCTGCATCTCCTCGCTCCCGGTCACCACCAGTCCGAGCGCGCTGACCACGATCCATACGCCGGCGAAGAACGCGAACAGTAGCCCATATGCCAACCCGTTCGCCAGCAGCGGCCCGCGCCGCGACACATACCGGTCAATCACCCGCCCGATCAGCGAGCGCCGCCACCATGCAACCAGCGAATCAATCGCCTCGCCTATCCTGTGCAGCCATTGCATGATTCGACTATACGCGGTCGCGCGACTGTCCACCACGACGGCGATAGTGGTGGCACACATGGGCATCGAGGTAAAGGAGCACGCATCATGACAGAAAATCACGCAAGCGACCAATCACCGCAGCCCGGACAATCCAGCCAGCCCGCTCTTCCCACGCGACTCACCCCCGGCCAGCCCGCTCCTGATTTCACCCTGCCTGCGGTCAACCCGGACGGCGGTGAGACCTCCGTCACGCTGTCGCGGCTGCTGGCGCAGGGCAAGCGCGTGGTGCTGTACTTCTATCCGGCCGCGATGACGCCGGGCTGCACCACCGAGGCATGCGACTTCCGCGACAACATTGCCCGGCTCACCGCACTCGGTTTCACTGTGCTGGGCGTCTCCAAGGACCCAATCGACAAGCTGCAGCGTTTCCGCGAGCGCGACCACCTGTCGTTCCCGCTGCTGTCGGACGCGGACCTGACCGTGCATCGGCTTTACGGCGCGTACGGCGAAAAGAAGCTCTATGGGCGCACGCACATAGGCGTGATCCGCTCGACATTCGTCATCAGCGTGTCTGTTACAGGCGCAGCCGGCACGATAGAAATCGCCCGTTACAACGTCCGGGCGAAGGGTCATGTGGCTTCTTTGATGAAGGCTCTGCAATAGGCGCTCTCAAAACTCGCAGGTATAACGATTGACGCTCGAAAAAAGCCTTGTATCTGCAAGTTTTGAGAGCGCGATTATACGCGCATGGCCTCTTTGGCGGCCTCAACCTGTGCAGGACCGCCTTCGCCGGTGGCGATGAAGCGCCCGGAGGCCAGCACATAGTAGCGATCCGCCCGTTCGACGGCGAATTCCTTGAGCACCGGGAACATCGTCACGGCCTCGTCGTACCGCGCTTTCGCCTCGGACCCGTACCGGTCGGCGTCCACATGCAGGTTCTCGTCGACGGTCATCGTGCCGAACGACTGCTGCCCCTGCGGCACGAACGCCATGCCTTTGCGGATGCGCTGGTTCGGCGCGGCCTTGGTGATATCGTCGCCGTCGAAACCGCCTTCGGCTCCTGCAGTCCGACCTCACTGCACATCTTGACCATTACGTCACATAAGCAACACGCTACGTCCATCCAGAATGTGAGATAACCGGGTACGCTGGTACTCATGGAACTTCACGTACTCGACCACCCGCTGGTGGAACACAAGCTCACCGTCCTGCGCGACAAAAACACCTCATCCGCCACTTTCCGCGAGCTCGTCACCGAACTCGTCATGCTCGAAGCCTACGAGGCGACCCGCAACCTCGACATCGTCGACAAGCCCATCGAAACCCCCGTCGCCCCCATGGTCGGCAAGCACATCGCCAGCCCCGCCCCCATCATCGTTCCCGTCCTTCGCGCCGGACTCGGCATGCTCGACGGCATGACCAAAATGATCCCCACCGCCGAAGTCGGCTTCCTCGGCATGAAGCGCGATGAAGAGCACCCCACCCAGCAGATCACTTACGCCAACCGTCTCCCCGAAGACCTCACCGGCCGTCAGTGCTTCCTCATCGACCCCATGCTCGCCACCGGCGGCACCCTCGTCACCGCCACCCACTACCTCGCCGAGCGCGGCGCCAAAGACGTCACCGCCATCAACATCATCGCCGCCCCCGAAGGCATCCAATACGTCCAAGACCACATCGACCCCTCCATCGCCTTCAAGGTCGTCGTCTGCGCCGTCGATGAAAAACTCAACGAAAAGGCGTACATTGTGCCGGGGCTTGGCGACGCCGGCGACCGCCTCTACGGCGTCATTGATTGATGGAGCGTATACGGCCTTTCCTCAGCGCTCGACGTACGAAATACGCCTTCGGCTTTGAACGGCCGTATCCGCACACATCAACCAATGCCGACGGTGGGGGATTGACTGGCGGAGCGTCAGCCAATCCCCCACCGAGGGACTCTGAGAGTCGCGGTATCGTCGTGCCGTGACTCTCGGAGTAGTACGACGGCGTATCTTCCGTAATCCTCCGGGCAGATAGAAAGCAGGATAATGCGTATTAGCGTCATTTGCGTCGGCAGGGTCAAAGAGCAGTATCTGCGCGACGCCATCGCCGAATACAGCAAACGGCTCGGCCGCTACTGCAAGCTCGACATCATCGAGGTCGCCGACGAGAAGACCCCCGAACATGCCAGCGAAGGCGTGGAACGGCAGATTCGTGCCAAGGAAGGCGGGCGCATCGCCAAGCACATCCGCCCCGACGCCTATGTGATCGCGCTGGCGATCGACGGCACGATGCTCTCCTCCGAAGGGCTCGCCGCGCACATCAACCAGCTCGGATTGCACGGCGAAAGCCACATACAGCTCATCATCGGCGGCTCGATCGGCCTGGACGACGCGATCCTGCGCCGCGCCGACTACAGGCTCAGCTTCTCGAAGATGACGTTCCCGCATCAGCTGATGCGCGTGATCCTACTGGAGCAGCTGTACCGCGCCTACAAAATCAACGCCGGCGAGCCATACCACAAGTAGGGCGGTGGCGGTCAGCTCACTCCACGGACTTGAGCGAGCTGACCGGATCGATGCGGTCGAGCACCGGATTGGTGAGCAGCTGCACGAGCAGCGCGAACGCCATCGTCGCCGCGGCGGCGATCACATAGCTGTACCAGTGCACGCTCACCTCGAAATACAACGCGGGCATGTTGAGCGCCGCCGTAAGCAGCCCGCCGACCGCGCGCCCGAGCGGCAGACCGACGACGATGCCCATGCCGGCCAGTATCAGCATCTCCTTGTTGACATACCGGTGCACCTCGCGGTCGTAGAAGCCCAGTACCTTCAGCGTGGCCATTTCCCGCACGCGCTCAGACACGTTCGTGTTCGCCAGCGTGAACAGCACGACAAGCGCCAGCCCGCCCGCGAGCGCGATGATGAGCGCCACGACGGCGCTCATCAGGTCGAACGAGAAGCTGCGCTCGAGATCGTCGGTGCTGGTGGCGCTCACGACCGACGGATCGCGTGCGAGCCGATCCGCGTACGCGATGTTCTGGTCGGCGGTTCCGTCCAGTGTGGCGATCACGGCGTTGCGCGTCACCGCCGTCGACACGCCGAATGTTTTCTTGTACAGACTTTCGCTGACATACACGTTCGAGCCGATGAGGTTTCGCGTCACCGCGGAGACCTTCACTTCGCCGTGACGCATACTGCCGTCGCGTAGCGTGACGGTGTCGCCGGCCTTGACGCCGAGCGAGTTCGCCGCGGATTGCGCGACGATTATGCCATCGCCCCCAAGCTGCAGCTTGCCGTGCCCGCCGCTCGCGGACCGCAGCGTAATCATGTCTCCGAGCGCCCCTGCTGAATCATCCGGCACGATCATGAGCTGAATCGTCTCGCCTGCGTCGCCCGCGTCCATCTCGCCGCTGTCGAGCCGCAGATCGAGCGAACGTTCCACGCGCCCGTCCTTGTCGAGCCGAGCGCGCATCGCATCGACGCTGTCGTCGCCGCTGACGACGAGCAGGTCGTAATGGTAGATGTCCTCGTACTGCTTGGGTCCGAGCGTGGCGACGGTGTCGTTGATGGCGAAGCCGCACACAATCAGCGCCGTGCAGCCCGCTACCCCGCCGACGGTCATCAACAGGCGGCTTTTGAAGCGGAATATGTTGCGCGCGGTGACCTTGTTGAGGAAGCTGAGCCGCCGCCACAGCGGGCGGATGCGTTCGAGCAAGATGCGCGCGCCGGCCTTCGGCGCTTTCGGCTGCATGAGTTGCGCCGGGCTTTGCCGCAGAGCCCCGGCGCAGGCGACGACCGTTGCGACGACCACGCCGACGACGAACAGCGCGATGCCTGCCGACCCGTACAGCCAATCGTATTCGAGCTGTATGCCGGGCACCGTGTACAGTCCCTCGATCACCAGCAGCAGGAACGACGGAATGCCGAGGAAGCCGACCATCAGTCCCAGTCCGCCGCCGATTAGGCAGGCGAGCGCGGCGAACAGCACGTATCGCATCGCGATGGCCGCGTTCCCGTAACCGAGCCCGGTGTAGGTGCCAATCAGACCGCGTTCCTCCTCGACCATGCGGGTCATCGCGGTCAGGCTCATCAGCACCGCAACAATCAGGAATACGACCGGGAAAGCGTAGCCGATTGATTCGATTGAGCTGATGTCGGATTTGAGCGAGCTGAAGCCGCCGATTGACGAGCGCGTCTGCACGTACCAGCGGGCTGCGGCGATGTCGTCGACGCGTTGCTGCTGCTTGGCGAACTGACTGTCGGCATCCTTGCGCTTGGCGTCAAGCCGGTCTTGCGCGTCCTTGAGCTGCCGTTCGCCGGTGTCCATCTGCTCTTCGCCGGCGGCTATCTGCTTGAGTCCGTCGCGGATCTGCTGGCGACCGCCGCGCAGCTGCTCGGTTTGCCGCTGCAAGGTGGCCGATTGCGCTTCGAGTTGGGCTATGGTGGCGTTGACCTGGCTCAGCTGGGATTGCAGTTGCGTGAGCTGTGCCGCGGATTCATCGGCTTTGGACCGTGCCTGCGTGGCGAGATCGCGCGCGGTTTTCGCTGCCTTGCGCAATGGTTCGAGTACCGTCTCGGGCAGACCTTGCGCGCCGGCGACCGCCTGGTCTGCCGCGTCCGCGGCCTGCTCTGCGGCCCGCGCGCCCTGCGCGGCCAGGTCGTTCATCGTCTGCGCGGTGGCGATGCCCTGCTGCAGCTGCGCTTGGCCCTGGCGGGCTTGGAGCAGTCCCACGTTGACCTGGTCTTTGCCGTCCTGCAGCTGCTCCGATTGGTCTTCAAGCTGTGTGAGCTGGTCTTCGAGGCTCTGCTTGGTGGTTTTCGCCTGCTCGCGCCGGGTTTTCAGCTCCTCCGTCTGCTCGGTGATCTGCATCTGCGCGTCGTCGAGCTGCCGGTAGGCGTCGGTCTTCGCCTGGTCGAGCTTCTTCTGCGCGGCGTCCACGAGAGTCTGCCGGCGTTCGTTCTGCCGCTTGGTCTGCACCGTGGCTTCGATGCGGTCGGCGACATCGCGGACCAGCGTGTCATAGTCGTCGCCGAACGCGTCCTCGTCGGTCGAGCCGCTCACGGTCAGGCTGATAGCGGTGTAGATGTCTCCTGTCACGCCGTCGCTCGGCGCGAAGAACGTGTAGTCGGACGCGAGCGAGTTGCGGAATGCCTTGGCGCCGCTGTATCCGTCCGGATTGCTCAGGTCCTTGGGGTCTATCACCGTGCCGGTGATGGTCAGTTCGGTCGGGAAGCTCGGCGCCGATTGCGATGCATCGGCTTGCTCGTCCGTCGGTTCCGTGCCGTTCGCGCCGATGTCGGCGGAGTCCGTATCCGAAACGGTCGATGTCGCAGTGCCGGTGTCGACCGGGGTGACGGTCAGCGAGTCGCCGACGGCCATGCCACTGTCGGCGAGGAACTTTTTGGTGACCGCGACCTCGCCAGCCTTGCTCGGAATGCGGCCGTCCTGTAGGTACGGCTGGTCGAGGCCGTTCACGCCGATCTCGTTGATGGTGACGGTTTTGTCGGTGCCCTTGACGTCGGCTTCGACGCTCTGGCTGCGTTCCGGCTGCACGACATCGACTCCGCGGACCTGCTTCAGGGCCGCAACGTCATCATCGGTCAGGCCGTAGGTCGACAGCACCTGGATATCGTGCAACCGTTGCGCGTCGTAGAACCGGTTCGCGGCGCGGAACGTATCACGACAACCGGCGTAGATGCCGGTCATCACCGCCACTCCAAGCAGCGAAATCACGGCGATGGACAGAAACCGTTTCCACCCGTGCAGCCACGAGCGCATCGTATCCTTGACGAACGCCCCCGACAGCGAGCGCCCACGAGACGGCCTGCCGCCCGTATCGGTGTCGGCCGCCAAGTCGTAGATTCCGGGAATCACCTCGGTGGGCACATCGGACGCGGGCGACCACCCGGCAGAATCACCGTCCGCCTTCCGACCTTTGTTCCTATGCGCATGCCGTCCCATCACAGCACCTACCATTCGATGTCGGCGATCGGCGTCGGCGCGGGATTCACATCCTCGCCCACCACCTTGCCGGAGCGGAAGCGGACGACCTTGTGCGCCATCGGAGCGAGCGCGGAGTTGTGGGTGATGATGAGCACCGTCATGTTCTCGTCACGGCAGATGTCCTGCAGCAGTTGCAGGACCTCCTTGCCGGTCTCATAGTCGAGCGCGCCGGTCGGCTCGTCGCACAGCAGCAGCTTCGGCTTCTTGGCGATTGCGCGCGCAATGGACACGCGCTGCTGTTCGCCGCCGGACAGTTGCGCCGGGAAATTGCTCAGCCGGTCGCCCAGGCCGACCTTGTGCAGGGTGTCGGCCGGGTCGAAATGGTCGGGGCAGATCTGCGACGCGAGTTCGACGTTCTCCAATGCGGTCAGATTCGGCACGAGATTGTAGAACTGGAAGACGAATCCGATGTCCATCCGCCGGTAGGCTATGAGGTCGCGTTTGCGCAGTCCGGTGATGTCGCGGCCGCCGACGACCACGCGCCCGGAGGTGGCGGTGTCCATGCCGCCAAGGATGTTCAGCGCCGTGGTCTTGCCCGCGCCCGACTGCCCGAGGATCACCGTCAGTTCGCCTCGGTCGGCGGTGAAACTGGCCTCGTCCAGTGCGCGGATCGTGGTGCGCCCGGACGGGTATTCCTTGACCACGCGGTCGAACTCGATATACGCCATCATGCACCTCCCCGCACACGCAACAGATGTTATACTCAAGTAAAACAACACTATGTCGGTTTCGCAACCAACAGTCGGATTGCCGAATGTCGGGCAGGAATCCGCCGGCGCGAGACCATACGAGGCAAGGACCAGCCATGGCCAAGGAACTGACCGAAAGCCGCCGCACCCGTTACACGCGGAGGGCGATGCAGGACGCGCTCATCGACCTGATGCGCGAACGGCCGCTCGGCAGCATCACCATCAAGGCGCTGTGCGAGCAGGCGGACGTCAACCGCTCCACGTTCTACGCGCACTACGACAGCATCGAGGAGCTGCTACACGACATCGAGGACGAAACGATGGCATGGGTCACGACCGCGCTTGACCAGCTGCTCATGCAGCCTGACGCGGCCGGCGTCGAGCACGTCATCGAGCACATCTGCCGCTATATCGCCGACAACCGCAACCATCTGCAGGTGCTGATGAGCCCTACCGCCGACCTAGATTTCCAGCAACAGCTGCTCGGCCTGATCTACAGCCGCCGTTCCGTCGCCGAACAGATGCAGCCCGCCTCCAGCGACCCGGCCGAAGCGCAGATGCGCATGCGGTTCGCCGTATCCGGCAGCATCGGACTGCTGCAGTACTGGCTCGCCACAGACCTCGCCGCCCCACCAGAAACCGTCGCCCACATCATCTTCACCATGGGTATGCCCGGCGCCCGGTGAGACAGACGATTCCGGCCTCGGCCCACCCGGAATCATACGGCCAGAGTGCCGCAGCGGCACTAGACGAATCGGAGATGCTGGTCACAAGGAATCGACGGGGCATGACATATTCTTCGCACCGGCACAGATCGTTTGCATAATCGCGATTTAGTAAATCACGATTATGCAAACGTGATGCTTGGCGCTCAACCGCAGACATGTTGCGGCAAAATTGGGCTATCTGCATCTCAAGGGGTTGATGGCGCTCTTCCGGAACATCTATCTGCGTTTCGAGGGGTTGGTAGCCGAGTATAAACGCCCTCAAGACCGTGTGATTTCAATGGCAATTGGTGCTCAATACTCCGGGTATCATGTTTTGGCAACCCCCTGAAACTCAGATAGATGTTCGGCGAACACGAAATCACCCCCTTGAAACGCAGATAGCCACGAAAAGTCGACGCCGCGACGATGAGGAAGGCTCAGACCGTGACCGTGGTGCCCACCGCGGCATGACGCACCCCGATGAGCCGATGCGGGAGACAAAACGGCGCACGGTGACGTCGACTCGTCAGCGGATGGCATAGAATGGCGGTCGTACCGATATCGGCCTGCGTTGCGGCGGGTGCGGCGATCACGGCATCACGGCCCGGCCCCACCGGCGATGACGGCAATGTCGAAGACGGGCGCGAGCGGGTCAACGACGGGCAGACGGCCAATGCCGCGAGCAGTCGCCGGCGTGCGGCAACGATGGAGAGGAACCGATGAGCAAGAACACCATGCACGACGGCACGGCGACGGCCTCCCGCCCCGGCACCGGCAACACGCCGGCACCGGCGGCGTTGCGCAAATCGTTGAAGAACCGGCATGTCCAGCTGATCGCGCTGGGAGGGGCGATCGGCACCGGACTCTTCTATGGCTCCAGCGAGTCGATCGCGTTGGCAGGCCCGTCAATCCTGCTTGCCTATCTTGTGGGCGGGTTGGCTATCTTCATGATCGTGCGGGCGCTGGGCGAGATGTCGGTCGAAGACCCGAGGGCCGGTGCGTTCAGCTACTACGCGACCCGCTACTGGTCGAAGCGCGCCGGCTTCGTGAGCGGCTGGAACTACTGGTTCAATTACATTCTGGTGTCGATGGTGGAGCTGAGCGTGGTCGGCTCGTTCGTCAACTACTGGTTTCCCGCGATTCCGCAATGGGTGTCGGCCGCGGTGTTTCTCGTCGTGATTGCGGCGATGAACCTGCTGGGGGTGAGCAAGTTCGGCGAGTTCGAATTCTGGTTCGCGATCATCAAGATCGTCGCGGTGATAGCGATGATCGTCGGCGGGCTCGCGGTACTGATTGCCGGACTGCCAACGGATTCCGGCGTCAAGGCGAGCTTCTCGAACTGGTTCGCGCTCGATGGCGGCGTACTCCCCCACGGCCTGCTGCAGCAAAGTGCCGACGGCCAATGGACCGGACTGTTGATGGCGTTGGTCGTGGTGATGTTCAGTTTCGGCGGCACCGAGCTCATCGGCATCACGGCCGGCGAGACCGAAGATCCACGCAGAACCATTCCCCGCGCGACGAATGGCATCATCTGGCGCATCCTGGTGTTTTACATCGGCGCACTCGGCGTGATCATGGCCGTGGTGCCGTGGAACACGATCGACGGCACGACCAGCCCGTTCGTGCAGATCTTCGACTCGGTGGGCGTGCACGCGGCCGCCGGCATCCTCAACTTCGTGTGTCTGACCGCGGTGATGAGCGTGTACAACTCCGGCCTGTACGCCAACTCCCGCATGTTGTACTCGCTGGCCAGGCAGGGCAACGCGCCCGAAATCCTCGGCAAGCTCAACTTCCACGGCGTACCGGTTGTCGGGGTGCTCGCTTCCGCGGCCATCACCGCGCTGGCCGTGGTGGTCGTGTTCCTGTGGCCCGATTTCGCGTTCAATTATCTGATGTCGATCGCCACGATTGCTGGCGTTATCAACTGGTCGATGATCATGGTCACCGAGATTCATTTCCGTCGCCGTGTGGCGGCCGGAGACGGGCCCGGCGAGCTGGCCGGGCTCACCGGAGACGAGGCTCTGGGACGCATCCATTTCAAGCTGCCGTTCGCCCGCGTGATGCCGTATGTAGTGCTCGCATTCCTGGCATTCGTCGTGGTGCTCATGTGCTTCTCGTCCAGCTATCGCGTCGCCGTCATCGCCGGTGTGGTGTGGCTTGCGATTCTGCTGACCGCATACCAGGTCACGCAGACGCGCAAGACCGTCCGCCCTTAGTCGCGCACATCCCGCGGATGGAGCCATGGCCGCCGCACGCGCGAACAGAGCCGGAACGGCTCACGAGCGCACAGAGCCAGCCCACCATAATCCGACACGCCGAACACAAGTCACAACGAAGTCCCCACAAACCTTGCGAGCCGCCATTTTCCTTGGTTTAGCGCGAGACCACCTTCCCAGGACCCGCGAATATCGCCGGAAGCCAGGCAAAGGCCTTACTTCTCGACCATGCTGACGCCGATAATGGTGTGCAGTGTCATCGCACTGGCATATGCACAACCAAGGAGGGCTCCATCATGTTCATTCCCCGGTACTACGAGAGTCTCGGCCATCTACATGTCGGCACGCAGCCGAACCGCGCGTATTACGTGCCCGCGTCCACGCCGATGGACACGGTCGGCGAGAATCGCGTGAATTCCGACCGTTTCATGCTGCTGAACGGCGACTGGGATTTCAAGTATTATGCGAGCATCTACGACTTGGACGCCGAGGTCTCCCGACTGCGCGCCGCCGGCCGCCCCGTGTTCTATGACGTGGATTTCGGCGGGGATGACGCACCGGAGAACGCCGATCCGCGCACTGCCGCCACGGGTGCGCTGGCGGCGGACGGCTTCACGACGACGCCGGTGCCGAGCGTGTGGCAGAACCATGGTTTCGACCGCCACCAGTACACGAATTTCGACTATCCGTTCCCGTTCGACCCGCCGTTCGTGCCGCAGGACAACCCGTGCGGCGTGTACCTGTGCGATTTCATGCATACGTCCGATCCTGACGCACCCTGCACGTACCTGAATTTCGAGGGCGTGGATTCGGCGTTCTATGCGTGGGTGAACGGCGAGTTCGTCGGGTATTCGCAGGTGTCGCATTCGACCAGCGAGTTCGATGTGACCGACGTGCTGGAGGACGGCGTGAACACGCTGGCCGTGCTGGTGCTGAAGTGGTGCGACGGCAGCTATCAGGAGGATCAGGACAAGTTCCGCATGAGCGGCATCTTCCGTGACGTGTATCTGCTGGACCGTCCCGAGTATGCGATTCGTGACATGTTCGTGCATACGTCGATTTGGCGCAATGTCGATTCCGCGCTGGTTGAGGCCGGCATCAGCGATGACGAATATGATGCGTCGCCGGTCGATCACGCGACGGTCGACGTGGATTTCGCGTTCTTCGACGATGCGGATGTGCCGGTCAAGGTGCAGCTGTTCGATGAGGATGGCGAGCTGGTGGCAGAGACGGCCTCGGAGCCGATCGATGATCCGATGGCCGGGGACGAGGACGACGTGACGGTTCGGACACAGCCCGACGCGAGCGAAGCCGACGACGCGACCGGCACTGGCAGCGACGACACCGCCGCGGACGACGAAGAAGAAGGCGTCATCGAGTCGACCGACGACGTGGCCGCCATCGACGATGACTCCACGGACGCACAGGCCGCACTGCGCATCGCGTCGGTGACCGGCACGCTCGCCGGCGGCGCGAACGGCACCGGATTCACCGGAGACAGCGCGTTCGCCCCGACCGCGCACGCATCCCTGGCGGTCGACGACCCGCATCTGTGGACCGCCGAGACGCCGTACCTGTACACCATCGTGTACACCACCGCGAACGAGGTCATCACCGCGCTCGTCGGCATCCGCGAGGTCAGCGTGGATGGCAATGTGGTCAAGGTCAACGGCAAGCCGATCAAGCTCCACGGCGTCAACCGGCACGACAGCGACCCGGTGACCGGCCCGGTCATCAGCGAGGAGCAGCTCATGCGCGACCTCACGCTGATGAAGGAGCACAACGTCAACGCGATCCGCACCAGCCATTACCCGAACGCGCCGCACTTCTACGACCTGTACGACCGTCTCGGCTTCTACGTGGTGGCCGAGGCTGACAACGAGAGCCACGGCGCGATGCGCGGCGTGCATCCGGACGAGAGCGACGCGGCTGTCAACAAGCGCTGGAACCGGCCTATCGCCGACAACCCCGCGTGGATCGCGCCGACCGTTGACCGCGCGCAGCGCAACGTGGAGCGCGACAAGAACCATGCGAGCATCATCTTCTGGTCGATGGGCAACGAGTGTGCGTACGGCTGTACGTTCGAGGCGGCGCTGCTGTGGACGCAGACCTTCGATCCGAGCCGCCTGACGCACTATGAGAGCGCCCGGTATGTGGATGAGGGACAGGAGTGCGATTACAGCTATCTTGACGTACACAGCCGCATGTACCCGTCCGTCGAGGAGATCGACCAGTACTTCTCCGAGGAGGGGCCGCGCACGCCGGACGGGCTGCGCGACGGCAGCAACGGCGATGACGGCGACAACGGCGTCAAGCCGTACGTGCTGTGCGAATTCTGCCATGCGATGGGCAACGGCCCGGGCGATCTGGAGGATTATTTCACGCGCATCCAGCGTTATGACGGCCTGGCCGGCGGCTTCATCTGGGAGTGGTGCGACCATGCGATCGACCGTGGCACGAACGCGGCCGGCAAGCGCGAGTACGCGTACGGCGGCGATTCGGGCGAGTACCCGCATTTCGGCAATTTCTGCATGGACGGCTTGGTGTACCCGGACCGCACGCCGCATACCGGGCTGCTGGAGTTCAAGAACGTGTATCGGCCGGTGCGCGTGACCGGTTTCGACGCGGCCGCGGGCACGGTGACGCTGCACAATTACCTGGACTTCCTGGATGCCGCCGACGCGGTGTTCATGACGTTCGAGCTGCTGGTGGATGGCGTGGAGACCGCATGGGCTGCGTGGGAGAGCGACCCTGCGGCGGGCGCGGCGTTCCGGGAGGAGCATCCCGGCAATTACACGCCGTCGATGCCATCGATCGCGCCGCATGGTGACGCGGTCGTCGACATACCGGCTGAGATCCTTGATGCCATACCCGAGGCCGGGAACGTGACGATGCTGGTGAAGTACTATCAGGCGACTGACACCGAGACACTGCCGATCGGCTTCGAGCTCGGCTTCGACGAGGTCGCCGTGCCGACCGCGGATCCGCGCAATCAGACGGTCGTCGCCGCGCTGGCCGATATCGCCGATGGCATCGGCTCGGATGACGATGTCGACGACGTTGCCGATGACGGCACCGATAGCGTAGAAGGCGCCGACGATGGGGCGAACGATGCCGCGGATGCCGGCTACGACGACGACGTGCTGGCAGACCCGCTGACCGTCATGCAGACCGATGCCTCGATCACCGTGGAAGGCTCGACGTTCCGGTATGTGCTCGACCGCCGTACCGGCCTGTTCTCGTCGATGTCGTTCGCGAACCGGTCGCTGCTTAACAGGCCGATGGAGCTGAACGTGTGGCGCGCTCCCACCGACAACGACCAGTACATCAAGGCCGATTGGATCCGCGCCCAGTATGACCGCGCTCAGGCGCGCGCGTACGAGGTCGGTGTACTGGTCGATGAGGATGACGTCATCGCCAAGCCCGAGTCGATTGAGCTGCGTGCGGACGATGAGGATGCGCCGGTCGCCTCGTTTGGAGACGATGCGATCCTCGACGACGGCAACGTCGACGCCGGCGACGTGAGCGCCATAGCGACGTCCGAGGACGGCTCGGTGGTGGTCGACGGCCAGGTGACGATCCATGCGACGATGGCGCTGGTGGCGCCGATTGTGCAGCGCATCGCCGACATCGACGCCGACTGGACCATCGCGCCCGACGGTTCGGTGGCGCTGCGCATGCATGTGATGCGCGACACCGATTTCCCGTTCCTGCCGCGTTTCGGCCTGCGCCTGTTCGTGCCGAAGCCGATGCGGCAGATCGCCTATTGCGGTCTCGGCCCGAACGAAAGCTACATCGACAAGCGCCGGTCCAGCTATCATGGCGTGTTCTCCGGCACTCCCGAATCGCTGTTCGAGCCGTATATCAAGCCGCAGGAGAACGGCAACCATCACGACTGCGATTGGGCGAGCGTCGCCAGCGATGACACCGAGCTGCTGGTGCTCCGTGCCGGTGACCACGCCTTCGACTTCCAGGCGCTGCCTTACACCCAGGAGGAGCTGACCGCCAAGGCTCACAACAGCGAGCTGAAGCCGGCGGATTCGACGGTGGTGTGCGTGGATTACATGCAGTCCGGCGTCGGGTCCAACAGCTGCGGTCCCAAGCTGCACGAGAAATACCGCCTCGACGACGCGGAGTTCGATTTCGATCTCGTCCTGCGCCCGCAGGCGCTCTGAGGCGTTGGGTACGGGTATCGGATCAGTCACATGATCCGATACCCGTACCCGTGCACGGCGGAAGCCCGCAATACCGTCACTGTGTGCGGGTTGCGTCACCGTGTGCGCCCTCTCTCAGTGGCGCAACTCGCAGAACCGTTGAAAAATAAGGGATTTACATGGGCGTCACTGTGTGTGAGGACGCACAGAGTGACGCACCCCGCACACAGTGACGCGTTCCTCCATCCGCAGAGCAGCACCACACGCAGCATCTCCGCCAGTTACATATCCACATTCGCTACATCACTGTGGATAACCGATGAGTTATACACTTATCCACAGATTTGAGGCGGCCGGTGGCGCACCGCAGATTATCATGCTTACATTCAATCCATGAATACGAATCAGCACACCCCTGTCAACTCCAGCGCAACAGTCGCGAACAACTATCTTGCGCGCTCACTGCGCCAGCTGCAATCCACGACGTTCCTGCATTGCATGGAACACTCACGAAAAACCATCAACACCTCGCCACCGGTCTATACCGGTATGACCGCATTACGTCTGGCAGGCATAGAGACACCACTATGTTCAAGATTTGAAGCCATGAAGTTCCAAGTACTGTACATTGGGGAGCCAACCAAGAGATCCGGACGGAAAGATACGTCCTACCTGAAATGCCCGCCATCGTTGACGGGCATCGCCCACCTCACATGGACTCACGACAACATCACCATCGTCTACACGCACCCGCTGATGACATGGGCACTGCTGGCGCCGTATCTCACGCAGATCGAGGTAATCGTTCTGGCGGATGCCATACTGCGCGCGTCATCAGGCTCCATGACGGTCGCCAATATCTCGCGGTTCCTTGATGGAGCAGACGCGTTCCCGAGCAGAAGGAAATGCATTGATGCTCTCGTTTTCCTCGATGCCGTGACTGACTCCACCATGGAATGCCGCTGCACTCTCGTGATGTTGCGACATGGATTGCCGCAGCCGGTCAAACACTGGAAGATACTCATTCCGGAGTTGGCTCACGAGGCAACAGTCGATATCGCATACCCCAAACAACGGGTCATCATCGAATACGATGGAGACGCGCATCGCCGCGACAAACGACAATACCGATGGGATGAACGCAAGAGGCAGGCTTTGCGGGCGATGGGATATACAGTCATCGTCGTCTTTGCCGATGATATATTGACCTCGCAGGGGCGGCGACGATTCGCGCAAAGGGTGGCGAAAGCCCTTGACACCACCTGCCGGAATAGACCACACCCGAAATTCCGGGCACTGCTGGCAGATGATCGTGCTGAGACGGCCCGTCAGCGGCAACGTAGGTACCGCGCCAGAGAACGCCGCAAAGGGCGCCGCGTATGAGTCGGGCATCGCGGAAGACGACAGCGAACGAGCCTCGGCGCTGATGCCACCAGCGTCGAATCCTGCAACTCGCACGTGATCATACGAAACATGCGAATCGTGCGACACAACCATGGTTATCGACCGTCACTGTGTGCGGATTGCGTCACTGTGCGCGACCTCTCTCAGTGACGCAATCTGCAGAACCGTTGAAAAATAAAGGGTTTACACAGGCGTCACTGTGTGCGAGGGCGCACACAGTGACGCAATTTGGCGTGATAGCAACCCTTGATACTCGTAATGTGTTCGTAAGCACATTGCTTACGAACACATTAATAGGACCAGATAAACGAAAGGTCGTTGTCTTCGGCGATGAACGACGAAAACAACGACCTGAGTCATGCGGTAAGGCCTGGCTTTACAGCTCTACGGTCTTACGGCCTCACAGCTTCAGAAATCACTGCACCTGGGCGCGGGCGATCTTGCCGGTGAAGGAGTTGGCCTCGTCGGCGTCCTTCACGGCGTCCTTGTTCCAAGAGAACATGGCGCGCAGCTTCGGGCCGACGGTCTCGATGCGCACGTTGGAGTACTCCTCCTGCAGCGCCTTGAACTTCGGAGCGCCGGCGTCCTGGTCGTCGATGAACTCCTTGGCGAAGGAGCCGTCCTGGATGCGCTTGAGGTGGTACTGCATGCGCTCGCGCACGTGCTCGTCGATGCAGGTGTTGGTGTAGTCGCCGTACTGGGCGGTGTCGGAGCAGGACCAGCGGGCCTTGTTCAGACCGCCTTCGTTCATGAGGTCGACGAGCATCTTCAGCTCGTGGCAGACCTCGAAGTAGGCGATTTCAGGCTGGTAACCGGCGTCGGTGAGGACTTCGAAGCCCATCTCGACGAGCTTGTTCACGCCGCCCATGAGCACATTCTGCTCGCCGAACAGATCGGTCTCGGTCTCCTCGGTGAAGGTGGTCTTGATGGCGCCTGCACGCAGAGCGCCCAGAGCCTTGGCGTAAGCCAGGGTGATGTCCCAAGCGTCGCCGCGCGGATCCTGTTCGACGGCCACGACGACCGGGACGCCACGGCCGGCGGCGTACTCACGACGCACGATGTGGCCCGGGCCCTTCGGAGCGACCATGAACACCGGGTGATCCTCGGAAGGCTTGATGTAGCCGTAGTGGATGTTGAAGCCGTGGGCGAAGGCGACGGCCGTGCCCGGCTTGATGTTGGGCTCGATGTCGTTGGCCCAGATCGTGCGCTGGTACTGGTCGGGGGCCAGAATCATGATTACGTCGGCCTCGGCGGCGGCTTCCGGCACGGACTTGACTTCAAGGCCCTGCTCCTTAGCGAAGGCGACCGACTTGGAGGTCGGGCGCAGGCCGACGACCACGTCAACACCCGAATCGCGCAGGTTCAGCGCATGCGCGTGGCCCTGCGAGCCGTAACCGATGATCGCGACCTTCTTGCCTTCGAGTACGGAGAGGTCACCGTCGTTGTCATACCAGATTTGTGCAGCCATGTTTGGCACTCCTTTACTTGCGTACCGGCACTCTTGCCGGCACACGGTGTCGTTTGTGGTTGCGCATTATGCAGGAGCCTGCATTCCGCGCGTTTGGGGTCGGGCATGGGCCCGGTCGATCCAAGCGTTAAGGATTTTGTCCTTAGAACTGAGGACTATCCTACCGGTAACGCCGCCACAGCCCCCTCACCGTCCACAACGTGAACCATCTCACTATTGGAGTATGAACAGTTCAGGCAGGGAGCGGGTGACACGGCGCAGGACGCGGCAATGTCGGCTTCGTTACCGGCCGCATCACCGGCAACGCAGAAGGCCGCCGCTCCCGAATGAACGGGAACGGCGGCCTTGTTATGCACCGCTCTCAGTCAGTCTGCGACCGACTGGCGGCTCCCTCCAGCGGGAGCCGGAGCGGAGGCGATCACTGAACCTGGGTACGAGCGATCTTGCCGTTGAAGGACTCGGCTTCGTCCTGGTCCTTGGCCGGGCCGTTGTTCCAGGAGAACATGGCGCGCAGCTTCGGGCCGACGGTCTCAAGGTGCGGGTGGGAGAACTTCTCCTGCAGTTCCTTGAACTTCGGGGCGCCGGCAGCCTGGTCATCCATGAACTCCTTGGCGAAGGAGCCGTCCTGGATGCGCTTGAGCT
>OLWB01001070.1_pt1 | contig 27172 bp, 22 predicted proteins | sample 1673331 | NCBI WGS metagenome assembly OLWB01 (sample SAMEA3178943, study PRJEB25190) | human gut metagenome | biome: human gut; feature: human-associated habitat; material: faeces | place: Austria | collected 2013
TATAAATTTAAAGTTTTTCTATTATGAACAAAAAATTTTTAAGTGCAATCCTGTTTGGAGCCCTTATGGTCACTTCAACAGGAACATTTGTATCTTGTAAGGATTACGATGACGACATCGACCGCTTGGATCAAGAAATATCCAATGTGAAAGATGCAATCAAGGCCCTTGAAGACAAAGTAGGCTCAGGCAAATATGTCGAAAGCTGTACTCCGTTCACTGATGGTAATGGTGGTTATGAAATCAAATTCAGTGATGGAGAGACCATTAAATTATACAATGGTGCAAAAGGAGAACAAGGTGAACCGGGCAAACCAGGTACTCCGGGTACTCCAGGTACTTCTGCTGATGATTATGTAGTATCAGTAGAAGAAGGTGAATCAGCTTATGAATTAGTTATTACTTATGCTGATGGCACTAAAAAGACTATCAGTATGCCTAAAGCTACTTCTGTAGTTAGCGGAGTTAAGTTTATCCCTACTTTCCTTTCTGAAGGTGAAGCTGCCAGAATCCATTTCCCTACCATCGTTACTGATAGTGTGGCAGGTAAAACAGAGATTACAGGTGCAGATTGGAGTACAAATAACTTTAGCACATTTAAAATCGTTTACTCAGGTAAGGCAGACGTGAAGTATCAGGTAAATCCTAACAGCGTATCATTCAAAGATATGGAAGTGGTAGGATTTGTTCGTGATACTGCTGAAATATGGAACTACAATACGAATAACAGGAATTGGGAATTGTTCAACGCCGGACAAAAACTGTACACTGATGGAAAAATTACCGTTGAATCTTATAAAGAAGGACATGGTATGTTAAACTTCCGTGTAAAGGACTGGGCTTTTGCTGAACAATCTAATCTGGACGAAAGAACAGTATATTCATTGAGAATTAAGAACAATGACCAAATCGTTCATTCTGATTTTGTTCCCGCCAAGCATGAAGTAATTTTGCAGAAAAACGTACATTTGGTTAAAGTAGCTGATGCATTTGACCAAACTAACGCTCCTGCTCAGATTAAAAATGCAATTGCTCCTAACAAGGTAAATTATAGAGAATTCATCAAAGATGAATATTATCTTAACACCTTGAATCCGACCGGTACTGAAGAGGCTAAATTGAAGGCTTATCAAGCAGATAAAGCTAAGTTCGAAGCCAATGCTGAAAACCAGTTATATAAAGGAGATGCTGAATCTAAAGATGATGCAGAACGTATTGTTGTAGAATTGAACTATACAGGTGATGGACATTCAAAAAATTTGAAGGACATCGTAACTTCATTCTTTGACAAACGTATGGGTAGAGCCCAAGACGCTCAGTATCCTTTGATGGAGAATGGTTTTGATGACTATTCATTGGTGTTTGAACCGGTTGACTTCTATTATGATGGCGTTAACCAGACAAAACGTTATTTGGATGTTACCAAAGATGGTGTTGCTACAGTAAAACAAACTCCGGACCCGATTTGGGGCGCAGAAACTGATGCCAGCCACACAGCTGCTATAGACAGAACTCCTATTGTTCGTGTGAAACTGGTAGCACCGGGTGAAGACAATGGTAATGTAGTTAAAACAGCAATCATCAAGATTCACATTGTACGCAAGACAGTTGTTCCTGAAATTAATATTACAGAAACAAAAGATGTTACTCTGAAACATATCAATCAAGTTCTTGACATGGATATGGATAAGATATTCAACCATAAAGATGTACAGTTGAGTAAAGACGAATTCCGTAAGACTTATGATTTCGTTCCTGAATTTGCAACAGCAGATGAGGCTAAACAACACGCTGTATATGCATGGGATGGAAAAGATAATAAAGACTATTCATTAGATCCGAATTTTGTTCCTGAAGAATATAATCAGCTGTTCGTTACAGTGAAGAATACAGCATTCTCTCGTCATGACGATCACGACGTTTACACTGTTAAGGGTACATACAAGCCAAATGCTGATCATAAGGGATTACCTGACATCCATGTTACTTATACTATCAATGTGAAGTATCCGAATGTAGTTGCTCCTGAAAAGACTAAGTTGAACTGGGTAGATGATTCTTACTTCATTGCTCACGGTAGATATGATAACTTTGATGCTCCTACAACTTATGAAATGGTTGCAGCATTGAATGACGAATTCGATTTGATCAACTATAATCCTTATAAGGGTCAGACTCATGATAAGGATTGGGCTAGAGCTACCTTGTCATTCGAATTGGTTGACCAGCATAATAACGCATCTAAGATAGTTGACGGTCACGATTCCGGTATCCGTTTGTATCAAGGTGAAGACAACAAGTGGTATATCGCTTTGGAGGCAACAGACGCAGGACGTGCTTGGATCAATGCTGCTGACGCTAAGGATTTGAAGAAGATCAAAATGCGTGCTGTAGTAAGCTTCAATGAAGATGTTGACGGATTGTATGGTACTTGCAACAAGGAAGCCAATGCTCATAACAAGTATGCTAAAGAAGATTACAATAACTTCTCTTGCGATACTATCAATATGGTAAACAATACTCCTTGGGCTAAAGATCATACTACTACTTATACTGGTGCTCCTGCTCCTGAAAATGGACGTTCTACAGTGGTTATCGATGAATTTGAAGTTGCATTTGTAACTCCGATGGTATTCCACGCTTACGAAGCAGGTCCTTTGTATGACAAGTACCAAGAAGCTGAAAATACAGTATCATTGAAGGATGCATTCTTCTTGTCAGATTATCTGTGGTCTGAAGGTGCTCAGGCACAATTCAATAACAACCATGTTATCTATGATCACAAAGATATGGCTAAGAATAATACTTTGGTTCAGACAGGTGATCAAGCTGGTTGGTCAAAGAAACTGGTAGTTGACCATAATGTATTCGATGTTAATACAACTGTTAACTTCAAGGTTTCTAAGGCATACTTTGCTGACGGAAGTGAACTGGATGCTGAAAACATGAAGAAGATCAAACTTGATAATGCTAACCAGACTATCACATGGATCAACAATGGTGAAGATATTGCTCAACCATTTACTATTGATGTAGAAGTTTGTGTAAATCACAAGTGGGGCGGTATCTGCGACCATACTTGGAAGAATGATCGTGGACATTCTGTTGGAACTATCCAAATCCAAGTTAAGAAGCACAATGACAAGTAATTAATACGCTCATTGTTTATAAAAAAAGAGGGGGGCAAAATGTTCCCCTCTTTTAGTTTTTATAATCGTTTATCCAATTATATTGTGTATGAAGTATATATATGCTGTCTGTTTTCTGTTATTAGTATGTGGCTGTCATAAAGAAAATGACACCCCTGTTGTTTTACCTGCACGGACACTATTGGTTTATCTGGGAGGAGATAATAATCTTGATGCCGAAACCTATGACAAACTTGTTCAAATTAAAAATGGATGGGAAGACGGGACAGATGGAAATATAATAGTGTATCAGGATACACCATTTAAGGACTCTCCACGATTGATGGAAATTGATGGAAAAAGTGAGAAAGGCTATATTACCATACATACCTATGACCAAGAAAACTCAGCCTCCCCCCAAGTGCTTAAACGAGTTATAAACGACGTAACTCGGCTTTATCCTGCTAAAAGCTACGGTCTAATCGTGTTTTCCCATGGCAGTGGCTGGCTTCCTCCACATACATTGGTTAATGGCTCGCGGTCTATCATCATCGATAATGACAATGAAATGGAAATAACAGATTTTGCCATGGCCCTCCCGGACCATTTATTTGAATTCATAATCTTTGAAGCATGTAATATGGCAGGTATTGAGGTGGCTTATGAATTAAGAAATAAAGCAGCATATATCATGGCTTCCTCTGCCCCAGTAGTATCTCCGGGATTTACTCCTATCTATGCCGGCAGTATTTCCTGTCTGCTTGAAGAAAATGCTGATTTGCAAAGATTTGCAGAAAATTATTTTCATTATTGGAATTTGATGGAAGGCGATAAACGTTCTGCTACCATTAGCATAATAAAAACTGCCGGATTATCAAATTTAGCGAATTTGATACGACAGATCAATACGGAAATATCCGGCTCTTTTCTCCCGGTCGGTAACCTTCAAAATTATGATGGAGTTTTAAAAGCCCCATTCTATTTTTTTGATTTCGCTCAATATTATCAATCATTATCAGATGAAAATACATACAATGCACTTCAAGAGTGTATCAGCCAATGTGTGGTTTACAAAAGAAATACTCCTTTTTATGCTACGGAAGAAGGAACATTCCCTATCACGGCCTTTTCAGGTATGACCACTTTTATCATGCAGAGAGAACTTAATGACTTGAATGAAGAATATACAAAACTACAATGGTATAAAGATATTAATACACATTAGAGAATATGTAGGATAACTTTCTATGGAATGACATTTGGGGAGAAATCTTTTATCAGTTCAAAGAGATAAGACATATATAAAGATCTACTACTTTTTTACATCAATAGAATACAATTTAATTATTATAATATACAGAAAATTATTAGCTCAAAGGAATAGAATTAACAGAAGAAATTATTACTAAACATTGATGTTACTATTCAAAGAAATAAATAACTAAGATAGTTATTCTATAAGTTAAAAGGGGCTGTCCCTGAAAAACAGCCCCTTTATATTATATACCAATTTTAATATTATTCGAATGCAATTGTAGCGGTTGTCACAATGCCTGCGAAGTCAGTGAATGTTAGAACTAAAGTACCCTTATCACCGATTTGGGCATTTACCAATTTAATACCTTCGCTATCTGAAACGGCAGTAACATTATTCAAGCCGTCTACGCCATAAGCTACTTTAACTTTGTCTGCAGCAGTAGAATTAGATTCTTGAACAGTTACACCTTCGATTGCAGGAATGCTATTGCATACAGCAGATTCTCCCTTACCATACTGTAATGCCAAACCATTCTTCTTATTATTAGCAGTAGTAAGTTTAGCGATAGTAAAGTCCGCACCAACCTTAGCAGTTGCACCAGCTACATTATTAGTATAGTAAACCAACTTAGCACCTTCAAAGATAGACATGATCTTAGTAGTGAACTTAGAAGACTTAACAGTCAAGTCATTTACACCTCCAAATGTATAAGAAGCTACAACACCCAATTCATTAACTTTCAAAGTCTTATTAGTATTTTGGATATTCTGTAGAGTTACAGAAGCACTTGATTGGTTTGCTATAACATCCTTATTATCCACTTTGTCAATTGCCAACTTGATATCATTTACAGCAGCCTTTGTATTGGGAAGGAATGCTCTTGTGAAGTTTACCACAGGTGTATTAGCAACTGAAGCTGTCAAACGGGCAACAAACTTACCATCTTCCCAAGCAGTTGTGTTCTTGAACAGTTTATCCCAAGCAGGCAGAGCAACTGTTACAGGAATTGTAACTGTCTTGATTGTGCTAACGGCAGTACCTGATTTTTGATCCTTGATTGTCAAAGTCAAATTATAGTTACCTGGCTTAGCCTTAGCATTAACATTACCATTTACGGCAATCTTCATCCAACGGATATTGCGAGCATCTGAGTTAGCTAATACTACTTCACCATTATTTGCTGATCCATCTACAAATTTATCAGCAGGTTTACCATCCTTATCAGTATAGAATGTTACATTAGTAGAAGTCAAGTCATTTGCCAAGAAATTAACTTGATCTTTAACATTTTCAACAGTAATCTGAGTTAACTTATTAATTTCTTCAGCATTAGCAGCAGACAAGCTAGAGAAGGCATCCTTCAAATCTACAACAATAGCATTTAAATCTCCGCTGTCATCCAAACCTAATTCATAAGTAGTAGCAGCGATAGTTTGAGTATCATCAGATTTGACACCACCAATCTTCAATGTTATGTTTTTGGTTGTTTCCTTTCCGTCAACACTCATGATATGGACAGTAGCAATCACTTCTTCTGCTTTTGCAGATTCTTTAATAGACAGATTCATACCATTAGCAGAAACGCCTAACTTTTCAGCTTTTGCTGTCTGAGTACCTTCAAAAGCAATGTAACCATCATAGAACTTAGAATCTGAGCAAACTAATGATGAAGAGCCAACAGGTACTTCAATATTACTGTTGTTGTCCAGTGCTTTGTTATGATTGTTTCCTATTGATTTCAGGTTAGTTGTACTCAAAGTAATACCATTTCCAACTGTTGTAGCATTTGTAATGGCATTATCTTCAGCCACTTTTACAGCAATTGTATAATCGGTATAAACTTTACCATTAATACGTAAAGCGTACAATTTTGCATCATACAAGTGAAAAATAACTGTTGAAAAATAAGCTTTTTGGGTGTATACTAAGGGCATTATAAGGCATACGACGGGGGGTTGCTATGAAAAACCTGTACCAGATCACCCGGCACCTCGTCTGGCTGACGCAGTTCGGGCTTTCTGTGGCGCTGCCGCCCGTGTTGTTTTTGCTGGGGGCCGTCTGGCTCAAGAACGAATTTGCACTGGGCGGCTGGGTCGTGCTGGTCGGTCTGCTGTTGGGACTGGCCGGCTCGGTAGGCAGCCTGCGCAGCAACTTAAAAAGCATCGACCGTGAGGGAAAAGAGGATACGCCCCGCACCCCGCCGCCGATTTCCTTTGCAAGCCGAATCGAAAAGCCTGTTTTGCCGCAGGCGGTTGGGCCGCCAATCACAATCAATGGTTTTTTCATCATTTCACCTGCTCAATTCTGGATGCGTTTAAACATCTTTTCCATTTCATATTTCGTCAGCTCGATAATCGTCGGTCTGCCATGGGGGCAGGTAAAGGGATGCTCCAGACCAAGCAGTCTGTGAATCAGCTCCTCCGCCTCTCTCGTGCTCAGCACATCATGCCCCTTGACCGCCGCCTTACACGCCATCGTTGCCACTGCCAGTATCTTTGTATCATACACATTGGAAATGCGCTCCTCTGTCAGCCTGTCCAGAATATCGGTAAAAAAGCCGACCTCTGTCGGGTTCTGCAAGAGATACGGCGTTGCGCGCAGGGCATATTTCTCGCCGAATTCCTCCAGCTCAAAGCCGAAGCTTTCCAAAAGTGCCAGATTGCGCCGCAGTACCTCTGTTTCCATTGGTGTCAGCTGCAGCATCAGAGGTGTCAGCAACCGCTGCGAGGCGACCCTTTCTTCCTTGAATTTATTCATAAATTCCTCATACAGCACCCGTTCATGTGCGGCATGCTGGTCAATCAGATACAGGCAATCGCCCTGCTCCACAATCCAATAGGTACGGAAGACCTGCCCGATGATTTTGTAATTCTGGAAAAACGGCTGCTTTTCTTCTGTCGGCTTTACCTCTTCCGTTTTTTCATCAGAAACAATCGGCTTCAATTCTATCGGCTGTTCCTCTTTCGGCTTCAGCTCTTCCCTGCGGTACGGCACTGCCGTCTGTGCAAAGCTCTCCGCCTTTGGGGTGCGCTTCAGCAGCTCATCCACACTGCGTCCGCCCGATGTGGGGGTCTGCGGCTTTTCTGCCGCACGCAGGAGCTTTTCCCTTTCCTCTTTGGAAAGAATCACGCCCTGCGATTGCGGGAGCGGAATTTCTTTAGAGGGATTTGCTGTCGGCTCTGCCTTTGGTTCGCTTTCCTTCAGGATGCTTTCCTTTGGCTGCGCCGCTTCCTTTGGCATATCCGCAAGGGTCTGCTGTTCCGCCTGCGGCAGTCTTTCCTTCGGCTTCTTTTCCAGAACCGCCTTGGGAATCAGCACCGTTTCCTGCAATGCCTTCGCAACCGCGTTGTAGAAAAATTCATATACCTCATCGTCATTCTTAAAGCGAACCTCCAGCTTCGCAGGATGCACATTCACATCCACCTGTGCAGGCTCAACCGCAAGATTCAGCACGAAAACAGGAAATTTCCCAATCAGCAGCTTTGTTTTATACGCATCCTCCACCGCAGCGGAAACCACGGGATTCTTAATAAATCTGCCGTTGATGAAAAGATTTTCATAATTGCGGTTCGCGCGGCAAAATTCGGGCTTCCCAATCAGTCCGCTGACGGCATATTCCCCCTTGTGGTAGGAAACGGGGAGCATGCTGTTTGCCGCATCCTTCCCGTAAACATAAAATACCGCCGTTTTCGGGTCATTGTTCCCTGCCGTATGCAGAACAGTATTGCCGTTATTGATATAATGAATCGCAACCTCAGGATGCCCCAGTGCGATTTTGTTCACCAAATCCGAAACATAGCCGCTTTCGGTCGCAGGCTTTTTCAAAAATTTTCTGCGCGCAGGCACGTTGTAAAAAAGATTCCGCACCGTAATGGAAGTGCCCTCCCGACAGGCGGCATCCTCCAGCTCCTGTATTTCTCCGGCATGAATCACAATGCGCGTGCCCGTTTCCTCGTCTCTGGTTTTTGTCAGCATTTCCACCTGCGCCACCGCCGCGATACTCGCCAATGCTTCGCCGCGAAAGCCCAGTGTAAAAATATGCTCCAAATCCTCAATCTGCGACATTTTGCTTGTAGCATGGCGCAAAAAGGCTTCCTTCACCTGCTCCTTGGGAATCCCTGTGCCGTTATCGGTAATGCGGATATAGGAAATGCCGCCCTCCTTAATTTCTATCGTCACACTGCCGGCGTTTGCATCAATGGCGTTTTCCGTCAGCTCCTTTACAACGGATTTCGGAGATTCTACTACTTCCCCTGCCGCAATTTTATTGATGGTTTTTGCATCCAACAGTCGGATTTTCTGCATAGACCTCCTCCTTTCCTCGGTTTACAACCCTTTTGCCTTTTTCTGCAATTCAAAAAGCGTTTGCAGTGCTTCAATAGGAGTCATCGCCATCACATCCAGCTTGGAGATTTCATCCGCAAGCTGCGTTTCCGCAATATGGAACATATCCATCTGCTGTGCGGTTTCCTCCTGCTGTTCTTTGGATTCCATTGCAATCTGCTTTGCTTTTTTCGTAATATCCGCTGCGTTCAGTTGCTTGAGAATCTGTCCGCTGCGGCGAATCACCTTATTCGGCAAACCTGCCAGACGCGCCACCTGCACGCCGTAGCTATGGTCTGCGCCGCCGCGCTGAATTTTTCGGAGGAAAATAATATCCTCGCCCTGCTCCTGCACGGCAATGCAGTAATTCTTCACGCCGGAAAGCTTGCCCTCCAGCTCGCTTAATTCATGATAATGCGTTGCAAAAAGCGTTTTCGCGCCAATCTGCTTCGTATCTGCGATATATTCCAGCACCGCCCACGCGATGGAAAGCCCATCAAATGTGCTTGTGCCTCGCCCGATTTCATCCAGAATCAGCAGGCTTTTGTTCGTTGCGTTATGCAGAATGTTCGCAACCTCTGTCATTTCCACCATAAACGTGCTCTGCCCTGCGGAAAGGTCATCCGATGCACCGACACGGGTGAAGATTCTGTCTACAATGCCGATATGCGCCTGCTCCGCGGGAACGAAGCTGCCAATCTGCGCCATCAGCACAATCAGCGCGGTCTGCCGCATATATGTAGATTTCCCTGCCATATTCGGGCCTGTGATGATGGCAAGTCTGGTGTCCTCCCGATCTAAATAGGTGTCATTCGGGATAAACTGCCCGTCCATCATTTTTTCCACAACGGGGTGTCTGCCGCCCTTAATTTCAATTACATCACCGTCATCCACAAGCGGCTTCACATAGCTTCTGTTCTGCGCCACCTCTGCGAGGGACTGCAGGCAGTCAATAACAGAAACGATATACGCACAATATTGAATCCGCTCCACCTCTGCCGCAACGGCATTGCGAATTTCGCAGAACATATCGTATTCCAGAGTGGTAATCTTATCCTCCGCGCCGAGAATCAGCTCCTCCAGCTCCTTTAATTCGGGTGTAATAAAACGCTCCGCATTGGCAAGCGTCTGCTTGCGGATATAGCCTTCCGGCACCAGCTCCAGATTGGATTTTGTGACCTCGATATAATAGCCGAACACCTTATTGTAGCGCACCTTGAGGTTTTTGATGCCCGTCTTTTCGCGCTCCTCCTCCTCAAGCTGATGAATCCATGTGGTGCCGTTTTCCTTCGCCTTGGTGTATGTATCCAGCTCCTCATTGAAGCCCTCACGAATCATGCCGCCCTCGCGCACGGAAAACGGAGGGTCTTCGACGATGGACTGCGCAATCAGCGCATGGATATTCTCCAGCGTGTCCAGTCTGTCATGCAGAGTGGACAGATATGGACTCTTGCAGCGAGAAAGAATCTTCTTCAGCAACGGCAGATTTTCCACGGAATTTTTCAGCGCCGCCAAATCCCTTGCGTTTGCATTCTGATACACCACACGGGACATAATGCGTTCAAAGTCATACATGGAATGGAGAATTTCCTTGATTTCCTCTCTGAGGAACAGGTCTCGGAACAGCTCCTCCACCCCATCCAGACGCTGATTGATTTCTTCTTTAGAAAGCAGGGGCTGCTCCACCCATTTGCGCAGAAGCCTTGCGCCCATCGCAGTCTGGGTTTTATCCAGCACGCTCAGAAGCGAGCCTTTTTTGTTCTTCTCGCGCATGGTTTCCGTCAGCTCCAGATTTCTGCGGCTGGAAACATCCAACAGCATGAAATCCCCTGTTGTGTAATATTTCAGGGCGGAAATATGGCTCAAATCGTTTTTCTGCGTTTCATTCAGATACCACATCAGCGCACCCGAAGCCGAAACCGCCAACGGCTTTTTCTGCAGGCCGAAGCTTTCCAGTGTTTTCACCTTGAAATGCGCAAGCAGGGTATCCTTTGCGGTATTATATTCATACATGCGGCTGTCGATATCATTCAGATACAGGTGAAACCGTTCCTCGATTTCCTTCGCCAAAGGGGTGGAAAGAAATTCGCTGTTGCAGACAAGCTCCGCAGGGGAAAACCTTGCCGTTTCATCCAGAATTTTTGCCGCCGCCTGCACGCTGCGAAATTCCGTTGTCTGAAATTCGCCTGTTGTCACATCGCAGACCGCAATGCCATAGCCGTTTGCGCTGCTGAAAACGGAGAGAATATAGTTATTTTTTGTTTCATCCAGAACAGTGTTATCCACAACCGTCCCCGGAGTAATGACACGCACAACATCGCGCTTGACCAAGCCCTTTGCCGTCTTTGGGTCCTCCACCTGCTCGCAGATGGCAACCTTATAGCCACGTTCCACCAAACGGGCAATATATCCATCCGCAGAATGGAAAGGTACGCCGCACATAGGGGCTCTTTCCTCCTGCCCCCAATCCTTCCCCGTCAGGGTGATTTCCAGCTCCTTCGAGGCAATGACCGCATCCTCGAAAAACATCTCATAAAAATCCCCTAAACGAAAAAAAAGCAGACAATGCTTATATTGTTCTTTAATTTCAAAGTATTGCTGCATCATGGGTGTGATTTTCGCCATGGATGTTGTCCTCCTTCTCCTTTTTCTGCAAGCAAACCCGAATAAAGAACGGATTCTCTATTCGGGCTTTTCTTCCTTTATTTCTATTTGAATCAGTGGCAGCCGCCGCCGCAGGAGGAGCAGCAGCTGGGATCGCAGCCGCCGCCCTGTTCGGGTTCTTCGCCTGTCAGGGTTGCTGTGATGATGTTGAATACGGAATTTACGAAGTTATTGAAATTCTGTTCCGCAATGTACAAATCAGATGCCAGCTTATTGGTTCTGATTGCTTCGCCCTTTGCCTTCATCTGTTCATTGAAGGCTCTCTGCTCCTCTATGGAAATGCCGCCTGCATTCATCTTTGCTTCAAAATCATAATGCAGCTTTGTGTATTCCTCTACCAGCTTTGCAATTTCGGGGTCACTTTCGTATGCAGCCTTTGCCGCTACCAGTGCTTCCACCTGAGGGGTTTTCTGCAATTCCTCACCCAATGCTCTTGCCATTTCAAAAATCGTTGCCATAATGCTTCACCTTACATCCTTTCGCCTATTAAATAAAATGTTTTGTTTTCTGTAATCTTCACAGGAACCATCTGCCCGATTAAGTCCTCCGTGCCCTTAAAATGCACCAGCATATTGTTATCGGCACGCCCTGTCAGAACAGTCTTATCCTGCTTGCTTGCTTCCTCTGCAAATACCGTCATCACCTTGCCCAGCTGCTCCTCATGCACCTCATGCACGATGGGGTTAAGAATATTGAGCATCCTGTCGAAGCGATCCTTAATGACATTCTCCGGCACCTGATTTTCCATAGTTGCCGCAGGGGTGCCTGTCCGCTTGGAATAAATAAAGGTAAACGCGGTGCTGTAACGGGATTTGCGGATGACATCCAAGGTTTCTTGGAAATCCTCCTCCGTTTCCCCGGGGAAGCCCACGATGATATCCGTGCTCAGGGTGATATCCGGCATTGCCGCTCTTGCCTTGCGCACCAGCTCCATGTAGGATTCCTTTGTATAATGGCGGTTCATGCGGCGCAGAATTTCATCACTACCGCTCTGCACAGGCAGATGCAGATATTTACATACCTTATCACAATCCGCCATTGCCTGTATCAGCTCATCGGACAAATCCTTCGGGTGAGAGGTCATGAAACGAATCCGTTCAATCCCCTCCACCTCGTTCACCATCCGCAGAAGCTCTGCAAAGGAAACGGGTGTTTCCAGATTTTTGCCATAGGAGTTTACATTCTGCCCTAAAAGCATAACCTCCTTCACGCCGTCCGCCGCAAGCCTTCTTACCTCCGCGAGGATATCCTCAGGGGTACGGCTGCGCTCTCTGCCGCGCACATACGGCACGATGCAGTAGGAACAGAAGTTGTTGCAGCCAAACATAATATTGACCGATGCCTTATAGGGGAAATGCCGAATCGCAGGCAAATCCTCCACAACCTCACGCTGCTCCTGCCAGATATCATACACCGTTTCGCCGCTTTCCATGCGTGTTGCCACAAGCTCCGGCAGCTTGTAGAGATTAAATGTGCCGAAGACGATATCCACATGGCGATATTTCTGCCGCAGGGTCTGCAAAACCGTTTCCTGCTGCATCATGCAGCCGCAAAGCGCAATCACCGCATCGGGATTTTTTGTTTCCTTATAGTGCTTCAGCCAGCCCAGCTTGCCATATACCTTCTGCTCCGCGTTTTCGCGCACACAGCAGGTGTTGTAGATGATAAAATCGGCCTCTGTTTCCTCGTCTGTTCTGTCAAAGCCCATTTCGTCAAGCATCCCTTCCAGCTTTTCGGAATCATGCGCGTTCATCTGACAGCCCATCGCAAGGGAATAGAATTTTTTCTTTCTGCCGTTTTCTGCCGCAAAGGCATCATTTTCCGCACGAATGGCGCGGATATATTCCAGCTGTCTTGCCAGCTCTGTTTCGCCCGGCTTAACAGCAGTTCCAGCTTTCCTTTCCATTCTTTCTTCCTCTCGAAACTGAATTCTTATGAAAAGACAGTCTTTCACAAGTATATTTCAGTATAGCATACCTTCCCTGCTTTCTCAATGATTTTTCCCCAAAACTTACAGAAAAGGCTTACGCAAAGGAAAGCACCTCAAGCGAGTTGCCATGCTCCTTTATAATTTGCATAAGATCCGCCGTTTTCAGATAAACCGATGCCGTATTGTCATTGGGATGCACCCCGATTTCCTCCTTTTCCAGAAAATCTCTGTCCAGAAAAACCTTTACGGCGCAGGCAGTATCATTCAAAATGCCCAAGGGTGTCACTGCCCCTTTTTTCAATCCAAGATATTTTTCCAGACGCTCCTCCGATGCAAAGGAAAGCCTTACGCCGCCAAGCTTCTCGCCCAGCTCCTTCAGATTCGCCTGCTTATCGGCACGAATTACCACAAGAAAATGATTTTTTCCCTTCTGGTCTCGCAAAAAGAGATTTTTTGCCGTCTCCTCCATTTTTTCCAGACCTAGCTCCTCCATCTCCTCAATGGTATAAACCGCTTTATGCTCCACCCAACGAAAGGGGATTCTTTTTTCCTTCAGAAATACCTTTACTTCTTCTTTTCCAAACATTTTCATCTGCTCCCTTCCTGCCTCTTTCTTTTCCTTCGTCTTTCTTCTTTTCCTGCGTCTTTCTAAGGAAGATAGTATCATATTTTCCGCGAAAAATCAGCAAAAGCAACGGGGTTTTCAAAGAGATTCCCTCATTGTTTACAAAACGTTCATATTTCAGCCACATCAGATTCATATTGACAGGATATGATAAAGATGTCCTCAAAGAAGAGGATAATGAATAAACATAGTATACATACCCTCCCCTTTACAGAGAGCCACTTCCCCGGTGGCTCTTTTCCCTTTATATACGCCTTATATACGCCTTTTTCGATTGTTTTTTCCCCTCTGATTTGCTATACTTGAAAAAACAAATATAAAACCGATATACAAAAGAAAGAGGTGCATTTTCTGTGAATGAGATTTTATCTGATGCAAAAAAGATAATTCACAATGCCATTCAGGCATCCCTTCCCGATGAAGCCGTAAAAAAGTTCATCGGCGGCAAGACCTTCGCTTTTGAAGGAAGGGTGATTGTCATTGCCATCGGCAAAGCGGCTTGGAACATGGCAAAGGCGGCGGCGGAAAATATCCCCCACAGGATTGATGCAGGCATTGTTCTGACGAAATATGACCATGCGAAGGGCGAAATCCCCGGCTTTACCATCCTGGAAGCAGGACATCCCCTTCCCGATGAAAATACGATTCTCGGCACACAGAAAATCATGGATGCCGTTTCCGGTTTAACTGAAAAGGATACGGTGTTCTTTCTGGTTTCGGGCGGCGGCTCTGCACTTTTTGAATGTCCTGCCGGCGAGCTGACCCTTGCGGATTTTCTGGACATCACCGACCAGCTTTTGAAATGCGGCGCGGATATCGTGGAAATCAACACCATCCGCAAGCATCTTTCTGCCGTAAAGGGCGGCAAATTTGCGAAGCTTTGTGCCCCTGCACAGGTGTACTGCATTGCTCTGAGCGATATTCTGGGCGACCGCCCCGATTCCATTGCCTCCGGTCCTGCCTGCGCGGATGCATCCACGGTGGCAGAAGCATTTGCCATCTCGGAAAAATACAAGCTCAAGCTGACAGAGGAAATGCGAAAGCAGCTTGCCATGGAAACGCCGAAAACGCTTGCCAACGTCACCATGGAAATCACAGGCAGCGTGACACAGCTTTGCGCCGATGCGGCAAGGGCGGCAGAGCAGCTTGGCTATACCCCTCTGGTTCTGACGAATATGCTTGACTGCGAGGCAAGGGAGGCCGGCAGATTTCTTGCATCCATCGCAAAAACAATCCGGAAGGACGATCTGCCCCTGCGCCCGCCCTGTGCCATTCTCTGCGGCGGCGAAACCGTTGTGCATATCACCGGGAAGGGCAAGGGCGGCAGAAATCAGGAGCTTGCCCTTGCGGCGGCGGAGCGCATTGCCGGCATGGAAGGCATTGTGATTGCGGCGGCAGGCTCTGACGGTACGGATGGACCGACCGATGCCGCAGGCGGTATTGTGGACGGGAAAACCTGCGGTATCCTTGCGGAAAAGGGCATATCCATTCCTGCGGTTCTTGCGGAGAATGATTCCAATACCGCATTGGCGGCGGCAGATGCCCTTCTCATCACAGGAGCAACCGGCACAAACGTAAATGATATTTATCTTCTTCTCTGCCAATAAAAACTAAGTCGAAAGCAAATCACCTTCGTGGGGCGCGCCCCTGCGGAGGTTTTTGTTTTTTGTTCGGCGCAACAGCTGTTTCTAAAAAAATACAAAACAATACAACTTTTCTTTCATCTGTCTTGTCACTTGTAAATAATTGTGCTATACTTAATTCCACTGCAAAAAAATTTATTTACAATACTTATTTACAAAATACAGTAGAATCGAGGAAAAGCATGAATATCAAAGATGAAATCAAAGCCTTAAAGGAACAGAAAAATGCAGTCATTCTGGCGCATTATTATGTAGCGGATGAAATTCAGGAAATCGCCGATTATGTCGGGGATTCCTTCGCGTTGAGCAAAACGGCGGCAACCCTGCCCAACCCCATCATCGTTTACTGCGGTGTCTCCTTCATGGGGGAAAGCGGCTGTCTGTTAAGCCCCGAAAAGAAGGTGCTGATGCCGGATGCAAGCGCGGACTGCCCCATGGCGCACATGGTAACAAAGGCAGAGGTGGACGCGGCAAGAGAAGCCTACGAGGATTTGGCGGTTGTCTGCTACATCAATTCTACAGCGGAAATCAAATCCTGGTCTGACGTAAGCGTGACCTCCGCCAACGCGGTGCAGATTGTCCGCAACCTGCCCAATCAGAATATCCTCTTTATTCCCGATCAGAACCTCGGTCGCTTCATTGCGGCGCAGGTGCCTGAAAAAAATATCATTCTCGTCAATGGCTACTGCCCCATCCATCAGAATATCTCTCCTGCCGAGGTACAGGAGCTGAAGGACGCACACCCCAATGCAGAGGTTCTGGTGCATCCCGAATGTCTGCAGCCTTTCGGACTTTGTGGGCTCCACCACAGACATTATGCGCTATGCAAAGGATTCCTCTGCGGGTGAATTTATCATCGGAACGGAAATCGGCGTGCTGTATGAGCTGAAAAAACGCAACCCCGATAAGACCTTCTATTTCCCGAAAACAGCACCCACCTGCAGGGACATGAAGCTGATTACATTGGAAAAGGTGCTGCATGTTTTGCAGACAGAGGAAAATCAGGCATCCGTAGACCGGGCACAGGCAGAAGCGGCAGGCAACACCCTGACACGCATGCTGGAGCTGAGCAAATAAGGAGGAGCATAAAATGGAAAAAGAGCTTACCTATAACACCGTCATCGTCGGCGCAGGAGTCAGCGGCTTATATGCCGCACTCAAGCTGCCCAAGGAGCAGAACATTCTTCTCATCTGCAAGGAGGATTTGCCCAGCTGCGATTCCATGCTTGCACAGGGCGGCATCTGCGTCCAGAGGGATGAAACCGACTACGATTCCTTCTTCGAGGACACCCTCAAGGCAGGGCATTACGAAAATCGCAAGGAAAGCGTGGATATCATGATTCGCAACAGCAGAGCCGTGATCAACGACCTGCTTGCCCTCGGCGTAAGATTTGACAAGGAGGCGGACGGTAGTTTAAAATATACCAGAGAAGGCGCACACGCCAAGCCCCGTATCTGCTTCCATAAGGACATCACAGGGAAGGAAATCACAGAAACACTGCTCAGAAATGTGCAGGCACTGCCCAATGTCACCATTATGGACTATACCGTGATGGAAGACCTTCTGGTGGAGGGAAACACCTGCCATGGCATCGTTGCGAAGGCAGAAAACGGCGATATCCTGCGGATTCATGCGGAAAACACAATTCTGGCAACAGGCGGCATCGGCGGTCTGTATGAACATTCTACAAACTTCCCTTCCCTGACGGGGGATGCACTCCGTCTGGCAGAAAAATACGGCGTGGAGCTGGAAAATATGGACTATGTGCAGATTCACCCCACCAGCCTTTACAGCGAAAAGCCCGGCAGACATTTTCTGATTTCCGAATCTGCCCGCGGCGAGGGTGCAATTCTGCTCAACAGCAAGGGCGAACGCTTTGTCAATGAGCTTCTGCCCAGAGACAAGGTTTCTGCTGCCATCCATGCAGAAATGGAAAAGGAAGGTACAAAGCATGTATGGCTTTCCTTTGCTCCCGTTCCTGCGGAGGATATTGAAAATCATTTCCCGAATATCTACAAAACCTGTCTGGAGGCAGGCTATGATATCAAAAAAGAGCCTGCACCCGTTGTGCCGGCACAGCATTACTTTATGGGCGGCATCCATGTAGACCGCCATTCCAAAACAACCATGGAGCATCTCTATGCTATTGGCGAAACCAGCTGCAACGGCGTACACGGCAAAAACAGACTGGCAAGCAACAGCCTTCTGGAAAGCCTTGTTTTCGCAGAAAAAGCAGCACAGCACATTGCAGGAAAGGAAGGATTAGAATGAACCCGATTACCATGCAAATTGTAGCAGATAAATATATCCGCATGGCTCTGGAGGAGGACATCAACAGCGAGGATGTTTCCACCAACGCAGTCATGCCGCGGTATCAGCTTGGCACAGTCGATTTAATCTGCAAGCAGGACGGCATCATTGCCGGTCTGGATGTGTTCGCGAGGGCGTTTCAGCTTCTGGATGAAAAAATAGAAATTGCCTTTCATGCCGCCGATGGAGATGCTGTGAAAAAGGGGCAGCTTCTGGCAACCGTGACGGGAGATATCCGTGTTCTGCTTTCCGCAGAACGCACCGCCCTCAATTATTTGCAGCGCATGAGCGGCATCGCAACCTATACGAATGCCGTTGCAAAGCTGCTTGCGGGTACAAAAACAACCCTTTTGGATACAAGAAAAACCACTCCCTGTATGAGAGTGTTTGAAAAATATGCCGTAACCGTCGGTGGTGGCTCGAATCACCGCTATAATCTTTCCGACGGCGTAATGCTGAAGGATAACCATATCGGCGCAGCAGGCGGCGTAAAGGAGGCCATTGCCGCAGCAAAGGCGTATGCTCCCTTCGTCCGCAAAATCGAAGTCGAAACGGAAACTCTGGATATGGTAAGAGAAGCAGTCGAAGCCGGTGCAGATATCATCATGCTGGATAACATGAGCCCTGCGGAAATGGCGGAGGCCATCCGCATCATTGACGGCAGAGCAGAAACCGAATGCTCCGGCAATATGACAATCGAAAATATCAAAACCATCACAGCGCTTGGGGTAGATTATGTATCCAGCGGTGCGCTGACCCATTCCGCACCTATTCTGGATATCAGCCTGAAAAATCTCCATGCGGTGGAATAAGCAGGAGTGATTGAAAAAATGACTGGCACAGAAAGACGAAAGAAATTATTAAATCTGATGAGGGAATCAAAAACACCTCTCTCCGGCGGTGCGCTCGGCTCTGCCACGGGGGTCAGCCGTCAGGTGATTGTCCAGGATATTGCTTTGCTTCGCACAGAGGGCTATTCCATTCTGGCAACGGCAAGGGGCTATCTTCTGGAAGAGCCTGCGGATACCATGCGGCTGTTCAAGGTCTTCCATGATGCCGCGGCAACAGAGGAGGAGCTGACGACCATTGTGGATTTAGGCGGCTGTGTCGTGGATGTCATGGTAAACCACAGAGTCTATGGGAAGGTTTCCGCTCCCCTGCAAATCAAAAACCGCAGAGATGTACAGGCGTTTCTGAAAAATCTGGAAAGCGGCAAATCCACTCCCCTTTTAAATGTCACCTCAGGGTATCATTTTCACCATGTTTCCGCCGAAAGCGAGGAAATTCTGGATGAGATTGAGGATGCCCTGCGCCGCAAGCATTTCCTGACAGAGGTTTTCCCCTATGAGCAGGAGGAAATCCGAAAATAAGACGATTTTTGCCAAATTCTATAAAAAACAGGCTTTCCGATACGAAATTCCTTGAATTATGCAGAAAATAATGATAAAATGTTTTGGTGAAATTTTAAGGAGGAGGGTTCCTAATGTCAGGACATTCTAAGTTTGCAAATATCAAACATAAAAAAGAAAAAAACGATGCAAAAAAAGGTAAAATCTTTACCATGCTGGGCAGAGAAATTCAGGTTGCGGTAAAGGCCGGCGGTCCCGACCCCGCCGTAAACGGCAAGCTGCGTGATGTTATCGCAAAATGCAAAGCCAACAACATGCCAAACGATACCATCGACAGAAGTATCAAAAAGGCTGCCGGCGGCGGTGAAGACGTAGAATACGAAAACGTAACCTACGAAGGCTATGGCCCCAACGGCGTAGCTGTTATTGTAGAAGTGCTGACAGATAACAGAAACCGTGCAGCAGCCAATGTCAGAAACGCCTTCACAAAGGGTGGCGGCAACATGGGCAACAGCGGCTGTGTATCCTTCATGTTCGATGAAAAGGGTCTGATTGTGATTGATAAGGAAGAAATCGATATGGACGAGGAAGAGCTGATGATGGCTGCTCTGGATGCAGGCGCAGAGGACTTCGCCGCAGAGGAGGACAGCTACGAAATCACAACCGCACCCGATGATTTCTCCGCAGTGCGCGAAACACTGGAGGCAGCAGGCATCCCTATGGCAAGCGCCGAGGTAACCATGATTCCCCAGACCTATACGGAGCTGACAGACGAAGAGGATATCAAGAAGATGAATAAGCTTCTGGAAATGCTCGACGATGACGATGATGTTCAGAACACCTACCATAACTGGGATGAATAATTTATCACTATAAAATTCTGTAAAATCAGCATTTCTCATCTTGATATTCACTTTTATGCATCAATTTTTGCATGAAAATACAACAAACAATGATGTACAGAACCTCTTTAATTATGACGTGCAATAGCACTATAATTAAGGAGGTTTTTTCATGAAAAATGAGACTGCATTAAACAGATACTCATTTGATTTGAAATTGCGAAAGCTACATTTCCACCAAAAGCATTTAGCAACTGCTTTTTATAAGCTGGCAAACTCTTATTAGAGTTTTCAGTATTACTTATGGAATTAAGGAATGGTTTATTCATGGTGTTTAACCCTTGAGCTGACCCAATTAACTGGCTAGAATCCCTTTATCCTTTAATGGTATATTAAGTGGCTCAATATTTTTATAAAAGACTAAAATGTCCTTTGGTATTATAAGTTGTGCCATGATTACAAAAGATTTGTCCACACATTATCAATATCATAGTTTACAATACTTTGTGTCTTTGATAATATAATAAATATAGAAACTTGGAATTACCATATTTAGTGAACAAAAAGGGGTTCGTGTTATATGCTTATACAATGTCCAGAGTGCGGTAAAGATATATCTGATAAATCAGACAAATGTATCCATTGTGGATACCCATTACAGCAAACAAAGCAAAATATATGTCTTGTAAATGACAAGGAATACGATTTAAGTTTTTTACTTGATGATTCGTTAAAAGATATTGAAAAACTTGTCATGTTTGTACAATTAACAGATTGTTATTTTGTTGCATGTGATGATACAATCACTCAAATTATTCAAACAAAAACAATACCACCTTATATCAACTGTATTACAAATACAGAACAAAAATTAAAAGAATCACTTCCTCACTGTCCCAAATGTGGATCTACATCCATTTCCACAGTAAATCGTGGTTTTTCCATCATTACTGGCTTTATCGGCTCTGGCAGCCCCAGAAATGTATGTCAAAAATGCGGCTATAAGTGGAAGCCCTAATAAAAGTCATACTTTAAAAGAAACCTCTTTCCCCTTGGCGTTTCGATACGCCCCCGACGGTTCATCCGCCAGAGGAAAGAGGTTTTTTATTTCTTTATTTCTTTATTTCTTTATTTCTTTATTTCTTTTTTATTCCTGCCATGCAATGCTGCTGCCGGCACTGCCCTTTTTCACGATAATCTTCTTATCAATGCTTTCCTTCAGTTCGGAAACATGGGAAATAATTCCCACCAGACGATTCCCATAGGAAAGCCTTTGCAGCATCTGCACCGCCTGCTCCCTTGACTGCTCATCCAGAGAGCCGAAGCCCTCATCAATGAACATCGCATCCACGCGGACACCGCCTGCGTGCGCCTGAATCACATCGGAAAGCCCCAATGCCAAGGAAAGCGAAGCCTTAAACGCTTCCCCACCCGAAAGCGAACGCACCGAGCGGCTTTTGCCCGTATAATGGTCAAGCACCTCCAGCTCCAAGCCCGCCTGCGAGCGTTTATTCATCGCCTTCTCTGCGTGCAGCAAAAGATATCTGCCCTCTGTCATATCCTGCAAACGCAGATTTGCCGCCTGCAAAATCCTTCGGAAATAAACCCCCTGCACAAATTGTTCAAAGGCGATTTTCTCCTTACCGGGCAATTCCCCGTTGGCAGTGCGAGAAAGCTCCCGAATCGGGAGATACGCCGCCGCAGCGTGCATCCTCTCCTGCCATTCCTTCCTTGCATTTTGCAGGAGATTTGCCAGAACAGCAGCCTGTTTTCTTGTTTCATCTGCCATCTGCTTTTTCGCCGCGCGTTCCGTCAAAAGCGTTTTTCGCTCCTCCTCCAAAGCGGAAACATCCTTCCGCTCCTTTTTCGCACAGCTTTCCGCAAGCATTGCTGCCAGCTGCTTCTGCTTTTCCAAAGCTGCGAAAAACTGTCTGTTTTCTTCCTCCGCACGCTCCAATACCGTGCGCTCTGTGAGATATGCTTCATATTCTGTCTGATTTGCAAAGCTCTTTTCCCGCAAAACGGCAAAAAATTCTGCTTCCGCTCCCTGCTCCGTCTTTGCGGCGGCTTGGCTCTCCTGCTCTGCCTGCTTGCGCAGGGCAAGAAAACGCTCCTTTTTCTCGCGTGTCTGCTGCAAAGTCTCCTGCAGGTCGGATTCCTTTTTCTCCGCAAGAGAAATTTCCTTCTGCAAAGCAGCGCATTTCTCTGTCAGCACTGCGGCAGTCAAATTTCCAAGCTGCGCCTGCAACAGGCTATATTCGCCCTGCTTCTGCCGCAAAGCGGTGTTCGTTTCCTCCGCCCTTTTCTGCAATGCTGCCAAGGCGGCTTGGCTTTTCGCAATGCGTTCCTGCAAGCCTTCCTTTTCGGGGCGCAGGGCTTCTGCTTCGTCTATCTTCCTTTGCTTCTCTGCCAGAAGTGCCGTTTCCTGCTTGAATGCGACTTCTGCCGTTTCCTTTTCCGCATAAAGCCCCTCCGCAGCTGTCCCCAGCCTTTCACAGCCTATGCGGAACGCTTCCTGCGCCAAGAGCAGCTTTTCCCCTGCAACCTTCGCCTGCTCGGATGCCCTTCGCAGAGCCGCGCTTGCCGTTTCCTCCTGCGCCTTTTTCTCCTGCCATTCCGCCTGCGTGATGGCATTTTCCGTCAGCGCCGCCTTATGGGGATGGTGCGTTGCGCCGCAGACAGGGCAAGCCATCCCCTCCGTGAGGTTTTCCGCCAGAAAGCCTGCCTGTTCGCGCAGATAAAGCGTTTCCGCCTGCGTTGCCGCTGCCTTCGCCGCCTGCCATGCCTCCTCCGACGCGAGGTATTTCTTCTGCATGCCCTGCAAATCCCTTTCCTTTTTGGAGATATCTGTTTTCTGTTGCAGAAGTGTTTCGATGCTTTCGATAAATTCTTTTTTTCGGGTAATCGTCTGCTCCTGTGCTTTCTTCTCCAACAGCAGCTTTTCCTGCATAAAAAGCATCGCCTGCCATTCCTGCTGTGCCGTTTCCTGCGCCGTGAGCATTTCCTGCAACGCCTGTATCTCAGCTTCCGCCGCGCTTTTCTCCGCAGAAAGCCGCTCTGTCTCCTGCTTTGTTTTTTCCCTCTGCCAAACCCGTTCTTCGTCCGCCTTCAGTCTGCGCAGAAGGCTTCGTTTTTCCTCAAGCTGTGGCTTTTCTGCATCCAGAAGCAGCTTTTCCGCCTGTAAACGGGCAAGTATTTCCTCCGCCTGCTTCTCCTTTTCCGCGTTTTCGATGGCACCTCTCTGCCAGTTTACTCGCGTTTTTTCCGCCGTTTTCCAAGCCTGCTCCAAGGGGAAAACAAAATCAAGCGCATCTCGCTGCTTTCTCAGCCTTGCCGTTTCTGCCTGTTTTTCGGGCAGAAGTGCCGCCTGCGTTTCCAAAAGCCGCCGTGCTGCCGCCGCCTTCGCAAAAAGCTGCTCCGTTTCCGCGCCTTCGCTGATGGCATGCTCCAGCTCGCTAAGACGTTTTTGCTGTGTTGTCAGGGCTTCATCTGTTTCCTGTAGGCTCCGCTCCATTTCCTGCAAGCGTTTTTCCTGCACGGAAAGCAGCTCCTCCCCGTCGAAAAGCGCTTCCTTTTCCAAGGCTTCCCCCGTCATTTCGCTGAAATGTCTCACCAACTGCTTTTCGCTGTCCTCCAAGGCAATGCGTTTTTCTCGCTCCGCATCCTTCAGCCGTTTCTGAAAGGCGGCATAGAGGTCGGTATGGAACACCCTGCGGAAAATATTGCCGCGCTCTGTGCTGTCCGCATAAAGCAGCTTCAGAAATTCCCCCTGCGCAATCATGGAAATCTGCTTGAACTGCTTTGCATCCACGCCCAAAATCGTTTCAATCTCGTTTTTCACAGGCGTAAATCCGGTCGCAAGTGTTGCCCGCTCCGCGCCCGATTCCTGATACAACGCCGCATCCGCACTCTCCGCCGTCATGCCCTCGCCGCGCAGCTTGGGTCGCTGATACGCCGGGTTGCGCACCACGCGGTACTGTCTGCCCTGATGGGAAAACGTCAGCGACACAAAGCTTTTGGTCTGCGGCTTCGCAAAGTCGCTCCGCATACTGTCCACACCACGGTTCGAGCCGCTCGCCTCACCGAACAGCGCAAAGCAGATGGCATCAAAGAGCGTGGTTTTCCCTGCGCCTGTGTCGCCGCTGATGAGAAAAAGCCCCTGCTTTCCCAGCCGTTCAAAGGAAATCTCCGTTTGCTCCGCAAAGGGGCCAATGGCGGAAATCGTCAATTCTAATGGTTTCATGCCTTCTCCTCCGTTCCCTTCCAGATGCACTCCAATAGCTTTTTCTGCGTTTCATCCAGTTCCTTTTCGTTCTGCCTTTCAAAAAAGCGCGCAAACAATTCCTCCGGGCGGGCAGTCTCTGTATCCAAAAGCACCTCATCGGAAAACGAAGCTGCCTGCTGTTCAAATTCCAGCGTCATTAAATTCGGGTAAATGCGCCGCAGCTGTCCCACAGGGTCAAGCAGGGCTTCGCTGTTCGTCAGGATGCAGCGGATATAATCCTCCGAGCCGCCCGTTTCCCTTCCTGCCGCAAGGATTTCCTCCAACGGGCCCTTGATTTCCCGAAACTGCCGCTTTGTTTCCAGTGGGATAAAATCCAGAGAAACCACACCTTTTTCCTTGAGTTCAACAACCGTAATGCCCTTTTTCCTGCGGATTTCCGAAAAGGAATATGGCATGGGAGAGCCGGCATAGCGCACCGTTTCCCTTCCCAACTTCTGCGGATTGTGCAGATGCCCCAGCGCGACATAATCAAAATCAAAAAACAGCCCTGCATCAATTTCATCCACGCCGCCCAGGGAAAGCGTTTCGGAATCACTGCGCTCCGCCGCCCCTCTCCACGTCACAAACTGATGCACCAGAATCACGTTTCGCTTGGAAAAATCAATCTTCTCTCGTTCCAACAAAAGCTTTGCCGCCGCATAGGAAGAAGCCTCCTCCTCGCGCAGCAGGGCGTTCACATGCGCCGGCTTGAAAAATGGAAGCAGCCAGATTTCCACCGTACCATATTCATCCGTTTCCGTAACATGCGCCAATCCCTCGCCAATGCTGCCGCTGATATGGATGCTTTCCCTGCCGAAAATTTCCTTGCCGAATTCCAGACGCTGTGCGGAATCATGGTTGCCTGCAATCAGATAGGTATGCAGTCCTCGTTTGGATACTTCCGTCAGAAAATCATTCAACAGCTTCACCGCCTCTGTCGGCGGCACAGGCTTATCGTAAATATCACCGCTGATGAGCAGTGCCTGCGGCTGTTCCTCGTCTATGCTCCGCAGAATTTCCAAAAGCAGCTCCCTCTGCTCCTCCAGCATGGAAAATTCATTCACACGCTTGCCGAGGTGCAGGTCTGATAAATGAAGAAATCGCATGGTTTTCTTCCTCCATAAATGCCTGATTAAAGAATAATCTCTTCTATTTTACAGGTATGTTCTTTCGTTGCTTTTTTGTAATTAATTCCTACAAGGTAATATCCAGATAAATCACATCGTAATGATTGAGATATTTTTCAAAAGTTGCATCCTCCGGTATCATCCAACGCTGTCCTTTTTTTTACTGCACCATATATTTGTCTGCTTTTGCACAGCGCATTTACCTGACGTTTTGAAAGATTCCATTTATCTGCTGCCTGTAGAGATGTTATATATTCCATTGAATCCATCCTTTCTGACTTAATTTCTGTTATTCCAATTATAACCGGGAAGTGGGAAGTAAGCAACGCTCGCTTCCCACTTCTCTATATCTGAAGGGTATGACATTGCGTTTTCATACGCTTCTCCTTTCGCTTTTTTATTATTTTTCTTTGTTTTAACGTTTCTTTTTCGTTTGCAATATAATTCTATCTTGAATTTTAAATCTTGTTCTGTCATTTTAGACCTTTCTCACTGTCAAATTTGGACACGTTTTGTGCTTATTGGTTATTTTTAACAATTTTATAGTTTTATTTTTATGCATTTTCAGCATTTAATTTTTCCAAAACTTCCTCTACATCAATACCATGAACCATACATGCTTCCTCTAAAGTTTCAGCTTGAGATGCAGGACATCCAAGGCAATGCATACCAACACTTAATAATATATCAACCTTTTCTGGTGCTTTTTCTACAATTTCTCCTATTTTTGTATTTTTTTCTATTTTCATGATTTTCCTCCTAAAAAATATTCTCTTAATTATTTTAATATTTTATCATATTTTTATTCAAAAGTATAGACAAATCCAAAATTTTATAGTATTATGGTAAAAATTGGAAGGATGTGATTTTCTTAAAAATTTATATTTTCTTTGTATTGCTTATATTTAACGCATTTATTGTACTTTATTACATTTATTCTTGTTTTGCTCTTTATTTTGGACAGGTCAGCGCCTGTGGTGTCCACGTAGGTGAATGTACTTTTCTGACGTACCTTCACCTCTTTTTCCGTCCCGCCTCTGACTTCGACCGGTGATATCTTCTTTTGTTCTTTTTCTGTATATTTCTGACATTTTCCGAAACCATAATTCAATAAAGTGATCGCATCTCTGACCCTGGCTTTGCTGTCGTCTGCTGCCATGATCACGGCGATCAGATCAATATCATCTTTTCTTCCGGTTGCGGATACACAGAATTTGGCTTTACCGGTAGAGCCGGTCTTTAACCCGGTTGCATATTCATACTGACGGATCAGTTTGTTTGTATTCGTAAGTCCGAATTCTGATTCGCCCTTTTGGGTTTTATGTGTGATATTCTCCATCCAGATGTTGCAGTAATCAAAGATCTGCGGATATGTAATGATCAGTTCTTTTGACATCAGTGCAATATCCCTTGCCGTTGTCAGATGACCGTCTGCATCCAGACCGTTGCAATTTAAATGTGTATTTTTCATGTCAAGATCCTTTGCCCGTTTGTTCATCTTTGCAACAAATTCTTCTTCGTTTCCACAGATATATTCAGCCATTGATACACAGGCATCGTTTGCGCTGGCTACAGAGATACATTTGATCAGCGTATCTACCGTCTGTGTCTCCCCAGGCTCCAGAAACACCTGTGAACCGCCCATGGACGCCGCATATTCAGATGTTGTCACTTCATCCGCCAGCTTGATCTGGCCGCTTTCCAGTGC
>OLWB01001080.1_pt1 | contig 27016 bp, 24 predicted proteins | sample 1673331 | NCBI WGS metagenome assembly OLWB01 (sample SAMEA3178943, study PRJEB25190) | human gut metagenome | biome: human gut; feature: human-associated habitat; material: faeces | place: Austria | collected 2013
CTCGGATCCTCCGTATTACCGCGGCTGCTGGCACGGAGTTAGCCGATCCTTATTCGTACGATACTTTCAGACAGATACACGTATCTGCGTTTACCCTCGTACAAAAGCAGTTTACAACTCATAGAGCCGTCTTCCTGCACGCGGCATGGCTGGTTCAGACTTGCGTCCATTGACCAATATTCCTCACTGCTGCCTCCCGTAGGAGTCTGGTCCGTGTCTCAGTACCAGTGTGGGGGGAAAACCTCTCAGTCCCCCTATGTATCATCGCAATGGTGAGCCGTTACCTCACCATCTAGCTAATACAACGCATGCCCATCTTTAACCACCGGAGTTTTCAACCTCAAAAGATGCCTTCTGAAATATTATGGGGTATTAGACCAAATTTCTTCGGATTATCCCCCTGTTAAAGGTAGGTTGCATACGCGTTACGCACCCGTGCGCCGGTCGCCGGCAGAAGTAGCAAGCTACTTCTTCCGCTGCCCCTCGACTTGCATGTGTTAGGCCTGCCGCTAGCGTTTATCCTGAGCCAGGATCAAACTCTCCATTGTAAAAAATTTAAATCTTAGCTCTACTCAAAGGTATGTTGAAAATTATTACCGTCTTTATCAGACTGGTAAGAATAAACTTTAGCTGCTTAAATACTTCAAAGAACTTATTCTTTTCTTACAAAATTTCGTCGTTTCAACGCCCTGTAAAATTCTTATCGAACTTTCGGGGCCACAAAGGTAAAGAGTATTTTTCAAATCTCCAAACTTTCGCTGAGAAACTTTCGAAATATTTTTAAAGAACCTTGTTGTTAAACTTCCGTTTCAATCGTCTAACGGGGCGCAAAGATATGTGTTCGTTTCGAAACTACCAAATCTTTTTTTGAAAATTTTCAAACCTTTTCAGAACGCTTTGCCAGACTTGTCTTTCGTTTAGCGGGTGCAAATATAGAGACTTTTAAAGTTTCTTTCCAAATATTTCGGAAACATTTTTTCACTATTTTCCCGACCAAACGTACAAACCGTTATATACAAACGCATTAACGACGCCACGAAAGTTCGCTTTTATACGAGGATCCGTCGCACGCAACCCGCCGAATACGACATTTCGTCGGAAACGGCCGCAGAAATCGGCTGCCGTTTTTTCCGGGAATTCGAATCGCTACCGCAAATCCGTACCGCGCGAACCGTAGGATTTCGCCACTTACACCGTCCGGTTCTGCCAGCCGCGTCGAAAAAACGTCCGGAAATTTCCCGAAAAAACATCCGTTTTTCGGTATCTGTCGACCGAAAGCGTCCGAAAACCGTCGTTCCGGACGGTAAAAAATCCGGCACCGGCCGTCGGTGCGACCGCATTAGTCGGAAATCCGGCAACGGATTTCCGATCCGCTACCGGGAAAGCCGGGCCCAATCGGACGAAAAATAGGCCGCCTGGAGTTTTTCGAGCATCGCCGAATCGTTTTCCCGCATAAATAAATTTTCGAGATCCTTATAAATATAGAATTGCAGCCAGTAACCGTCGCGGTATTGCTCGCGCAGCGAGGAAGGCTGCTGCAGTTTGGCATACCAAAGGGTATTCAATCCGAAACGTTCGGCCGCCTTGCGGGCAGCGACCGCATTCGCCCACATCTTGCCGGACACCTTTTTATATAGACGGGTGAAATCGCCGTATTTGAAATCCGAAACGTCGATCAGTTCGCACCTGTCGTCCACGCCCAGGGCTTTCAGTTCGATCTTCGTCTCAAAAACCCGATCTCCGTCCAGATCGTATTCGATGCAGTCGAGAAAGCCGTTATCGTCGGTATCGGTATATTTAACCGTTGCGAAACTTTTAGGAGCCTTGTTCTGCCACGACCGGTCGTATCCCTGGAAATAACGGGCCGTTTGGTCGATGCGCCAGCACCCCCACTCCGCGCCGTACAGGTGGATACGCCCGTCGAAACGGCCGACATACAACCGTCCTCCGCCGGAATTGTCCAGATCCCACTCCCCGCGGTCGCCGGCCCAATCGGATTGGGGATGATTGTCCACGCCGCCTTTACCCGAACCCATTTTGAACGGATCCATCGGATAATAGAACTCGACCCGTTCCCAACGGGCGCAATCGTCGTCCTCGTCGAACACCAGGTAGGCCTGCTTCCACTCTCCCCGGCGATAGATCAGATTCCAGGCGTTCTTATGGTCGGCATAAATCAGTTCGGTCAGCTCGCGGAAACGCGGGTCGATGAAAAAGCGGTCGGCCTCGGGCAACCCGCGCATGTTCCGCAACGCGTGCACCTGATCCGTATAATCGAACCCGCCGCCCATAAAGCCGAGCGTACAGTCGAAATCGAAATCGTTGCCCGGCGCATTGTCGTTGTCCAGATCGACGGCGATCGATACCCAATCGGCCCGGCCGGCAACCTGCTGCTTCTCGAATCCGTCGGCCTGAGCCGCCGGATCGGGCTGCGGCGTATCGACAATCCGGATCGCCATCTCCGACAGTCCGTCGCGGTCGGGATCGTAGAACAGGAACGGATTCTCCCAGTTCAGCCGCAGGTCTTTCATCTGATCGGTCGACGTATGTATCTTGATAAAGGCCGACTGCCCGCTGTAATCGGTATAAAAATCCGAGATGCCGTACTTCTCCCAGCATTCGAGCAACATCGTGTTCCAGTTGATGTAGTTGAACACCCCGTCGCGGTCGGTATCCAGCACGATCATGTAGTGCCCGTTCGGCCATCCCCGCGCGACGCCCTCTTTCGGATACTCGGCGATCAACTGCAAGTCGGCCCGGCCGTCGCCGTCCAGGTCGGCATACTTGACGACCAAGTCGTAAACGCCGTCCTTGTCGCGGTCGATCAGCAAGCAGTCGTTGTCGAGATCGCCTTCGATGTCGCCTTCCCGCATATCGCCGTCGTCATCGAGCCACAGCACGGGAATATCGTCCCGCGTGACGCTGCGGATCGCATCCGGCTTCCCGTCCCCGTTCAGATCGAGGTACTCCGGCACAAAACCCGTCGGAGGAGGGGGCAGTCGGAAAGAACCGATCTGCAACTGTCGGTTCCAATAGTCGGATGAACCGCCGCGCGCATGCACCGTACCTACGGCACATGCCAGCAAACCGCAAAGGATGATCTCTTTTCTCATGGGGTAGACAAGGTTTTAGGTTATCGATTCCGAAGCAAAATAATCGGACGGCATGCCAACTCGACATTCGCGTCAATGCAACCGTTTGCACAAAAATAGCATATTTTCCGGACAATAAAGAATCTATATTTATCACATAAACAGCCTAAAGTTACTGTTTCATAGAAAATCATGCTCTCCACAAATCAAAAAAAGAACAAAAAAAACTAATCAAGAGTTTTTTATATTTTACAAATAATATAAATTCGAAAATATTTTCAATAAACCTTAAAACATTGTATTTTTACGAAAACGATCGTATTTAAAAGTTTTTCTATGCTGGTTCTCTTTTGTGCTGGAGCTTCTATTTATCTTACCGACAAAAGCACATCAATCAAATCGATCACCATGGGCAGTATAGAAGCTTTAGCCCGAAGCGAATCAGAAGGCTCGAAAGGAGTATCCGTCCCTTACACTGCCGATTGCCCTGTGTATGAAGTTCTCTATGATTCGCAGGGCAATCCGTATTTCGCCGCTACCGGAGAGTTTACCAAAGGGCATGGTAATACATGCACGGCAGGCAGTGGTTCCTGTACTCCCGAACCGGCATGTCTTCAACTTTAATCGAGTGACAAATTTCCGGACCGTCTTTTAAGACGGTCCGGAATAAATAATAAAATTCATTTATGAAAACTCCCCTGTATTTATTCACCCTATTTTTTTCTGGTGCTGCGTATCAAAAAACGATCGCCAGGCAATGACCGACATTTCCGGAATGAGAGAAGTCGTTTTCGATGATAAAAATACCATAAACATAGACAGCGTTATTGCCAACTATCGGTTCGTTCGATTAGATTCTACCGACAATTTTCCAATCGGGGAGCTCTGGCAAACACTTATTACGGACGATCACATAATTCTGGTGGATAAACTTCATTCGAAATCTGTTTTCATTTTCGATAAAACAGGAAAAAACAAAGCGATCATTCACCGCCAAGGTAGAGGTCCGCAAGAATACATATCTTTATTCCACGTAACGCTAACCCCTGACCGACAAAAAATCGCGATCGTCGACGATTTAGGGAAAAAAGTAGTTTTTTTCGACCTGGCTGGAAATTTCATAGAAAGCAAAAAGATTCCGACAACGTTTTTGACGCTCGAATATGCCTCGGCAGACAAAGCGGTCGGTGCAACATACAGAGAGAATCCGGCAGAAGCCGTATCGCCCGGTTCCAAGCATACCGACAATCTAATTTTATTTATGGATCGTAATTTTAATCCCGAAAGCAGCGCTATTCAGAACCGCTATCTCGCCATTTCGTCCACGAAACCCACTTTGAAAAAATTCGGAAACGACATTCAGATCAATCCTTATTTTTGCGATACGATCTACCAGGCGACTCCCGACGGGCAGTTAACGGGAAAATATCACCTGAATATGACATCCATCAATGGCGCCTGCAATTTACCGCCCGACATCACCCAGGAAAGCCTGGAAAAGATGTATAAAACGAATTCTTTCTTTTACGGAGATTATGCGGACGGAAAAGATTTCGCTTTATTCAATATCTCCACGCCTCCGCGTGAAATCATAGCGCCTTACCTGTATTCAAAAACGACCGGCAAAACCTACCGGTTAACTCTGCCTCCACGTAACAACGAAGATTTCTTTACAAAAATTTTCCTTAACGGCTCTTGCGCTTGTTACGAAAATCTTTTTATGGCTGTCATCCCTGCCTACAGAATTATCCTCGGTTCTTCTCCCGCCTGGAAAGAACGACATCCCGAAGTGATGGACGGCTTAACCGAAAACAGCAACCCCGTATTGGTATTTTATGAGCTCCGAGAGCCCGGAAACAATAAGAACAACTACTAACCTGAAAATCGTATTCGCGTTGAGAAAAAATGGAGTTTTAATTCTTCTTTTAATCGTATTGCTTATTACAGATCTCATTTTGATGCGCCGTACAATTATCTCGCACAAAGAAATCCGCATCAAAGATTCTGTCATTCATTCCATAGTATCCGACAATTTCGCTTTGGAATATATAGAAAGCAACTTGTTTTATACTTTCGAATATGACGGAATGAAAATTCAGGATATTCCGATAAAAGATACTGCAGACCGCACGGTTTCTTTGCAAAAAGTCGTATGCGAAAAACCGGCGCTTATTTTCCGCTATCAGCAACGCGATTGCTCCGAATGCATCGCATTCGGTCTTTCCCAATTAGCCGAGTTTGCAGAATCGGCTTCAATTCAAACTATTATATTCGCCGGATACAGTGAAACATATCCATTTAAACAGAGAACGAAAACCATACAGACCAAAAATATAGCGCTATATAACATCGAAAAAATTCTGCCGGTGGATAAACAACAGATCCCTTATTGTTTTATACTCCATCCAGATCTACATATAAGCGAGCTATTTATTCCTGACAAATCTTTTCCGGAAGTGATGAAACGCTATATGCAAATACTGAAAGCGAAGTACTCCTTTATCCAATAAACCATTCGTAGATTTTAAAATCGAAATCTTTTCTTCGTCTCCCCGAATTTCCGAATACAAACCAACAAGGTGCACTTAAAAAAAAGTGCACCTTGTTATATGTAGACAACACCGAACAGCAACCTAAACGGCGGCGGCTACGAAATCGCCCACCTCGGTCGTCGAAGCGGCCTTGCCTCCGGCGCTGACGAGGTCTTCTGTGACGACGCCCGCCTCGATCGCCTTGTTGACGGCGTCGCGGATCGCTTTGCCTTCTTTTTCGAGTCCCACGTGTTCCAGCATCATCGCTGCGGACAAGATCGTCGCCATCGGGTTGGCAATGTTTTTACCGGCCGCCTGCGGGTAGCTGCCGTGAATCGGTTCGAACAGGGCCACTTTCGCTCCGACCGAAGCGGACGGAAGCATACCGAGCGAACCGCTGATTACGCTCGACTCGTCGGTCAGGATATCGCCGAACAGGTTCTCGGTCACGATCACGTCGAAGTGCGTCGGGCGCTGGATGATCTGCATCGCGGCGTTGTCGACGAACATGAATTCGACGGTAACGTCCGGATACTGCGGAGCCATCTCTTTGGCAATCTGACGCCACAGGCGCGACGTGGCGATCACGTTGGCTTTGTCCACGACGGTCAGCTGTTTGCGGCGCTTGCGGGCCAGGCCGAACGCCAGGTGCAGGATGCGTTCCACCTCTTCGCGGGTATAAACACAGGTATCGTAGGCCGTGTTGCCATCCTCGCTACGGCCCTGCGGACGACCGAAATACATACCGCCGGTCAGTTCGCGCACGCACAGAAAATCGGCGCCTTTGACGATCTCGGTTTTCAGCGGGGAACGATCGGCCAGCGAATCGAACACGGCCAACGGACGCAGGTTGGCATACAAGCCGAGCGACTTGCGCATCCGGAGCAGCCCCTGTTCCGGACGCACCTTGGCCGACGGATTGTTATCGTACTTCGGATCGCCGATCGCCCCGAACAGCACCACATCGGCTCCCTGGCAAACGGCGTGCGTTTCGGCCGGATACGGATCGCCGGTCGCGTCGATCGCGCAAGCGCCTACGAGCGCTTTCTGGTAGTTGAACGTGTGTTTGTACTTTGCGGCAACGCTATTCAAAACCTTTACCGCTTCGCCCACGATTTCCGGGCCGATGCCGTCCCCGGGCAAAAGAGCAATTTTCAATTCCATCATTTATTCAATTTACAAATCAGTAATCCATTCATTTCGCGCACCGTTCCGCCGACTCCGGACTTTCCCGCCCCCTACGGCAAATAAGGCGTATAGCGCCACGTTTTCCGGCGGCCGTCCTTCAGCACGACCGTCACCCGGTCGCCCGGACGAAACGGACGCCCGGCGGCCTCTTCGATCCGAACCGTTTTCCGGCCGCGGGACGACTGCTCGGCAGAGACATACCGCAGGCTATCGGCCGCATCGGAGATCCGGTACCGGAACACGCGCAGACTGTCCTTCCCGAACTCCAGATCGAAACGGACGCGTCCGTCGGCATCCGTCAGCACGAAAGTCCCTTTCGCCGGAAATCCGCCCGGCAGGGCCGGCTGCGGATGCCGCCTCCCCAGGCCGCAGACGCTCCCGGCCAGCATAATCCCGACGATGAATCCAGCGAACGTTTTCATAACTTCTACTCCATCAGAATCGGTTTCGGTTCCAGAGCCGGATCGGCGAGCGGCCGGTCGGCGACCGATTTGGTCGAAGTCCGCGGAATCAGCGGACTGTGATTCAACACGAAGTCGATCCGGTCGCGCTGATCGGCCGTCACGGATGTCCGGTCGCCCAGATAATAGTCCATCACGTTGGTCGAACGGAAACGGACGCCGCTGCAGGAAGTCCGGTATTCCAGCTGTTTCCACTCCTCTTCGGTCGTTTCGGGCTTATTCAATTCGTTAAACAGCACCATATACTCGGGACGGCTGTACTTCGGCGTATCGCTGCAATAGTCGTCTCCGTAATCGTCCACGTCGGCGCACAGATCACCCTGTCCGTCGGCAAAAGCATGGAAAAGACCGAGATAATGCCCCATCTCATGCCACAGCGTGAAAGCGCCCTCTTCCTCACTGAAGAAGCTATTATTCAGCGTCATGCCATGCATGTAAGTAGGCAGATAGTCCTGATAAACATCCTTTTCATCGAGTACCAACCCGTCCAGCGGATAACGGGAAGCGGCGAACGGCAAATGCGTGATTCCGGTCACCGTAGCGCCCGCATCGGCTTCTTCCTGCGAAGATTTGAAGCCGAACACCCATATATTGACGTATTGGTTCGGATCCCAGAATATTCCGGCATTGGCCGATCCCTCCGGATGTTTCGAATCCATAAAAGCCACCGGATCCATCGACCCTGCGCCGGCGTACGATACCCGGTGTATCCCCGGCTCCGCCATTTTGTTCCCCTGCGGATCGGTCGCGGCAAGCTTGAACGACACGTCGACGGCGACGCTCGCGCCTCCGCCGAAAAGCGTAGCCGCATAAAACGCATTCAACCGGTTGATATGCCGCACGAAAACCGACTGCGCCGGATTCTGCTGCGCGTCGGTCGCATCCTCGTACAGCACATGGAACACGACCGGCAGCGGCCGTCCTTCGTACCCCGAAGAGCCTCCCGATGAACCTCCCGACCCACCGCTTTCCGTCTTGTCCGTACAAGCCGTAAGGCACGACACGAATAACCAGATTCCGAATAAAATACTTTTTTTCATCCTTGCGATATTTTCTGTTTATGCCGTGCCACCGGCACGCGCGGTTTCAGGTATTCCCTGCACGGTGCATCGGACGACATCCGCCTACCGGCATTTCCGCCGAATCAATCCGCTTTCAACGTCGTACCGCCGTATCCTTTTTCGGCGACAGCGTCGGCGCTGCAAATCGCCACGCTCCGCACCCCGTGTTCAATCGCGTCGAACGCATTCTCGAGTTTCGGCAGCATACCGTCCGCCACGATCCCGTCCGCACGAAGCTGCGCAAACCGCGCCGGCGTAATCTCCGGGATCACGCTGCGGTCGTCGTCGACATCCATCAGCACGCCCCGTTTCTCGAAACAATAGACCAATTCGGTCTCGAACGTCCCGGACAGCCCGACGGCCATCGTACGGGCCACCGTATCGGCGTTCGTATTGAGCAGGCTGCCGTCGGCGCCGTCCACCGTAATCGGCGCGACGACCAACGTATAACCGGCGTCGATCAGCGTTTTCGCAGTCGCCGTCCCGAAACGCTCCAACTCCGGATCGCCGACGAAACCGTAATCGACCGGCTTCGGATTGCGTCGTCGGGATACGATCAACCCGCCGTCGGCGCCGCACAAACCGACCGCATTGCAACCGGCTGTTCGTAATTTAGCTACAATCGTTTTGTTGATAAGCCCGGCGTAAACCATCGTCACCACTTTCAGCGTCTCGGCATCCGTCACCCGGCGACCGCCGATCATCTGCGTCTCGATCCCGAGCGCCTTGCCGATCGTCGTAGCGATCTTGCCGCCGCCGTGCACCAGCACTTTCGGCCCTTCGAGCGACGCGAAATCCTGCAAAAAACGATCCAGCTTCTCGGAGTTATCGACAACGTTTCCGCCTATTTTGACAACTTTTAACATCTTTTGCACATTAGACTGTTAATAACTTGCGCAGTGCGGCGAGCAATGCATCGACATGCTCTTTTTTGACATTCAGCGCCGGCAGCAGGCGGAACACGTTCTTGTTTCCGGACGAACCGACGAAAATCTTCTCGTCGAACAACAGCTTTTTACGCAACGGGGCGGAATCTTCGAACAGTTCGATTCCGATCATCAGGCCTCGCCCGCGAACCTCTTTCACGCCGGGCAGCTTTTTCAGCTCGGCCGTCAGGTATTCGCCGATTTCGCGGGCGTTGTCGATCAGTCGATCCCCGGCCATTACGTCGGCGACGGCAATCGCAGCGGCGCATCCCAGGTGGTTGCCGCCGAATGTCGTACCGAGCATACCCAACTTCGGCGCAATGTGCGGCGCAATCGCAATGGCCCCGATCGGAAACCCGTTGCCGAGCCCCTTGGCCATCGTATAAATATCGGCATGGACGTCTGCCCAATCCGATGCATAGTACTGCCCGGTACGTCCGCAGCCGCACTGCACCTCGTCGGCGATGTAAACCGCATTGTAGCGGTCGCACAACGAACGGATTTTGCGCAGGAACTCGCGGCTCGCGATACGGATGCCGCCAACGCCCTGAATCGCCTCGACGATCACGGACGATATTTCGTTATTTTTAAACGCTTCCTCCAAAGCGGCCTCGTCGTTCAACGGAACGAAGATCACGTTGTCGGTACGGTTGACCGGAGCGACGATATTCGGATTGTCGGTAGCAGCCACCGCAAGCGACGTACGGCCGTGAAAGGCGCCTTTCATCGCGATCACCTTGCTTTTCCCGTTATGGAACGACGCCAGTTTCAAGGCGTTTTCGTTCGCCTCGGCTCCCGAATTGCACAGGAAAAGCTGGTAATCCCGCTTGCCGGAGAGTTCGCCCAACTTATCGGCCAACTCGCGCTGCTGGTCGATAATTACCGAATTCGAATAGAATCCGATATGCTTCAACTGGTTTACGACCGTATCCACATAGTGCGGATGCGTGTGCCCGATCGAAATTACGGCATGTCCGCCGTACATATCCAGATAACGGGTTCCTTTATCGTCCCAGACGTACGAGCCCTCGGCGCGTACGATATCGATATCCCACAGGGGGTACACTTTGAACAAATCCATATTTTCCGATTTTTTGAGTAAAACAATTTTTCCGAAACGCCCCGGCGAGTCCGCAACCTCTGCACCGTCCGTAAAATTTCGTTAAAACGCGACCGGTTTCAAGCGCAACCCCGCACGCTCGTCCAGACCGAACATCAGGTTCAGGTTCTGCACGGCCTGGCCGGAGGCTCCTTTCAATAGGTTATCGATCGCACTCATAACCAACAACTTGTCGCCGTGTTTTTCGAGCGACAACACACACTTGGCCGTATTGACCACTTGCTTGAGATAGATGTTCCGGTCGCTTACGAACGTCAGCGCGGCATCCGCATAGAAATCGCCGTAGACCTTCTGCACCTCTTCGAGCGACAGCGGACAGTCTACATAAATCGACGCGATGATCCCGCGCGCGAAATCGCCCCGATACGGAATGAAATTGATCGCATGAGAGAACGACGGCATCAGCGCACGGACGCTCTCGCCGATTTCGTTCAGGTGCTGGTGTTCAAACGCCTTATAGACCGACAGGTTGTTGACCCGCTGGCTGAAATGCGAAGTCGGGGCCAGTTTCTGCCCGGCGCCGGTCGAACCGGTGACGGCCGTTACCTGCACGTCGCCCGTCAGCAGCCCGGCCGCAGCCAACGGCAGTATGCCCAGTTGCAGGCAGGTCGCAAAACACCCCGGATTGGCGATGTTGCGCGCCGCGCGGATCTTTTCGCGGTTCAGTTCCGGCAGGCCGTACACGAACTGCCTGTTCCCGATCGAAGCAGTCGCCTGCAGCCGAAAATCCTGGCTCAGGTCGATGATCCGCACCGAATCGGGAATCGGCGTGGCTTCCAAAAATTTGCGGGCGTCGCCGTGGCCGACGCACAGCATCAGCGCATCGACGTCGGTACGCAACTGGTCCGTAAAACGCATATCGGTTTCGCCCAACAGGTCGATATGCACGTCGCTCAGACGGTTGCCGCCGTTGCTGTTGCTGTGTACGAACGCCAGCTCGACATCCGGGTGATTTAAAAGAATACGGATAGCCTCGCCACCCGTATATCCTGCACCTCCTATAATACCTACTCTTACCATAAGAATCCGGTTCAGAAATTACACGTTAATGTACTACGCTTTTCGAGCAAACGTTGATTACGATTACCCCCGCAACGATGAGTCCCATCCCGATCAGGGCCGGCAGATCGAGCTTCTGGCCGAACAGTACGACGGCCGCCAGCGAGACCAACACGATCCCCACGCCGCTCCATATCGCATAGGCAATCCCTACGGGCATCTCCCGCAACGTGAGGCTCAGCAGGTAGAACGCTACGCCATACCCCACAACCGTAAGCACCGACGGCCACAACCTGCTGAACGACTCCGAAGATTTCAGCGCGCTCGTCGCAACGACCTCCGAAACGATCGCCAGCAACAGGTAGACCCACTTCATCGCTATTTCAGTTTTTCGTTTACCTTATAATAAATTTTATTCTGGTTGCCGAAGATTTTACCGAAACCCTTGACATCTTCGCTCGTCCAATCGTTCATCGTCTCGCCGTAAGCGCCGAACTTGTTGCTCATCAGGTCGTGATCGCTCTTGATGCCGACCAATACGAAACGGTACGGGTGCAGTTCGACGTAAACGTCGCCGCTGACCGTGCGCTGCGTGCTTTCGAGAAACGCTTCGAAATCGCGCATCACCGGATCGTAATACTGTCCCTCGTGCAGGTAGTTGCCGTAAAAGGCCGAGATCTGGTCTTTCCAGTACAACTGCCATTTGGTCAGCGTATGCTTTTCGAGCATGTGGTGCGCCTTGATAATCACCATCGGGGCGGCGGCTTCGAAACCGACGCGGCCTTTGATCCCGATGATCGTATCACCGATGTGCATGTCGCGGCCGATCGCATACCGCGAAGCGATCGCCTGCAATGCCTGGATCGCGGCGATGCGGTCGTCGAAACGCTTGCCGTCGAGAGCTACAAACTCGCCCTTTTCGAACGTCAGCGTCACGCGGCGCGGCTGCGTTTCTTTCAACTGCGACGGGTAAGCCTCTTCGGGCAGCGTTTCGCTCGACGTAAGGGTCTCCTTGCCGCCGACCGACGTTCCCCAGATACCCTGGTTGATCGAATATTCGGCCTTCTTGAAATCGAAGTTAACCCCGTGTCCGCGCAGGTAGGCGATCTCCTCCTCGCGGCTCAGACGCTTCTCGCGGATCAGCGCGATCACCTCGATCTCCGGAGCGATGATGTTGAACACCATGTCGAAGCGCACCTGGTCGTTACCGGCCCCGGTGCTGCCGTGGCAAAGGTAGTCGGCGCCGATTTCGCGGGCGTATTTGGCAATGGCCGTCGCCTGCGAGATCCGCTCGGAGCTGACCGAAATCGGATAAGTTCCGTTTTTCAGCACATTTCCGAAGATCATGTACTTGATCGCATGCTGGTAATAATCCTGCGTCACGTCGAGCGCCACGTAGCTCTTTACGCCGAGATCGTAAGCTCGCTTTTCAATCGAGGCAAGTTCCTCGGCCGAAAATCCGCCGGTGTTCGCCAAGGCGGCGTGCACTTCCAATCCCATCTCTTTCGAAAGGTAAATCGCACAGTACGAGGTATCCAATCCTCCGCTGAAAGCCAATACTACTTTTTTCATCGCTGTCTTATCGCTTTATTTCAATAAATTCGTATACCCCGGGGCCGGAGGCCCCGCTTTCGCTATTTTTTTTCTTCGTCCTTATGTTCGAGCAGTTCCTGGTCGATCGGAATCTTCACCGTATCGTGCTTCGGATCGAACAGCATCGCCGTGCACAGGCAGTTCTTACGTCCCTTGCTCTGCAGGATCGAATAGTTCACGCAACTCTCGCATCCTTTCCAGAACTGGTCGTCGTCGGTCAGCTCGGAATAAATGACAGGGCGGTAACCCAACTCGGAATTGATCTTCATCACGGCCATGCCGGTGGTCAACCCGAAAAGCTTCGCTCCCGGAAACATCTTCAGCGAGAGGAAAAACGTCTTGGTCTTGATCGCCTTGGCCAACCCCAGCTTTCGGAACTTCGGGTTGATAATCAATCCCGAATTGGCCACATAGTCGCCGTGTCCCCACGATTCGATGTAGCTGAAACCGGCCCATGTCCCGTCTTTATGGAATGCGATCACCGCTTTCCCCTGACGCATTTTGTTCGAAACGTATTCGGCCGTACGTTTGGCGATACCCGTTCCGCGGGCTTTGGCGGATTCGGCCATCTCGTCACAGATAGTCTGTGCAAACTGAGTGTGTTCCTCAGTGGCTACCAACACATTAAAATCATCAATTGTCATTTCTACCAGCAAAAAAATTTAAACGCCAGAAAACGACGGATCTTCCGCCGCGTTGATTATACAAATACAATTTGCAAAAGTATTAAAAAAAGATCAGATAAGTATGAAAAATGCCGCTAAATTATTTTTTAAAATTTCCCCGAATACCATGAACCCCACCTACCCGGGAACCGGTCGCGATCCCCGATAGGAGGATTACGCTTCATTTATATAATATACTATTGTCAAAAATACAATAATAAATAAAATCCATCCCGGATACCGGAAATAAAAATACAATATTTTATTAAAAAATTACCGCTATTACACTGTTTTATTGCGAAACATTGCATACATTTGTTGCGCAATTCGAACACACTGGCAAACCAACACTCATTAATCGACTTAAAAAAATATTATGAAAAAAATGTTATTCATTTCGGCACTGGCTGCAACGGCTTTGCTGAGCTGCTCGAAATCATCCGACGATTCCGATAACGGAAAAGGAAATCTTTCCGACGATCCGATTCCGGTCCGATTCAGCCAAAGTATCGAGGCGGTCGTCAACCAAACTCCCGAAGCGGACAGCAAAGCAGTTGTCGACAACAAGTTCAACAACGAAGATTTTGTAGCGTATGCCGTAGAACACACCGGAACGCTTACCTGGAAGGCCGCTAACTTCATGGACGGGATCACGCTGAGCGCCGACGGAAGCGGAGCCATAACGTACAAAACCGCTTCGGAAATGAAATACTATTCGAATGCGGCCGATGCGCAGTACCAGTTCTACGCGATCCATCCCTCGACGCTTACGATCGCCCCGGCAGAAGCAGGCAAAGCCCCTGTCGTCACCGTTCCGGCGGGAACGGACCTGCTGGTCGCTTCCGCAGCGTCAACCAAAAGCCAAAACGCGGTTGAACTTCCGTTCGTGCACAAAATGGCCCAGCTCGTTATCCACATCGAAACGGAACGTGTTCCGAATCCCGAACTGAAAATCAATTCCGTCACGGTTTCGGTACAGACCGAAGGCACGCTTTCGCTCGGCGGGGAAGTACAGCCGGACGGTTCGGCCGCCGAAAAAGATTTCGTGACTTCGCCGCTGACCATAAACACGGCTACTACCACTGCGGTCGGAAATCCGCTTATTCTCCCGGCACAGAACATTTCAACGGTCAACATAAAGATCGGCGACCAAGTCTCAGCAACGGCCGTTTCAATTTCGCCCGCAGTAACGCTCGAAGCAGGGAAAACCTCTACCATTACACTGAAGATCAAAGATCAGGATATCTCTTTTAGCCACTCCATCACCGATTGGGTCGATGGAAACAATGGATCGGGAAATGTTCCCATGTAAACAGCGATAAGCCGTTCTCACGGATCGAACCAAGCAACCGAAAAAACAGCGGAAACGCTTACGGGCCTCCTTTAAAAAAATGGGGTGAATGTAAAATAGTGTAAATATCACTATTACTGCAATTTAGTGCTATTTATTGAAAAGTAGTAAAGCGTTAAAATCGCACGAAAAGGCATAGTTCGGAAGGAGTTGCGTTACCAAATCGTTACCGCAATCTCTTTCCGGATTTTGCTTTTAATGTACTGGTTTTCCGTTTCTTGCACCGGATTTCATAACCTCGAATAACTCTAAGTCATGTATCATTGCAAAAAGTTTTTAGGGTTATGGCAAGAAGCACTTTCAAGGTCCTGTTCTATCTGAAACGACAGGCCGAGCAGAACGGTAAAGCCCCGATTATGGGGCGTATTACCATCAATGGAACAATTTCCCAATTCAGTTGTAAATTATCTATCTCGCCCAAGCTGTGGGATACCAAAGCCAACAAAGCCACAGGTAAAAGCGTCGTGGCCCAGCGTATCAACGAGAAGCTGGAGAATATCAAGACCAATATCGGAAAGCAGTACCAGCGTATCTGCGACAGGGATTCGTATGTCACTGCCGAGAAAGTCAAGAACGCATGGCTGGGTTTCGGGGACGGCTATCAACTCCTGCTGCAAACTTTCGATGAGTACCTGGACGATTTCGAGAAGAACCGGGTAGGCAAAGACCGCAAAGCCTCCACGCTGGAAAACTACCGCAAGCAGTACAGACGCCTTGCCGCGTTTCTGCAATACGAATATAAAGTGGAGGATATTCCCTTTAAAGAATTGAAGCGGGAGTTTATTGAAAAGTACGTGGTTTACCTATCGACAGTCCGGAGTATGTTGCCGGGAACATTGCCCAATGCGATCAAGAAACTGAAGCTGATGAGCTATACGGCCTTTAAGAACGGCTGGATCGCATCGGACCCTTTCGCAGGATTTAGAGTGGCGGGTAAGTATCGCGACCGCCGTTTCTTGTCCGAATCGGAATTGCAGGCGGTCATGGACGTGCAGGTTCCCAATTATAAAACTGCCATTGTCCGGGATATCTTCGTATTCTGCTGCTTCACGGGATTGGCCTATGCCGATGTACAGAAACTTTCCCATGATGATATTCACATGGATGAACGGGGCGATATGTGGATTATCGATAAGCGACAGAAAACAGGTACACAGTTCCGAGTAAAACTACTTCCCGTTGCCAAAGAACTCGTTGAGCGTTACCGCCTCCTGAAATACCCCGGTAATAAAGTGTTCCCAGTCAAAGACCGTAATTCGATGAATATGTCCCTGCGTCATGTAGCACGGCACGCCGGACTGTCGTTCAGCCCAACGATCCACGAGGCGCGGCACACTTTCGCCACCACAGTTACTCTGTCTCAGGGCATACCGTTAGAAACGGTCAGCAAGATGCTCGGCCACAAGCATATCACGACTACCCAGATTTATGCGAAAATCACCAACGATAAAATAGGCCGGGATATGGATATGCTGACAGAGAAGATTGCGGACAAGTTCAGGATGGATCGATAGATACCTTAAATATTCGTGTTGAACACACTGGATTCTTAATTAACAAAGAGAGTATTCCTATTAATGCTATTTCAACATCCTCCTTTATAAATCAAAACCGTCTCACGTATATCATGAGACGGTTTTAGTTTCCTAATAAACTATACAAATAGAATCTTTATTAGAGTTTATCTGAGCATTTTGCACATTTGGTCGATGCAATGGCGTTTCTGTTCCATGTTTGGGTGGACGTATAAATTTAGTGTAGTGCTGATATTGGAATGTCCGAGCAGTACACTTACGGTTTTGTAGTCGCACTTGCTTTCGATGCAGCGGGTGGCGAAGCTATGCCGTAAACCGTGGAATTTCATGGCGGGCAGTCCGAGCGATTGCATGAATTGCCTGTAATAGTTCCGATAGGTGCGCGGTTCGGTCGGCGTCGGATCATTCGTCAGGACGTAAAAATTTTCATTCACAACTTTTTTGATAGGGCGAATCATCTTCTGCAAGTTTTTTGTCATCGGAATTTCCCGGATGGAGTTTTTGGTTTTCGGAGTGTCGAGAATCACCTCGGTATGTTTCCGGTCCGCCTCTACGATATAGATGCGTTGAATCGTTTTTCGAACATGGATCACTCCATTTTCGATATCCAAATCGTCCCATGTCAGCGCACAGATCTCCCCGATACGCATTCCAGAGCTCAGGCACAGGTAAATACCCAAGTTCTTGAATGTAAAATGAGACTGGACATACTCCATGATCTGCCTTTGACGCGAACGGCTCAAAATATCTATTGAATGTTTGTCGCGTTCGGTCGGAAACTTTATGTCTATCTGACGATATTCAATCATTTGGTTCTTGACACCGAAACGCAGTATCATTTTCAGAACAATCAAAATATCCTTGATTGTTTTCTGGCTTAATCCTTCGTCGAGTTTACGAAATACGAAGGCTTGTACGTCCTGTTCCTCGACCAGTACCATTTCACCAAACGATGGCAAAATATGATTCTCGATTAATAGTGTGTAGGCAGAAAAGGTTGAGCGCTTTACATACTGCTTTTTGTCCTCTTTCCATAGAGCGACGATTTTCGAAAGTTTAGTTTCTGCTGACATGATTTAAAAAGTTTAGATTATATAGCAGAAAGATAAACGTAAGGTATTTAATAACTGAACTTTCCTCAATGTTCCCCATTTGAGATTCCCGGAGTTTACGGGGGAGTGGAAGAAGTGCAAAGTTTCAGAGCTGTTAGATTTCTATTCCACCAACTCACTTAGTTGGGAGCAATTGGAATATGATACTAACACAGTTAAGAATCTGCACTATGGTCTTATACACGTTGGTATTCCCACTATGGTTGATTTGAGTAAAGACAATTTGCCGAATATCAAAGATGGGAATATGCTCCGTAACTATGAATTATGCAAAGAGGGCGATGTTGCCTTTGCCGATGCTTCTGAAGATACGAATGAAGTTGCGAAAGTTGTTGAGTTCTACAATCTGGAAGGCCAAGATGTCGTATGCGGATTGCACACTATTCATGGACGGGACAATAATGAACTTACTGTTGTTGGGTTCAAGGGATATGCATTTTGTTCAACCGCATTTCATAACCAAATAAGACGCATAGCACAAGGAACAAAAATTTACTCAATAAGCACCAAAAATTTTTCAGAGTGCTATATTGGCATACCATGTAAGGCAGAACAGATAAAGATAGCCACTTTGTTGCGTTTTATAGACGAACGCATCGCTACCCAAAACAAAATCATTGAGAAATATGAATCCTTAATTCAGGCAATTATTTATCAGAAAAAGACGGATGGAATACGCAAGGGGAATTGGCAGAAAATGGAATTAAGCAAAGTCCTACAAGAAAGTAATGAAAAGAATATAAATGGCTATACCGTTTGTTCCGTATCTGTCAGTCAAGGTGTCATTAATCAGATAGAATATCTTGGACGCTCTTTTGCTGCCAAAGAAACATCGCATTACAATGTCGTTAAATATGGTGACATTGTTTATACAAAAAGCCCAACAGGTGATTTTCCTTATGGGATAGTAAAACGCAGCTATATTAAAAACGCTGTTGCGGTTTCACCTTTGTATGGTGTATATAAGCCGATTAAAGACAACATCGGAGTTATTCTGCACTTCTACTTCATGCAACCTAACAATGCATTCAATTATTTGCATCCACTTATACAGAAGGGAGCGAAGAACACCATTAACATTACTAATGAACGTTTCTTGGAAAACTCCATTCCTCTTCCAAAAACAGAGGATGAAATAGTCTATATTGCTAATGTCTTGACAAGTATTCAGAAAAAGATTAATATCGAGAAAAGTTTGTTACAGTCGTATGAGAAAGAGAAACAATACCTACTTCGTCAGATGTTCATATAAACAACTGACGTAAGAGGTAACTCTTCTGTTCACAAAGTAATTTGGCTATATTCTTTTCGATAGAAAGCTTATCTGAATAGGCTTTGAGAGCTGTGTAGATCTTGTTCTGTTTTTCTACCGTTGGAAAAAGAAACATTTTTTTCATGAAATCGCTCTTTTGCAAATTGAAGCGTGTACTACCTTGTGCCAATGGGGAAACAGCTTTTCTAAATGATTTGGTTGAAATATAGTATGCTAAAAATGGAGGAAAAATCTTACTTTCATCTATAATATGGACACCAAAGCAAAAACTATTCAGGTATAAAGGATAAGAATCTCCTAAGTACACAGCCCCCATTCCAACTTCATTCGGTGTTTCAGATGACAAGGTGAAAAGAATATCACCATAGCGGACAACTGATTGTTGCTCTGTCACATTGATTTTGACTAAACCAACATCTGTTGTGTCAATGATTTGATTCTGATAGACATTCATATATGTTATGTATGGCCACCCCTCACCAAAATCTTCTGCACTTTTACCAGATAAACCAGAATATGGCTCTCCAAAATCATTAAAGGATAATTCGACTTTATGTTGTGATTCTATTAAGGTATCACACATTGCCTGAATTAAGGATTCATATTTCTCAATGATTTTGTTTTGGGTAGCGATGCGTTCATCAAGGAGGTTAAGCAAACGGGATATTCTATTCTGTTCCTCAATAGCGGGTATAGAAAACTCAAATTCTTCCATTTGTCGTTTATCTCCTCTTGGCATTTTTACACCTTTTACCCCTGACATTGCGTAGTTTATGAATTTGTCTGAGGCAATGATATTATACAAGAAGTCGCTTTGGCATCCAGTAGACCTAAGAACAAACACATCGGCACTGCAACCACCAAATCGGTCTGACTGCCAAACCTTTTTCAGATATGGGCGGATGTTAGATATAAGAATATCATTAGGCTTAATTGCCATTACATTTCCATTGGTGGGAATTGAGAAAGCTTCCTTAATTCCTCCAAAATTCGGGATGAGATTCTCGGTAGAGATATAGCAGGATTCGTCTAAGCCATCTGCTGGAATCCTTGATTTTTGAAACTCAGCGACATCTTTAAGCTCGACTCGTTTCCACTCCCCCGTAAACTCCGGGAATCTCAAATGGGGAACATTGAGGGTTTTATTGTTGTTATTTGTTGCCATTGCTTTTGCTTCGTGTTTATTCGACAATCCCCAGTTCTTTCAAGTAAACTTCAATCTGCTTGTCCAGATCGGCACGTTTGGCCTCCAGCTCCTTGATTTCCGCCATGACAACCTTAATGTCAATAGGTTCTTCCTCTTCGAACGTATCGACATAGCGCGGGATATTGAGGTTGTAATCGTTCTCGGCAATCTCCTGTAACGTCGCACAATGGCTATACTTATCGATTTCTGAACGATTCCGGTAAGTGTCTATGATTTTTTGGATATGTTCCGGACGGAGTTTGTTCTGCGTTTTGACTTTTTCGAATTCGCGCGAGGCGTCGATAAAAAGGATATTATCGTCCTGTTTACGGCATTTTTTCATCACCAGGATGCATGTCGGGATGCTCGTGCCGTAAAAGATATTGGCCGGAAGCCCGATAATCGCATCGATATAATTTTTCTTTTCGATGAGGAAACGACGAATCTTGCCTTCGGCTGCCCCGCGGAATAATACGCCGTGCGGAGCTACGCAGGCCATCGTTCCACTGTCGTTAAGGTGGTAGAGCATAGTCAGAATAAAAGCAAAATCGGCTTTAGATTTCGGGGCGAGAACTCCGGGCTTACTGAAACGGTCACCGTTGTTGAAATCACTCCAATCGGCGGAAAACGGCGGATTGGCGACTACAGCGTCGAACTGTTGATCGCCAAAATCATCGGCTGCGAGCGTATCGCCATTGCGGATATCGAAATCATTGTATTTGATCCCATGCAAGAGCATATTCATTCGGCAGAGGTTAAAGGTCGTCGGGTTTTTCTCCTGTCCGAAAATCGCATCGGCTCGTCCGCTACGAGCGGCGCGGAGAAGGAGCGAGCCGCTGCCGCAAGTCGGGTCGTATACGGTCTTCAGACGCTGTTTGTCGGTAATAACGATCTCGGCAAGGATCTGGCTCACCTCTTGGGGAGTATAGAATTCACCAGCCTTTTTTCCTGCCCCGGCTGCGAATTGGCCGATCATATACTCATAAGCATCGCCGAGAATGTCGATTTCCTGTGCTTCCTTCAACCCGAAGTCAATGCCGTTTAACGCGACGAGTACGTCGCTGATGAGTTTGTTCTTATCGTCGGCCGTCCGTCCCAACTTGGGCGACGCAAGATCGATATCCGAAAACAATCCGCCGAAATCGTCTTCGCTTTCCTGTCCTATAGTGCTGTCCTCGATCTTCTTGAGCGAACGCTCGAGCGATGGCAGGATATTTTCCTTGCGGTCGATCATCGAGATGATGGTGGAATATAGGTATTCCGGTTCGACAAAATATCCGAGGTCCTGTATGCACGCTTCTTTGAGGTCACCCTTCAGCTCTTCGTCTTTCCCCGACCAGACTTCCGAAAAGGTCAGACCGTCTTCTTTCAGCTCTTCGTTGGCATAGAGTTCGATTTTTTCCGACAGGTATTTATAGAATATGAATCCTAATGTGAAATACATGAAATCGCTGGCCGACATATTGCCGCGCAGGGTATTGGCAACGGTCCAAAGCTGGCTGCGGAGCTTTTGTTGTAATTCTTCGCTCATAATATCTTACTGTTCTATTTCAGTTACTGTATGTGTTTCTGCGTTATCGCAGCGCTCGGATGCCTTACGTAGATCATCCAAGATTTTCCCGTTATATGAGAAATATTTGGCTCCTTGATAAGCTCCCGATGTGTTTCGTCGCTCCGCAGGCATGAACGTGCCGACGAACGGCGATAACTTGTAGATACGTCCCTCGTATTCGATAGAATCGTCGCTGGCGACTTTCACTTGTATATCGGTCGGAGTGAACGTTATAAACTCTCCGATTTTGATTCCTACCATACTGAATTTGAAACGTCCCCGTTTTACAGTACGTACATTTGGCTGATCCGGCGATCTGTCTGCCCTGCTTATCGGAAGATTATTCTCGTATTCGGTGACGACCGCATCATCTATCGTCTGTGCTATATCTCTGAATATATCCAATGCAACTTGTGGCGCGACATTGAAAAATTCCCGATTTTGGCGAATACGCAGATCCGTCAATCGGTCGATAGTTTTGTGTACCAGTTTCTCGACTTCATTATACTTTGCAGTCTGCATAGTCGCGAAAATTTCGAAAGGCAGAGGCACTGCCGTATTGTCCAATTCTTTAGACCGGATATCGACAGGGCGTATGCTTTTACCGATCTTTACCCAATCCTCGCGAAAACTCGGATTGGTAAGAATATATACGAAACCTGAATTCAACTCTTTCATCATCTATATTTTTATTCCCAGCTAAAAGTGTCGATAATTACACGTAGTTTTCCTAATACCCGCTTGAGCATGTTACGGCGTTCTTTCAGCCCGACTTTCTTCTCTTTAATGGCATTCTGGATGATTTCGGGCTTTTCGCGTTGCAGATAATCGTATTGTGCGAGGTAATCTCGAAGGGCCTCGCGAGACAGTCCTTCTTCTTCGGCAAGCCGGTCGATCGCCTTATTGCGTGCGGCTGACACGTAATTGGTCAATCTTGTTTCCAGGTCGATAGACCCATCTGCTTTTGCGCGGGCGAATCCTGTTTTGTCGTCATCGACGTTCTGCCGAATAAATCCATCGATCAGCATCGCTTTATTGCGCATGGCGGCGTCTTTGATCATCGTATCGATGATGTGCTGGCGTTTTTCGTGGTAGTCGTCGCTTTCAGGATTCAGGTCTTCGATCAGAGCGAGAATGTAAGCGACATTAATTACATCGCTGTGCAATAACTCTAAACAGAAATCGATATCGTCGATTCCTTCGAGCTCCGGCTGCTCCGCATTTTGTTTTGCCGAGAGGTCCTTATTTTCGCCCGTGTGCCCGATGGCAATGTCGAGGTATTTGGAACGGAAATCCATATATTCCTGCTCTGACATGAGAAAATAGGGATCGTCCTCTTCATATTCTTCGTAAATCTGCGCTTCGATCTTGCCTCGAATAATCTCGCGGAATGCCAATACGAACTCCCGTTTTTCTGTTTCGCTTTTCAGTGCGTCGATATAGGAGATATTTGGGTATTTTTTCAGGAACTCTTCCATTTTCAGGTTGAGTGCCTTACGGACTTTTTCGAACGGTTCCCGGACGATAAATTCGTTCGGCTCATTATTGCTGAAGATCTTGATCGCCGCGTCAACATTCGCTTTTAAATCTCTGAAGCAAACGATTTTCCCGAATCGTTTTTTCTCATTCAGAATTCTGTTCGTGCGACTGAACGCCTGCAACAGGCCGTGATATTCCAGATTCTTGTCGACATATAGCGTATTTAGGCGTTTGGCGTCAAAGCCCGTAAGGAACATACCTACGACAAGCAGCAGATCGAGAGGCTTCATATCTTTCTTGCGCTTCTTCATACGTTCGTTCACGTCGTCGTAATAAGCGCTGAAGTTATCGGTTGAGAAGCCGGTGCCGAACATTCGGTTGTAGTCGTCCATAATACCCTGCAATTCATCCGCATCGATTCTCTTGCTGGTAAACCCCTGATTCATGCCGGTTTGCTCGTCATCTTGATCCGCATTTGCCGCATAAGTGAAGATCGCTCCGATCCTGATCTTGGAATTTAGCTCCTTGAAAATTTTATAATACCGCAGCAACATCGGTACGGACTGAATGGCGAACAAGGCATTGTACTCTCCGTCGAAAGTAGATTTGTTATAATTGTTGAGGATGAATTGCGCTATTTCCCGCATCCTTGTTTCATTCTCGTAGTCGGTGGTCGTGTTTCCTGTGTAATATTCGACCAAGAAGCCCAATACATTTTCATCAGCGATAGCGTCCTTAATCAGATATTTATGCAAACATTCCCCGAATATTTCAGCCGTCGTATGTTCCTGTTTGGCATTTTCGGCGAAGATTGGCGTACCGGTAAACCCGAAGATTTGCAGGTTTGAGAAAAAACGGACGATATTCTTATGGCAGTCGCCGAAATGGCTGCGGTGGCATTCGTCGAAGATCATTACTATTTTTTTATTGCGAATTTCTTGCAGATGTTTGTTGTAATAATCTTTCGTAACGGCGCAGTTCAATTTCTGGATTGTCGTGATGATGATTTTGGAATCTCCGCTCAACCGCTTTATCAGTTCACGTGTATTGTCCGTACCATCGACCGCGCCCGGTTCAAACGCCTCGTATTCGCTCTGTGTCTGTGTATCCAGATCGTGCCTGTCGACTACGAACAGAACTTTATCCACACCGTCGATCTCCGAAACGAGTTGAGCCGCTTTAAACGATGTAAGCGTTTTCCCTGCTCCCGTCGTATGCCAGACATATCCGTTTTTGTTGGTATTCTCCACGCGGTTGATGATCTCCTCTACGGCATAGTATTGATAGGGGCGTAATACCATCAAACACTTTTCGCCTTCGTGCAATACGATGTATTTGCTGATGATCTTTCCCAGCGTACATTTGTCCAGAAAGAAGTTGGCGAACATGTTCAGATCGTTGAACGGGCGATTGTTCTTGTCCGTCCAGTTGAATGTGAATTTGTATCCGCCGTTCGGGTTATTGGCGAAATAACGGGTATTCACCCCGTTGGATATTACGAAAAGCTGGATATAATCGAACAACCCGTGAAACGAAGTCTTATGATAGCGTTGCACTTGGTTGTAGGCCTGTTTCAACTCGACGCCGCGTTTTTTCAGCTCTATCTGCACCAATGGCAATCCGTTCACAAGAATCGTTACGTCGTAGCGACATTTCTTGCGTCCCTCGACCGTTATCTGATTTGCGACCTGAAATTCGTTCTGACACCATTTACGTTGATTGAGGAATGAAATCCAGATACGCTGTCCATCCTCGGTTTCCAGAGGGTAGAGGTCGCGTAATTTTTTCGCTTTCTCGAATCGTGTCCCGCCTTCGAGGTAAATCAATATCTTATCGAATTCTGAATCTGTCAGATGTGACCGCCCATGAAGCGCAAGCTCTTTTTGATTGTGCTTTTCCAGTTGCGTCTTGAAATTAGCTTTGAGATTTTCCTCTTCTCTGATAACAACGCGCTCGTAGCAGTTATCTATGAGGGTCTTTATCAATCCATTCTCTAATGCGGCTTCGCTTTGGGTAGTCATTACGGTATAATTTTTCGATATATTATACAAATATAGGATTTAATCCTTAATGCAATTAATTGAGGTATTTGAAATTATGCTTTTTGTTCATGGCCAATCCGCATCTTATGTTAATGCTATTTAGTCTTTATCGAAGGTTTAAATAATTATGTATTAATACTATGCAATACAAACTTCCGTCTAAGTCTGTGGCTATGGCATTCGATGTTACGAATACGTTTCTGCTCGCTATTGTCTGAGATGAACATGTTGAACTGTTTCGTGCTTCTCATAAATGGAGCCTTTATCCAAATATTTGTGCATACACAAATGATATCGGGTATATTATAGAAAAAAGTTCGATGTATCATAACATTATCAGAACTCGAATACAAGTTGATTGGATTGAAATAGTGCTAAATTTCCCTTTCAAGATTATAAAGTTCGGTAAAGAGTATTTACCTTTGTATCGTAACCAGTTGAATACGAACAGATGATAAACTTCCGGAACATCCCGTTGCCTGAACACCTGGGCGGTATTATTAAAATACCCCGGCGAGGGCGGTGTGTCCGTATGCGTAGTTTCCGATAAAAGGATAAATTCACGGCTATCATATAGGAGATACTGCTTTCGGGCAGTATCTCTTTTTTATTGGCTATTGTTTACTATTCACTTATTAAAACCAGAAAAAATGAAACCGATTATTGAATGTACGATTTCCTTGTACCGCACGATTGGAACAATCGACCGGAAAATGAATTTAATAACCCATGAAGCGGTCCGACGGCGATCGCTCCGCAAACGACAAAAGCGATATGAATAGGATATTTTTTACTGCCGACCTGCATTTCGGCCACCAGAACATACTCCGGTACCAAACGGACAGGCCTTTTGCCGACAGGGAAGACACGGCGGCTCACGACGCCTGGCTCCTCGACCTTTGGCGGTCAACCGTGGACAAGAAGGATATGGTTTACCTCCTCGGCGATTTGACATTCTTCAAAAGCGAAGACGTCCGGCATCTGCAGGAAAAACTTCCCGGACGCAAATATCTCATATCCGGCAACCATGACGGCGCTCGGTCAAAGCCTATTCGAACTATTTCCAGACCACGGCACAGATACTCGACCTGACGGTTCGTCCAAGTATGTGTTCCCGGCTGACAGACAACATGGTGCTGAATCTGTGCCATTATCCGCTACTGACCTGGAACCGCAAGCCTCACGGCTCATGCAGCATGACCGAGCATTGCCACGGCAAGCTGGACGAGTACAACCGTCAGTCGCCCGACCTGAGGTTCGACGTGGGAATAGACGGTGAGCTGTTCCGTCGATGCGGAGGATTTATCAGTGTCGAGGCCATGTATGAAGCGGCGATGGAGAAAACGAAAGGCGAACCTTTCGCCCAACATGCCCGGCAGGATTATTTGCCCGAATACAGATAGAAATTAAGGGTTAATTAACATAAAGCAATCCCTGACCTACTTATCGTAGGCCGGGGATTTGATGTTATACTTACTCTGTTGTATCGGGCTAACCGGGAACCTCGGTTTGAACTATTCGGAATTTCCGGACAGTTGCCATAGAAGAACGACTCCTTTCGTCGATCTTCTGCGTCAGCCACACCTTTTTGCATTAGAACGGTTCCTCAATGTGCCGCATATTGTCGAGAAGTGTTTCCCGGATGCCGGATTCGGGATAGATGATGTTTCGTCCGCCGATAACGGTGAAAGGTATCTGCTGTGTGTCCCGTAGGTTCTGCAACGTGCGGGGCGATATATGCAGGTAGGCGCACACTTCTTCTCCCGTGAGATACCGTTCTTTCATGACCGAGGGACGGTAGTTGTCGATGGCTTTCCGCAAAGCCTTCTCCGTTTCACTGATCCGCGAAA
>OLWB01001082.1_pt1 | contig 26976 bp, 25 predicted proteins | sample 1673331 | NCBI WGS metagenome assembly OLWB01 (sample SAMEA3178943, study PRJEB25190) | human gut metagenome | biome: human gut; feature: human-associated habitat; material: faeces | place: Austria | collected 2013
AGAAATCCAGTATGAAATCGTAAAGGAAATCGCAGTATTGTCTACGGGCGACAGTGGCTACACAAAGGAAATCAATCTCATTTCATGGAATGGGAAAGAGCCGAAGTATGACATCCGCAGCTTTTCCCCGAACCGTGAAAAGTGCGGCAAGGGAATCACGCTGAACGCTGATGAAGCGGCGGCACTCCTTAAAGCATTACAGAAAGAATTAAACAGCGAGGATTAATGGTATCTGATTGGCAGGGCGGGGACATTTCCAAACTCTTCCCTGCCCTGTCTGGAAAGGAAGATTTAAGTATGGGCGAGGATAAGAAAGCAGATAAAAAGAGAAAGCGTATCGTGCCAAAAGCACCAGTGCAGATGATAATCAGCCGTGAATATGTCGGCACACAGACCGTTACAGAAGCGTTTGTCCCGATTATCTCCGAGGATATTCGGAAGAAGATTGCCGAGGGCGACACCTTCGACAATGAGGGGCTGTCCGCTTAGAATGTACGCAATGGGACATGAAAACAGATAGGACAGATACGGAGGTTTTACAGTATGGCAGGAATCAAAGAAGAAAAGAAAATCTATTTAGTCGGCATTTATTGCCGCTTATCTAAAGACGATGGTACGGATAACGAGAGTGCGAGCATTGCGACACAGAAATCCATCCTCACGGATTATGTGAAAAAGCAGGGATGGCACATAGCAAAAACGTATGTGGACGATGGTTATTCTGGTACAAATTTCCAAAGACCAAGTTTCCAGAATATGATAAAAGACATTGAAAGCGGTCTGATAAACTGCGTGATTACGAAAGATTTATCCCGTCTGGGGAGAAACTATCTTGATTGTGGGTTATATCTGGAAGTTTTCTTCCCAGAGCATAACGTGAGGTATATAGCGGTCAATGACGGCGTAGATACCTTGAATAAATCTGCTATGGACATCACGCCTTTCCGCAACATTTTAAACGAAATGTATGCCGCTGACATATCTGTTAAGATAAAATCGGCATATCGGGCGAGGTTTCAACAGGGGAAATTCATGGGAACTACCGCCCCTTATGGCTATATCAAAGACCCTGCCGACCACAACCATCTGCTGATAGATGATAAAGTGGCACATGTTGTAAAAGAGATATTCGACCTTGCATTAAAAGGGAATGGAGTTGCCAAAATTTGCAGACATCTTAATAAACAGCATATCCTACGCCCTGCCGCTTATGCGGCGGAGCGTGGCGAAACAGGCTTTGAACGTCATTTTGAGGGGAACGAGGACAAACGCTATATTTGGAGTGGGAACAGCGTGAGGAGCATTTTAAGAAGCCCGATATATGCGGGAAATCTTGTAGGCTACAAACGGATTGCCGCCAATATGAAAAGCAAGAAACGCCCCTCTAAGCTGCCCGAAGAATGGGAAGTGATACCCAATACCCATGAGGGAATAGTCACGCAGGAGGAATTTGATATTGTCCAACAGCTTATTACAAGTCGTAGGCTTCCACAGAACAAGGGAGGATTTGTAAATATTTTTGCAGGCGTTATCAAGTGTGTGGACTGCGGATTTGCAGCAGCGGGAGGGAAGAATCATCCGTCAGGGGAACGAAAATGAGGAGGTTGATATTTACAGCTACGTTACCGAGCAGACCTTCGACAGCTATCTGTATCAGTTGGTGGAAAGCAAGCAGAAATTCATCAGCCAGATCATGACGAGCAAATCTCCTGTCAGAAGTGCCGAGGATGTGGACGAAACGGCACTGAACTATGCGGAGATTAAGGCTCTGGCATCGGGCAACCCTTTGATTAAGGATAAAATGAATCTGGATATTGAGGTTTCCAAGCTGAAAATGCTGAAATCAACATTTCTAAATCAAAGGTACGCATTGGAGGATAAAATCATTAAATATTTTCCTGTTGAAATTGCCGAAACAAAAGAAAGGCTTGCGGCCTACAACGAGGATATAAAAACGGTAAAGGAAAACACAAGACCGAATGCAGACGGATTTACACCAATGGAGCTGAAAGGCACTGTTTACAGTGATAAGAAAGCGGCAGGAACGGAATTGCTTTCCTTATGTGCCTGTAAAGTCAATGCCGACAGAGAGAGCATCGGCAGCTATAAAGGCTTAAATCTTGATTTGGAGTTTGATAAGTTTTCGAGAACTTTTGTCCTTGGTATGGAAGGAAAACAGCGGTATAAGGTGGAGCTGGGCAGTGATGTTTTCGGAAATATTCAGAGAGTTGACAACTTTCTTGAGGCACTGCCTGTGCGGGAGAATAACTGTAAGCAGAAGCTTGAGGAACTGGAGAAACAGTTGGAAACTGCAAAAGTTGAAATGAAAAAGGAATTTGAAAAGGAAGATGAGCTGGCAGAAAAAAGTAAGCGGTTGGAGGAATTGAATGTATTGTTGAATGAGGATAATAAGAAAGTCCTTGTAGAAGAAAAAGCGGAAAAACAAAAATTACCTGCATATGAACGATAAGAAAAGGAGGAACTCTATGATTCACACAGACGAGCTTTACAGAAAAATATATGAAAATGCAGAAAAAGAATATACGGAGTATATTACTGAACTGAAAGAGAAGGATGCGGAATATCTGATTGACCATGCGTATGAAATAGCGGCAATGTACGATATTTTTGAGATTTTTAAAAGCGAGTGTCTTTCCCTTCCGGCTTTGACGGAGTATGCAAAAATAGAACATCCTTTGAGAAGTGCTTATACATATACACTTAAATTTGACGATAGTCGCATGGAAGAATTAAAGGACTTTATTCTGAAATTCGGTGAAGAAGCTTCGGAAAGAAAGGCAAACAGATTTTACCAAAATCCCAACAGCCCAAGATATAATAAATCCTTCAGCAAAGCGGCAGAAAATGGGGAGAAATACCTTTTTATTGCCAGCTACAACAGAGATATGATGTGTATGGAATATTTCGACAGCAATATTTCGAAAGCAAATCATAGCGGAAAAACGGATGATTTTATGAAATCTTGGGTAAGCAAATTCGGTGTGGGGCGTTGCAAGTCAATTCTTGCACAGGTCATAAATGACTCTCTCTACGATGGACGTTATGAAAAAGAAGTCAAAGCAGATGTCGGGAAATACCGTTTCGGTTCAAAGGATAAGGAGTATCCGCTTATCAGAACGAATGAGCATCCGGGGCTGATAAACATTGTTTACAAGGAGCTTATGAAAATGGAACGGGAGAAAAGCAGAAAAAACAAACAAGAGAGATAAGGAGTTGAGAATCTGTGCCATACATATCGAAAGAGGATTTAGAGCAGGCAAGGAGGATTGACCTGCTGACCTATTTAAAGGCCTGCGAACCGGATGAATTGGTTTCTATGGGGCATGAAAAATATAAATTGAAAAGCCATGACAGTCTGAAGCTTTCCAACGGCAAGTGGTTCTGGTGGTCGCATAACATCGGCGGCAGCACTGCGTTGGATTATCTGATTCGGGTAAAAGGGATTGCCCTGCCGCAAGCCGTACTTCTTTTGAGCAAAGAATGCGGCTTTTTTTCATGCAAGGAGCCGTTGCCTAACCATGCAGAAAAACGAGGATTTGAGGAACGAAAGCTATACCTTCCGCAAAAGCATACGGATAATGAAAGAGTGAAAAAGTATCTCTTGGGGCGTGGCATTGCGGGCGAGATAATCGAGTATTGCATTGCTCAAAGGCTGCTCTATGAGGAGAGCCGATACCACAATGCAGTTTTTATTGGTTATGATGGAGAGAATCCCAAGTATGCGGCGATACGGGGAACGAATACAAAAAGAAGATTTTTGGCAGAAGCAGGAGGCAGCAACAAAGCCTTCTGTTTTTGTTTATGCAAAGGAAAGGACAAATTGAATGTGTTTGAAAGTGCCATAGATGCTATGAGCTATGCGTCACTGGTTTTGGAAGGCGGCGAGGACTGGACACAGCAGACCTATCTTTCCTTGGGCGGTGTCTACAAAAATAATCAAAGCAGACTTCCGATTGCATTGGAAAAATACCTCGGAGAACATGGAGAGCCACAAGAGATTATCCTGCGGTTGGATCATGATGAGGTGGGAAGAAGTGCAACAAAAGATATTTTATCAGGCTTAAAAAACGCAAATGCAAAGGCGGTTTTTTGTGAAAAAGGAAAGGACCACAACGAGTTTTTGATGATACAGAAAGGACTTTTTTCTTCGGAAAGGTCATGCGGAAAAGAAATGGACAGGTAGCACGCAAAGGATTTGTCGTGCTTTTGCAAGCATAGCATTTTGACGGCAAAATGCGGCTTGTTAGGGGATTTTGCCCCTAATACCCCAAAAAAAGAGAAAGGCAGGTGCATGAAAAAATGAAGATACGAAACCGAAAAATAACCGTCAGACTTTCCGAAAAGGAACGGAAGTTTCTTGGAGAACAGGCTGACGCAGGCGGCATGAAAATCGAGCCGTATATCAGAGAGCTGATTATGGGCAATGAGGTAAAGAGCAGACCAAAGGAAGAATGGGCGGAGGTTGTGCGGCAGGTTGCGGCGGTGGGCAACAACATTAACCAGATAGCCAAGAATACAAACATGGGCATGGAGGTGACGGCGGATATTTTGAAAGAGGTTTTGGAAATGCAGAAACAAATATGGGAAAGGATAAAAAATTTATGACATGGCAATTACAAAAATATTTGCGGTGCGGAGCAGATTGGATGACAGCATTAAATATGCGACCAATGCGGAAAAGACATCTGCCGAGGTGCTGGAAGGAAAAATCGAGTATGCCCTTAACAGAGAGAAAACCGAGAAACATATTTATGAAACAGCCCTCAACTGTTTTTCAGCATCCACCACCTACAGTGAAATGCAGAGGACAAAAGAAAAGTGGCATAAGACGGGCGGCGTGCTTGGGTATCATTTCATACAATCTTTCAAGCCGAAGGAGGCAACGCCGGAAACCGTTCACGAAATCGGTGTGGAGTTTGCCCGAAGATGCTTCGGGGAGCGGTTTGAGGTTGTGATTGGTACACATCTTGACAGGAATCATTTGCATAATCACATCGTGGTTAATTCCGTTTCCTTTGCAGACGGGAAAAAGTATCATTCCAATGCAAAAAGCTATTTTGGGGATATACGAAAAATCTCCGATGAAATTTGCAGAGAATATGGACTTTCTGTGATTGAGCCACAGAAAAAAGGGGTACCCTATGGTGTTCTTCATGCGGAGCAAAACGGAAAACAGACAGTGCGAAGTCAGATTCGTGCGGATATAGACGAGATAATCAAAGCGTCCTTGAATTTTACGGTTTTTCTGGAGCTGCTGAAAAAGAGGGGGTATACGGTAAAGCATCAAAATGTAAAGCATACTGCCGTAAAGCCACCTTACAGCAAGAGGTTTATCCGTCTGGATAGCCTTGGCGAAGGTTACAGCGATACGGAGATTGAGGAAAGGATTTTAACGCAATCCCTGCCAAAAAGAAAAATGCCACAGCAGTCTATTGTTCTGATCCGATTATACAGCACCAAAGGAAAGAGATATGACATCCGAAAAACAAAAAGACGAGCCAAAATAACAGGCTTTGCGGCATTGTATTTTCGATATCTGTATCTGTTAAGAGGAAGGAAAACGCCAAGAACAAGAAAGCTCTCTTATTTTATGATGGAGGAAAACACAAAATTTGAACGCTATTTAAAGCAGCACCGATTTTTGCAGACGCATAACATCAATAGCATGGAAAGCCTTACGGTGTTTTATGCCGAAATGCAGAACCGACATGACGAGAACCTAAAAAAGAGAAGACGATTGCAGTACAAAATGAGAACGGAGGGAGAAAGTGAAACCTTGCAGGCAGAATTATCGGAACTCAGCCAAAAGATACGGGAAGAAGCCTTTTGTATCCGTATGTGCAGGCAGATTGAAAAGGATGCGGAAAAGATAGAAGAAAGACTGTATCAGGCGGAAGAAATCAGAGAGGAGGAAAAGGAGCATGAGCCAAGACGGTTAAATAAGAAGAAACGAGATACAGTGCGGAACAACTTGTAAAGCATATTGGAACTAAGTATAATAAACTTAAAAAACAATATCCTACTATAAAGTTGGAGATGGGTACTGGAGATGGATACTATGGGAAGAGCTAATTGCATTACAGATAAACAAGTTGTACAAAGGGTTCAGGTAGCTGTTAAACTTGAGCTGGAAAAGAATATAGCTTTAGGTGTGCCGATTGTTGTGTATGATAGAGAAAGAAAAATAATTATTGTAAAAAATAGTGATGGTTCAGAAATTGAAGTGGCAAATCGACTTAGAAAAGGTCGGTACAGTGAAAGAGTAAAAGAGTTCAATAGTACAAGGAATTAAATATGCAAAAATATAGAAAGCAGGATATATGAATTTATATTCTGCTTTTTTGATGCAAGAAAGGAGATGATTGCATGAGCCAAGGTAGCGAGGCAGCCGAACAAATGACAAGAGAGGCGGTAAAGCTATCGGAAGAAGCAGTTAAGCTTTCGGCATTGGGAGCGAAAAATCTTGCGGTTCTGTGTTTGGCAATGGCAAAGGATAACCAGAAGCTGAAGGGCAAAACAAGGCTGAAACGTCTTTTGACTGAAGGAAAGGAGCTTCGGGTGTTTGATTTAAAGGAGGAAGATGTATCGGCCTTTGCAAAAGAAGCGAAAACCTATGGGATTTTGTTCTCTGTCATTAAAAATAAAAACTCGGAACGGAGTAGTGTAGATGTGATTGTCAAAGCGGAAGATGCCGCAAGGATCAACCGTATTTTTGAAAATATGGGATATGCGGTTCCGGAACGGGCAAAAAAAGAGATGTCCCGAACTCAGCAAGAGAACAAATCAAGCGGGCTCGGGACTGGCTTAACGAAGGCGGATATGAGGAGTGAAAGGGAATCGGTGGTCGGAAAAATAAAAACATATCAAAGGCTTTTGCAAAATCAAAAAAAGAGCAAAGAAAAGGAATGGGGCGAGAGATAAGCATGAAAAAGATTTTTATAACCGCAATTCTGACAGCCATATATGCCTGCACGACGGTTTATGCGGCGTATTACCCTGTCAGCATTGATGAAAGCACGAAAAACGGCGTAAGAACGATTACCAAAAGTTATGAATTGAATCAGAATGATGATGTGACTGCCATTTCAAAGGAAGGCTTTGAACAGAATGGCAGTTTTTTTATTTTCAAGGACATGGTAAAAACAGAGCTGCCGCAGGCGGAAAGTAAGGAATACGCCGAAAAGGTTGTAATCAGCAGCAAAAGCAACAAGATGAATGACATTCTTCCGCTTTTGGAGGAAGAAAAACAGGTTGTTACGGAGGACGGTTTTTCGGGGACGGTAAAGCTGGATCTTTCAAATTTGAAAATCGAAACGGCAGGCTATGGCACAAGCACGAAGAATGTTAGCACAACCAGAACTTATCCGAATCTGGATAGTGCGGATACGCAGTATATTCCAAAAACAACCGTAGAGAACGGAAAAACCTTAGAGCTTTCGGGGATTCACTGGCAGAGCGGAAATACACAGAACATCAATGATACTGCCATTACGGACAGGTATACGGCGGTTGCCACCTATACGGGAACAGTCAGCAACAGCTATGTAAAAGGCTATACGGTTACGGCGGAATATAAGGGTACTGTTTCCAAGACGAATACGGATAAGGTGCTGTATACGGCAATTTTTGAGGAAAGTACGCCGAAAAATAAGGCAAATTCTCTGTATGCCGTTCTTCCTTTGGGTGGTGCTTTGGCAGGCATTGCGGGAACGATTTTGCTTGGAAAACTGAAAAAGAGAAAGGGTGTTGAATATGAAGAAGAAAGCAACGATGTGGACATTGACACTGCTGATGACGATGATGACAACTACCCCGGCATTGGCACTGGAGTATAATGTATCCGACAAGGCGGCAGGCGAGTTTGGGAAAAGCACAAGCATGGAAACTGTAACGGTTGTGGGCGAAGAAAAGCTGTTCAATGTAAATGTGAGCAAGGACAGTGCTTTTGTGCCGCCGACCTTCGGCAGTCCTTCTGCCGATACAAGGGGGACAGGCTATCTGCTGACACCGAATATTTCGGGTATTGGAGAAATGAATATCGGCAATGGTGCAAGTGGTGTAAATGTTCCTAATTCTTCCGCAAGCAATATAACGCAGTTTCCGCCTTCTGACGGAACAAATGATACGGGGTATGTTTCATCAGATAAATTTACATTGCCCGATGGGTTATATTATGCGGACGGCAGTATCGGTACATTGAAAATTCCTTCCGTAAATTTGAGTGTAAAGGTATATGAAACGGAAAGTATGGAATCCCTTGCCAAAGGTGCAGGACATTTCAAATCCACTTCCTGCTGGGACGGAAATATCGGCATTGCAGGGCATAACCGAGGGGTAACAAATCATTTCGGCAAAATCCATACCTTGAAAAAAGGAGATAAAATCAAATATGCCACCAAACTTGGAACAAGAACCTATCAGGTAAAAACAGTGACTAAGATAAACGAAACGGATTATTCTTATCTGGAACGAACTTCGGATAACAGAATTACGTTGATTACCTGTGTGGAAAATGTGCCGAGTAAGAGATGGTGTGTGCAGGCGGTTGAGGTCAAATAAGGAATTGATTTTTTGACAGAGATTTGCGGTAATTCTATACTGAAGGAAAAAGAGGGTTTTCAAAAGAAAAAAGGAGGAAGAATATGAGACTTGTATATTTGCTGTTACTGACATTGTTATTTCCGACAGCTGTTTTTGCACAGCCTTACAGAACGGTGTCCTATGATGCTTCCGGCAGAAAAGTGATTACATATACCTGTGATCCGAATGAAACACCGGAGTGGTTCAAAGAGAAGTATTTAAAAGAAGAAAAAGCGAAAGAGCCTATCATTTCCGAAACAAAGACAGAAGTAGTTTCCGAGCAGAAAAGGACACCGCCAAAGGAGGGGAGTATTCCTGCGAAGATTGAAACGGTAGGTGCAGATGGGAAAGAAATTTTTACGGAGAATTACCGTATCGGATATGCAGGACAGTGTACTTGGTATGCAAGAGGGCGGTTTTATGAGGTGAACGGCGTGGAGCTGCCGACCATCGGTTATGCGAAGGATTGGCTGATGGCCCCTTTGGTAAGTGATAAGGTGGACGTTTGCCTTGATGTGAATACGGTTCCCGAACATTCCATTGCAGTGTATGCCCCGAAAGCGGATAGCCGCTTGAAAGGTCATGTGGTGTTTGTGGAATATGTGGAACGGGATAAAGACGGAAATCCTGTGAATGTTTACTATACAGATGCTAATGGGAAGCAGGATACCGAGAAAAATAAGTATACAAAGGGCTGTGACGGTCAAGTCATTCAGGAAAGCTTTCGGGAGTTTCGGGAAAATCGGTACTTGAAGCTTGTGGGGTATGTAGTGAAAAAATAATATTGACACCGTATGTGATACCACATATAATAACAGTAGGAGGAATATGAGATGTCAAAATGGGATAAATTGTTGATGAAGATACTGTCACTTTCCAAAGATTTAAGGTTCAATGAATTAAGAAAGGTTTTGGAAAGCTATGGGTATGTGATGAACGTTCCGAAGGGCGGCAGCAGCCATTATACATTTAGAAAATCCGGCTGTCAGCCCATTACGATACCAAAGCATGAGCCTATTAAAAAGGTATATGTTGAGATGGTAAAAGAAATTGTTGAAAGTGAGGTAAATAATGATGAAAACTTTGAATGATTATTTATCAATGGCTTACCGTATGGAAATTGTAGAAGATAAAGACGAGGGTGGCTATGTGGTATCTTTTCCCGAACTTCCCGGGTGTATCACTTGCGGCGAAACAATCGAAAGTGCTGTAAAAAATGCAGAGGATGCAAAAAAAGAATGGCTTATGGCAGCTTTGGAAGATGGTGTGGAAATAAATGAACCCGATGATATTGAAAAATATTCCGGACAGTTTAAACTCAGAATTCCTAAAAGCCTGCATAAATCTCTTTCAGAACATTCCAAAAAAGAAGGTATCAGCATGAACCAGTATTGTTTATATCTTCTCTCAAAAAATGATGTTTTGTATTCCAAATAAAAATTGAACTACTTATAAATCAAAGTGTCTTGGGAAACCAAGGCATTTTTTATTGCAAAAAAGGAGGAAAAATTATGACGATAGGAAAGAAAATCGTATCTGTATTTTTATCTTTTCTGATGCTGTTTTCGGTATGTGTGGAGGCCTTTGCAGGCACTTCCATGGAAACGGCATTAAACAAGGTAAATCTGTATGTAAAGGAAGAAAGCAAAGGGCAGCTTCTGACTTGGAAGGGCGTGATTGATGCGAGAAATTTTGCACCCGATGTGATTGTATATAAGGCGGAGGACGGAAAGGAATATCCTGCCTTTTGTGCCAATCCGAATAAGGGCGGTGTAGAAAATTTCGCAGCGAAAAACTATGATGTTGATGTAGATCAACTGGACACTAATCCTCACGTCTGGGGTGCGATTACAAACGGCTATCCCTATAAAACGCCTGCCGAACTGGGTGTGAAAAATGAGTATGAGGCATATTACATCACAAAAATGGCAGTTTGGGCAATCGTCCATGATAATTACAGCAATTTGAATGACTGGAAGGCAAACGGCAGCCAGAATGCCCATGTAGAAAAGGCAATGAAGGCTTTGGTTGCCAAGGGCAGAGCCAACACAGCGGTTTATCCCACATGGCTTGCAGTCAATCCCAAAAGCACAACGGTTTCCGTTGATGAGAAGGACAGTAATTACATCTCCCAGACATATACACTGAAATCCAATGTGGACATCAAAAGCTACCGAGTTGTGATTGATGGAAATGTGCCTGCGGGGGCAAAGGTTACGGATGTCAGCAATAAAGAGAAAACAGAGTTTTCCGGCAGTGAGCTGACCTTTAAGGTATTGATTCCAAAGGACAGCCCGAAAGGCGAGTTTCGTGTTTTGGTAAAGGGCAAGCTGGAGAACAAATCCGTTTTATTTGGTGTGGCACATGATGAGAAAAAGCAGAATTATTATGTTTCCCCGTTGCCTTCTTATAATGGGGATTCTTGGGCGCAGCTTGCGTATGCACCCGAAGGCGGCGATGTTCCCGATACGTCCGAAACACCGACAGCTACAACAGATGTGCAGATTTTGAAGGTAAGGAAAGGTACAAAGGAAGGCTTGGCAGGTGCGGTTTTCAAGGTGGAAATTGACGAAAAGACCATCGGGCATTATGTGACAGACAAAAACGGCGAAATCAAAATCGAGAAGGTATCGGGAACGCTTTCCGTTACGGAAGAAGTACCGCCCAAGGGCTATGTTCTTGACGAAAACAATCATAAGGATGTGGAAATCAGAAACAATGACGAGCCTACGGTTATCACATTTGCCAATGAGGAGCAGGCACAGCTTGAGGTGGTAAAGCTTGATGCGGATACAGGGGATAAACTGGAAGGTGCGGTAATCCGAGTTGCCTATGACGGCGGTAATGATTTTTGGGATTTACACACAAACGCCTCCGGCAAGGCAAGCCTTTCCAACCTGAAAAGCGGTACCTATTCTGTGAAGGAAATTTCTGCACCCGCAGGCTATCTGCTCAATGATACGGTGCAGACAGTGAAGCTGGAAGCAGGCAAAACGGCATCTGTCACACTGAAAAATCAGGCAAAGCCCGGTATTCTCATTAAAAAATATGATGAGGATACAGGGATGCCACTGCCCGATGCGGAGTTTTCCGTTGCGAAAAAAGGCGGCAGTATTGTATATGAAGGCATGACGGATAAAAGCGGTCAGATAAAAGTCGAAAATCTTTCCGAAGGCTGGTACACCATTACGGAGATTGCCGCACCGAAGGGATATCTCATTGCGGACAAGAGCAAGGATGTATATCTGGAGGGCGGCAAATGTGTTGCGGTCAAGTTTGACAACAGACTCAGACCTTCCTTGCAGCTTATGAAACTGGATGCAAAAACAAACGAACCCCTTGCAGGTGCAAAATTCAAGGTAACAAAAACAGAGGATAAAACTGTAAGCGAATATGTAACCGATCAAACAGGAACGGTTGTCATCCGAGATTTGGATGAGGCGGTTTATACGGTGGAGGAAATCCAAGCACCCAACGGTTACACCATCAGCACTGATAACCATAAGGACATTGCGTTGGAATGGGGCAAAACAAAAACACTTATTTTTGCGGATACCAGAAAACCGACACTCATTATCACTAAGACAAATGCACTGACAAATAAGGCTGTTCCCGATACGGTATTCAAGATTCAGAGAGAAAAAGCCGACGGCGGCGTTGTGACACTGGGAACATACAAAACAGATGCCAACGGGCAGATTATTTTGAAGGGCGTGGATGCAGGCTGGTATGTGATTACGGAAGTGAGAGCGGCGCAGGGAATGAGTTTGCCCTCCAACCCTGTTACAAGAAAATATCTTGCGGAAGGCGAAAATGCTTATACGAATTTGAAAGGAAGCACAGCATTAGAGACAAACAAAACGGAAGGCACAGGCTCCGACAATGTGAAGGTTACCTCCGGCAAGGGATACGGCGAGGGGATTCCGAACTATCCCTTAAACAGCATTGTCATTAAAAAGACCGATGCCAATACGTCCAAACTCCTTGCAGGTGCGGCATTTGAGGTGCGAAAGGTAAGCGGAGATATCTCCGGCAGCTCCGGCACGATTATCGGCAGATATACCACAGATGACAGCGGCATTATTGTTATCACAGGCTTGCAGGCAGGTGCGTATCTCATTGAAGAAGTACAGCCGCCTGCAAATTATCTGCTTTCCGAAAACAGCAAGCAGCAGGCGTGGCTCAAAGCGGATGGTACAAGTGTGGTAGAGGTGACATTTGCCAACTATCCTTACGGACACCTTCTGATTACCAAAACAGACGCAGATACCAAGAAACCCCTTGCAGGTGCAAAGTTTAAGGTGACAACGGCGGATGGAACGGTTGTGGGTAATGCCAACGGCGAGTTTATTACCGACAGCAACGGAGAAATCTTGATTTCAAACGTAAGGCCCGACAGCTATGTGGTAACGGAAATCCAAGCACCCACAGGGTATGAAATCAGTGAAGAACCAAAGACAATCAAAGTAGGGACAGATGGCGGAACATATCAGCTGCGTTTTGCCGACAGAGCATTAAACGGATTGGTTATTTCCAAGATTGACGAAGAAAGCAGAGAGCCGATTAAAAATGTTACGTTTGAAGTAAGCAAAATGAACGGAGAACGTATCGGCACATACCGCACCGACAGTGACGGCAAAATTGCACTTTCCAATCTGGAATCCGGTTGGTATACGGTAATCGAAACGAAGGCGGCGAAGGGCTATGCCCTTGATAAAGAGCCAAAGCATATCGAAGTGAAAAACGGAAAGCAGGTATTGCTGACTGTTACCAACAGACAGACATCTTCCATGCTGATTCACAAAATTGATTCTGTCACAGGCGAGGGCATTTATGGCGTTACCTTCCTTGTCAGTGATGCAAGGCATAACCCAATCGGGCAGTATACCTCCGATCAGAACGGTTATGTGTATATCGACAGAGAGTTGAAGGACGGGAAATATTATGTGCAGGAGATTCAGCCTGCCGAGGGGTATCTCATTGACCATACAGAGAAAACCTTTTATGTGGAATACGGCGAAACCGGTCATATCACATGGAAGAATACACCGCAGATGGGACAGATTCAGATTACAAAGAAATCTGCGGATGATAACCCGATGAACGGCTTGGCGGCAGGAACACTTCTGCCCGATGCGGTATTTGAAATTTACAGCAGAGCAGGCAATCTTGTGGATACCGTAAAGACGGATAAAAACGGCAGAGCAGTCAGCAAAACACTTCCTTTGGGAAGATATGTGATTAAGGAAACAAAGGCTCCGAATTATTATATTGCAGAAAAGGCGGAAATCAATGCGGAGATTGAGTTCAGCGGTCAGATTGTACGCCTTGAGGTATTAAACAAGAGTTGCTATACCAATGTTTCCGTTACAAAGAGAGGATATAACCAGATTGTACCGGGGCAGGAGGTGCGCTATACCTTTACAAACATCAAAAATAATTCCACCGTACCGCTGAACAGCTTTTATTGGAGAGATACCCTTCCCGTCAATGCGGTGAGATTGGAGAAAATCATCACAGGCACTTGGAATCAGAGACTTTCCTATAAGATTGTTTATAAAACAAATCTGAACGGTACATACAGAACCCTTGCCGACAATTTGAGTACATCTGAAAACAGAGTTATTTCCGCATCTCCTGCGGCATTGGGACTTGCATCCAATGAATATGTGACGGAGGTAATGTTTGTTTTCGGAACGGTAAAGAGCGGTTTTGCACAGGTGGAAACACCATATATTTATTGTAAAGCATTGTCTAATCTTTCCCATGAATACCGTTTTGCAAATAAAACCGATGTAGGCGGTTTATGGAACGGTCAGTGGATTATGGGCAATGACAGCTTTGTTACCGTTGTATATGGAAAGAAAACAGCAAAGGTTCTTCCGAGAACAGGATATTAAAAAGTAGTGTGAAGAAATATGAAACAGAAACTGAATTTTCAGCAGGCTGCCCTTTTATGGGCAGCTTGTTCTATGATCGTTGTTTGGCTTGGGATATTGGCATCTGATTGTTGCGAGGAAGGCGTAAAGCTGACAGAGTTTCTTTCTCTGCTTTCGGAACGGTTACAGCACCCTTTTCAACTTTCTTTGAATGGATATACTGTCCGCTGCGTGTTTGCGGCACTTTGTATGTATGCTCTGGCGGTGGGATATTATTACACCTCAAAAGGAAATAAGAGAACGGGCGAGGAATACGGCTCGGCAAAATGGGGAGATGCAGCAGCCTTGAACAGAAAATACAGAGATAAAAATAGCAACATTATTCTTTCTCAGCATATTTCGATGGGGCTTGATGGCAGAAGGCATAAGCGAAATCTGAATGTGATTGTTGTGGGCGGTTCGGGTGCAGGCAAGACCAGAGGGTATGTTCTGCCGAATATCATGGAGTGCAATTGCTCCTATATTATTGCAGATCCGAAGGGGGAAATCCTTCGGAAAACAGGCGGATTGCTGGAAAAGGAAGGCTATGAGATTTGCGTTTTAAATCTGGTAGACCTTGAAAAATCGGATTGCTATAACCCCATTGCCTATCTCAGAAGTGACCACGATGCACTGAAGCTTGTGACCAATCTCATTAAAAATACCAATGAGAAGGGGCAGAAAAGCAGTGATCCCTTCTGGGATAAATCCGAGGCGGCAATCCTGCAGGCGTTTATTTTGTATCTGCTGCATGAAGCACCTGCAAGCGAACAAAATTTTTCAACCGTTATGTATATGATAGAAAATGCCGCCGCAAGCGAGGAGGACGAAAGCTATAAAAGCCCTGTGGACTTGCTGCTTGATGACTTGGAACGGAAGAATCCCGAGCATATCGCACTGAAAATGTATAAGGTTTTCAAACAGGCGGCGGGCAAGACTGCAAAATCTATTTTGGTGTCAACGGCGGTCAGACTGGCCGCTTTTAATTTGCCGGAGATTGCAAGAGTAACGGAAAAGGATGAAATGTTTCTGAATACCATCGGCAACAGGAAAAAGGCAGTGTTCGCTGTTATTTCCGATAACGATACCAGTTTGAACTTTATTGTAAGTATGCTTTATTCGCAGGCATTTCAAGAACTTTACCATGAGGCAGACAGAAACGGCGGCAGATTGCCTGTTCATGTAAGGGTAATGATGGACGAATTTGCCAATGTCGCATTGCCCGAAAATTTTGAAAAGGTGCTTGCTACCTGCCGAGGAAGGGAGATTTCCATAAACATTATCATACAGAACATGGCACAGATAAAGGCAATGTTTAAGGATAGCTGGGAAAATCTGACGGGAAACTGCGATACCTATATCTATCTGGGCGGCAATGAAAGCACATCTCATGAGTATATTTCCAAATCTTTGGGGAAAGAAACCGTTGATGTGAAAACAAGAGGTGTCACTCATGGCAGAAACGGTTCCTCAAGCAATAACTTCCAAAGTGTGGGCAGGGAACTGCTCACACCCGATGAGGTTCGCATGATAGATAATAATTACGAGGTTGTCATAATCAGAGGGGAACGAGCTGTGATGGATAAGAAGTTTGTGTTGCAGAAACACAGAAATATCAAATTTACGGAGGACGGCGGTGCGGAACCCTATGAGAAAAAGGAATTTGCCGATTATTCCGATGTTGACCTGCATCAAGATTTTGATGTGGATGAGATAGAAGTCATTGAATTTGATTAAGGAGGAATCGAAATGGATACACGAAAAAAGATAAAAATTTTGAAGGGAATAGATGTAAAAAAGATTTATAAGCTGTTTGCAACACTTATTTTTTCTATGCTGTTCTGCACAACAAGAGCCTTCGCCGCAGGAACAGACCCATTGGCGGCAATCAATAATCTTTCTACATTTGTGTTTGCGGCGATTAAGGCAGTCGGTGTGATTATCCTCGGCTGGGGTGTTGTGCAGATTGGCTTGGGCGTGCAGGGGCATGATCCCACACAGAAAAGTAATGGCTTTCTGTCTTTCTTCGGTGGGCTGATTATTGCTTTTGCAAAGGAGATATTGGACTTGATTTTGTGATGGATATGGTCGGTTTCAAAAAATGAAAGAAGTTTGAGTTTTGAAAGTGTGGGTGTTGCAGATAGGGAGGAAAGGCACTAGAATAGATAAGAGTTATACTTTCAAAAATAAAGAAATTTTTAATTTTTCAAAGTGAAAGCTTGTGCGTAAAAATTCAAAGAGTAGGATTGTTGAACTAAAAGTTGGAAAGAAGGGAATTTATGGCTTTTTCTGAGAAAATCAAAAAAGAGATAGAAGATTATTGCAATAACCACTTAGCAACTGATTCATGGTACGAAAATGAATTTTCTTTTATTCGAGATGTAGAATTAAGAAATCGGATTATTGCGGAGTTTAAGGCGATAAGATTTGCATATAAATTATATGAAGGTATAGGTGCAACAGGTGCAAATTTAATCTTTGAAGTACGGAATCAGATATTTGCTTATGCTTCAATTTATGAAGCTGTAATAGAAAGTGTATTGACTACATATTATTCTGACACCATTGAATTTGATTCTTTAATGCACCATATAATTCCTATAAAAGTGTCTATTCCCCAAAATAAGAACGCTAAACTACAAGATATATTGTCACATAATGGAAAGGAGATTGTTCCATTTTATTATGAGAGAAAAGAAAAAGAAAAACCACAAGTTAGATTTGATGCTAAATGCAGAACTGCAGAAAGTTTGGGACTTATTCACAAGTTTGTTAATAAAAAGGGAAAGGAGATAGATCTACCCTCTGAACTGATTGAGATTTATTCTTATCGAAATGGTATCCATATTATTGCAGAGCAGAGAAAAGGCATTAGTTATGAATTGGATTTGAGTAAGCGGGCATACTATAGAATGAGGCCATTTATAGATCAATTAAAAGAAAAACTTTGGCAGGATGGGAAAATATAAATTGTTATCATAAGAAAATTTTAAAAAATGGGAAAAGTCAATTAATATAAGGAGAAAAATAATGCGCCTATATCATTGTACAACCGAAAAGCGTATGGAAAAAAATATATGTGACAAGAAATTGAAAACAGAGTGTCCTCGTTTTTTTACAAAAGAACTAAATGGGCCAGGTGCAACAACGCAAGGATATGTCTATCTTTCCAATGAGCCAACATGTGCAGTATATTTTGGAAATTGTCATTCATTAGTGGACAAGTCTACAAAGTTATATCTTCTTCGATTTGATTTATCAGATGGTTTACTCGAAGCAGATTGGGATGAGATTCAATATCAGAAAGTTCCTGAATGGAAACTAAAATCTTATGTTAATGAATTACAGTGTAGTTTGTTAGAACTAAAGACTTGCAGAGTTTCGTTTGATATTGATTTTTCAAAAATTTTAACAGAATATTGCCTGATAGACAAAAATGTAGTTGAAATTGCAGATATAGTTAAAACTGCGGGGCGAGACTATAAATATGTTGTAGAGCATTATACTGATGCACAAAAAATTTTTTTATCTTCTCTAATCTGGAAACGTATCGAATAAGTGTGAAATATCTATCAGAAGTAAAGCAAGGGTAAAGAGGTAGTTGCTGTTGCTTATTAGATGATATAGGCATTATACGGCAATATTAAATAAAAATAACTAAAATAAGAGGTGGTGTAATTGAATGACAACTGGCTGATAGAAAGCCTGAAATGGACATTTGAATTTTGGAACAACAAACAAACGGAAATATGGCAGCTTGTCAGCACAACGCCCGAGGAATTTAAGGGCGGAGACATCTGGAGATTGGCACTGACATTGAATGACGGACTAAAAGCAATCGGATATGGGCTTTTAGTCCTTTTCTTTGCCCTAAGCATCTGCAAAAGCACCATAAATTTCAGAGATTTACGCAGACCGGAACAGGGCCTGCGTTTTTTTATACGGTTCGTGCTTGCCAAAACAGCCGTAACCTACGGGATAGATCTAATGACGGCTATTTTCAACATCTGCACCGGTATTGTATCGGTAATTGCAGAGAAAATGGGAACGGCTGCGGCGGATATGGCATTGCCCGAAGAACTGGAAACGGCGGTCAATGAGGTGGGATTTCTTGCAAGTATACCGTTGTGGTTGGTAACGATATTGGGCTGTCTTGTGATTATCGTGCTGTCCTTTGTGATGATACTGACGGTATATTCGAGATTTTTTAAGCTCTATATGTATACCGCCTTTGCACCCATCCCCTTATCTTCCTTTGCAGGCGAAGCGACTTCCTTTATGGGAAAGGCCTTCATCAAAAGCTACATGGGTGTGTGTATGGAGGGTGCGGTTATTGTGCTTGCCTGTCTGATTTTTTCGGCATTTACTTCAAGCGGAAACTTTGGCTTAGTAGATGCGGAAAGCTCGGCGGTGGTGCAGGTTTTGGCGTATCTTGCGGAAACGATTTTCAATATGCTTGTTCTGGTGGGGCTGATTAAAGGCTCGGACAGAATCGTAAAAGAAATGTTTGCATTATAAGGAGGTGTGATATGGAAATAAACGTAAACAAAGAGATTTGTGCCTACAAGGAGGCGGTGTTTTTCGGGCTGACAACGAGGCAGTTTGTCTGCTCAGTTGCGGCAATCGGCATTGCGGTCGGCACATACTTCGGCTTAAAAGGCATTTTAGGAAAGGAAACGGCGAGCTGGCTTTGTATGATAGCCGCACTTCCTGTGGCGGCAATGGGGTTTTTCAAGTATAACTCCCTTACGGCAGAGCAGCTTTTTTGGACAATCATAAAGTCTAAAATCATTTATGCCGGCAGGCGTGTTTTCAAAGCAGACAACTACTATTTATATCTGTTACATACGGAACCGACAACGAGAAAGGCGGGATTTTGTGTTAAAGACATTGCGAAACAGCATTTCAAACGAAAGAGAGGTGCTAAAGGTACCAAGAAGCGTGCAGGCATCCATTCCCATAGAAAAAATATACGATGACGGGATTTGGAAGGTAAACAACAATTTCAGCCGCACATGGAAAATGACTGACATCAATTTTGCGGTTGCATCGGACGAGGATAAAAGGGCAATGCTGAATCAGTTTTGCTCTTTTTTAAATTCTCTGCCTGTGGATGCATCCATTAAAATCACAATCAATAACCGAAAGCTGAATCTAAAGGAGTTTCGGCGGACGCTGATGTTGCAGGCGAAGAAGGACGGCATTGACGAATACCGAGCGGAATACAACAAGATGTTAGAGAGAAAAGCCGCCGCAACACAGAACATGGTGCAGGAAAAATATATTACCATTTCTGTCAGCAAAAAGACTGTGGAAGAAGCCAGAGCAGCCTTTACCCGAATCGGCACAGACATGGCAACAAATCTGGCAAGGCTTTCTTCTGCTGTAACGGAATTGGGGAACAAGGAACGGCTGCGTATCCTTAAAGATTTTTTTCGACCGGATGAGGAATGGGAGGATGAGATTGATTTAGGAAATTTCATTCGGCATGGGCATAATTTTAAGGATGCCATTTGTCCCGACAGCATACAGTTTCAATCCGATTATTTTGAAATGGACGATAAGGTGGGCAGGGTTCTTTTTATCAAGGACTATGCCTCTTTTTTAGAGGAAGATATGATTGCAAGTATGGCGGATGTTTCAAAGAATATCATGCTTTCTGTTGATATTCTCCCTGTTCCGACGGATGAGGCGGTAAAAGAGGTGCAGAACAAGCTGCTTTCTGTGGAAACGGACGTAACCAGATGGCAGAGAAAGCAGAATGACAACTACAATTTCAGTGCCAACATTCCTTATGACCTTCGGCAAATGAGAGAGGAAATCGAGGATTTTCTGGATGATATTACAATGCGGGATGAAAGAATGATGTTTGCACTGCTGACAGTGGTGCATACGGCCGATGATATGGAACAGCTCAATGCCGATACGGAATCTCTTGTCAGCACCGTAAAATCAAAATTCAGTACGCTTTCTGTTCTGCGGTGGCAGCAGGAGGATGGACTGAAAACAGTTCTTCCTTACGGTATGAGAAAAATACACGCTTTAAGAACAATGACATCAAGGAGTATTACCGCACTGCATCCGTTTTCCGTACAGGAGATACGGGATAAAGGCGGTATTTTTTACGGTGTGAACGGTATTAGTCGCAACCTTATCATGTGCAACAGAAAAAATCTCCAAAACGGCAATGCCTTTATCCTTGGGGTTTCCGGTTCGGGTAAATCCTTTATTGCAAAGGAAGAGCTTGCCTTTGTGGCACTTTCCACCGATGACGATATTCTTGTAGTAGATCCCGAACGGGAATATGAACCGCTGATTCGCTCTCTGAACGGCGAGGTAATCCGTTTTGCACCGGATAGCAAAAATCACATCAATGCACTGGATATGTCGAGGGAGTACGGAGAGGGGGATAACCCGATTACATTAAAATCAAGCTTTGTTATGTCCCTGTATGAAAGTGTGAATAACGGAAAGGTGGAAGGTGCGGCAAATTCCATTGTGGACAGATGCGTGAAAAATGTCTATCAGGAGTACATCAAAAGTTATACAGGTGAGCCGCCGACATTAAAGGAGTTAAGAAGGGAGCTTTTGCGGCAGGAGGAGCCTTTGGCAAAGGAGATTGCACTTGCTTTGGAATTATTTACAGAGGGCAGCTTAAATGTATTTTCCTATCAGACCAACGTGGATATGAAAAATCGCATTGTGTGCTTTGATATTTTGGATTTGGGGAAACAGCTAAAGTCCGTAGGTATGCTGATTATGCTGGATTCCATTATGAACCGAGTGATGGAGAATCGAAAGAAGGGCAAACGCACATGGGTATATATTGATGAGGTGTATCTGTTTTTTGCAAATGAATACAGTGCAAATTTTCTTTCGGAGAGCTGGAAACGCTTTCGTAAATATGGTGCATTGGCAACAGGCATTACGCAGAATGTGAGCGATTGCCTGCACTCCGTAACGGCAAGAAATATGTTTTCCAACAGCGAATTTCTGATACTGCTCAACCAAGCACCTGCGGATAGGATTGATTTGGCGGAGCTGTTTCATATCTCTGTGAATCAAATGAAGTATATCGAAAATACGCCCGTCGGACAGGGGCTATTAAAGGTGGGCGAGGCAATGGTGCCTTTTGTAAATCAGTTTCCGAAGGATACTAAGTTGTATGAATTGATGACAACGAAACCGGAGGATAAATAACACATGGCAGGCAGATTTTTCTGCCTGCTGTTTTTTGCGTGGAGGTAAGGTGCTGATGAAGAAAAGAGAATGGAAAGGAAAAGAAGAAGTTATAAAAACCAAGGATTCTGTAAAGAGAACACCGACAGGAGCAAGAAATAAAGCCTTGCAGTCTGCATTTATACGGGAAACGGCGAAAAACGCAAGACAAAAATCGGAGAGTGTTTTCAATGAAACAGCCGAGGATGCACAAGAAGATTTGGAAGATACTGCCGCATATATACCGGAATATGCGGTCAGAAAGGCAAAAAGCAGAAAAACAGATAAGAAAAGGGAGAGGCACAGAGAGCGTGAAAAACCTGCGGTGCGGACGAGGGCTGATTTACAGAGAAAGCAATATGCCGTTGATAAAGCCGTCAAGAGAAGAAAAGTAAAGCGAGATTCCCGAAGGGTTATGGAGGTTCGGCGGAATGTCGGCATTGTACGCCTAAAAAAGAAATTTTTGCAGGAGAAGAAAAGAAAAACACTTGAAAACAAGTATCGTGCAGATTCGATTGTGACGGAAGAAGGATATTCATATCAGACGAAATCTTTTTTGCGGACGGAAAGAGAAAACAATCCGCAGAGTAACAAAAAAGTTTCAAACCAAACAATCGATACAAAAGGTAGATATTTTCGTGAGCCTTTGGGGAACACCAACCGAAAAAGAGAATATGATGCACAGCGGCGGTCTTTTATCAAACATAAGTTGAAGGAGCGGTTTCTTTCCGAAAAATCTGTTGCGAAATTCAATGTGAAGGCGGCGAAGTTTTCTGAGCGGTTATCCAAGGCTGTGATACATACGGCACAAGCTTTTGTAAAAAGCATTTTGGCGGCATTGAGTGGTATGGGTGTGGCTCTGGTGGTATTCGTGATCATTGCGGCGGTGATGGCGGTTGTTTCCACTTCCTTCGGCATTTTCTTTTCAACATTTGATAATACCGCAGGGACAAAACAGGTGGCACAGATTGTTGCGGAAACAAACTATGAATTTAATCAAAAAGTGAAGGAGATTGAAAAGAGGGTTGCCTATGACAGTATCGTGTATCATTGCCTGCCCGATGGCGGCAGTGATTTGCTGATTACCAACTGGACAGATGTGGTTGCGGTGTTTTCCGTAAGGGTTTCGGGGGACAAAAATTATGCCCTTGATGTGGTTACAATGGATGAGAAACGGGAAAATCTACTAAAGGAAACCTTCTGGGATATGAATGAGCTGACCTATCGGACGGAGAGGATTGTTCGCCGCCATAATGGGAAAAAGACGGTAAAAATCAAGCTGCATATTACGCTGGCAAGTAAGAAATGCAGTGATATGTATGAATTTTATCATTTTACAAAGTATCAAAGGCAGTCAGCGGAGGAAATCTTAAAGCCTGAGTATGCACAGATGCTGTCCGAACTCATTGGGGCAATGGATGTAACCGGAAATCACGTGGAGATTAGTGATGCAGCTTTAAGGGATATATTGGATAACCTTCCCGAAGCTGTTTCTGAAAAACGAAAAGCAACCGTCAAAACGGCATTTTCCCTTGTCGGAAAGGTAAGCTATTTCTGGGGCGGAAAATCATCGGCTATCGGCTGGGACAGCAGGTGGGGGACACCGAAGAAAGTAACCGCCGCAGGCAGCAATACAACAGGAATGACGATTCCCTATGGCTTGGATTGTTCGGGATTTGTGGATTGGGTATTCAACAATACCTTTGGTGTTGTGGTCGGTCATGGCGGCGGAGCCAGAAGCCAATATAGCTATTGCAGGAGAATAAGCTGGGCGGAGGCACAGCCCGGGGACTTGGTGTTTTATCCTGATTTAGGTCATGTGGGGATTGTGTCAGGCTATGATGGCGATGGGAATGTGCTGATTGTGCATTGTTCCTTGAATGGCGTTGTGGTAACGGGACGAGTTGGGTTTACATTGGTCGGCAGACCGGAAGTGTTTTAAAAATAAGTATAAGTCAGAAAAGAGTATAAACCATATAAATTTTAGAAAATCTACAGCACTAAAAAGATATGAAAATTTCCTTGAAGCCGCCTATCTGCATGAATATAATAATCCTATACAGTAACAAAATTTGCTTAAATAATAATATAAAATTTATGTAATAAGGACGGTGACAACAATGTATAATCCGCAGCTTGAAACTTTTATAAAGGTAGCCGATGCAGGCAGTTTTAATAAAGCGGCAGAGGAAAGCTATATTACACCGACAGCCGTTATAAAACAGATAAATTTATTGGAGGATTCTCTTGGCGTAAGGCTTTTTGACCGTAGCCATAGAGGTTTGAATTTAACAAAAGCAGGAAATTCCATGTATCAGGACGCAAAATATATCATACAGTATTGCAAAGATTCCGTAACAAGGGCAAGAAATGCAATGCAGGAGGATAACAATGTAATCCGTATAGGTTCGTCAATTATGACTCCGGCACAGCTTCTTATGGAGCTTTGGTCTAAGGTTCAGACAATGTGTCCCGATATTAAATTTCAAATAGTTCCATTTGAAAATACACCTGAAAATGCAAAAGAAATTTTGGCAAACCTTGGAAAGAACATTGATGTAATAGGCGGAATTTTTGACGAAACAATGCTTAAACTGCGTGGCTGTGAAGGGCTTGAGCTTTTAAGGGGGAAATTTTATTGTGCTGTTTCCATTCACCACAGGCTGGCAGAAAAAAATAAATTGCAAATTTCCGATTTATATGGTGAAAACCTTCTGTTAATGCACCGTGGCTGGAGCCATTATGTAGACCAACTGCGGGATGACCTTTGGCAGAATCACCCGAAGATAAATATTGTGGATTTTGAATTTTACAGCATGGACGTATTTAACAGATGTGAAAATACAAATGATGTTTTGTTAGCAGTTCCGGGGTGGGCTAACGTACATCCGTTATTAAAAGTAATACCTGTTGAATGGGAACACAGTATTCCATACGGAATTTTACATTCTCCAAATCCGACACCTGTAGTGCAGAAATTTTTGGATATGGCAAAAGAGATAAGTAAAGAATTATATAAATAAGTTATAACTAAATCAGATATAACCCAAAGGTATAAACTGATGAACAAAGCGAGACTTCTATGGAAGTTTCGCTTTGTTTATAATGTAGTCAGAATTAAAAAGGACGGTGAAGCAATGAAAGCTGTGGTTGTGGCAGGAGCTTTGCTGACGTCGGTTTTGATGTTTGCCGGCTGTGGTTTTGGTTCGACAGACAAGGATGAGAAGGAGAAAGAAGAAATGCAGACAGAATTTTTTACAAAAGACACAAAAATTGAAACTGTCGCAAATGACCCTGTATTTGAAAATTACGGAAGGCTGATATTTCCTGTTGAAAAATATTATTACAGCGGAGATACATTGGGAAATCTCAATCTTGCATGGTACAACAACATTGACCCGGACGAAACGGCAGAGATTGTAAATTATCTGAAACAGCACGTTTTGGATGGAGAAACTGTTTTTTATGATATTTATACCGATGAAGAAAAGAAAGAAGATTCGGAAAAAGCCGACACAGGATTATTTTTCTTCAGAGGAAACAAAGGCGGAAAATTTGCCATATGCAATGCCGGAGGAGGCTTTGCCTATGTTGGAGCAATGCAAGACAGTTTTCCTCATGCCTTGGAGCTTTCAAAGCTTGGCTATAACGCTTTTGCATTAATTTACAGACCGGATGCACAAAAAGCTTGCGAAGATTTGTCAAGAGCAATTTCATTTATTTTTGAAAATGCCGATGAACTTAGGGTTGATACCGATGGCTACTCTCTTTGGGGCGGCTCTGCCGGAGGAAGAATGGCAGCATGGGTAGCGTCTTACGGAACAAAGGCTTTCGGAGGAGATGATTTGCCAAGACCTGCGGCAGTTATAATGCAGTATACGGGACACAATGAATACAGCATATTTGACCCTCCCACATTTGCCTGCGTTGGAGAAAACGACGGCATAGCAAGCTGGAAAGTTATGAAAAGGCGTTTGGAATTATTAAGCAGTATGGGAATTGATACTGAATTTCATTCTTATCCGGGGTTAAGACACGGATTTGGAATAGGAAAAGGCACTGTTGCGGAAGGCTGGCTTAACAAAGCCGTTGCCTTTTGGGAAAAACATATGAATTAGGTGGAAAAAATTATGAACAACTTTATTTATGAAAACAAAACAAAGGTATTTTTTGGAAAAGGCGGAGTTAAGGAATATTTAGGCTCTGTTTTAAAAAACTACGGCGAAACGGTTATGCTTGCATACGGTGGTGGTTCAATTAAAAGAAATGGTGTATATGACGAAATAACAGGCATTTTAAATGCAGAAGGTAAAAGAATTGTTGAGTTTTCTGGAATTATGTCTAACCCGACCTATGCCAAGGTGCAGGAAGGAGTAAAGCTTGCAAAAGAAAACAATGTAGACCTTATTTTGGCAGTGGGCGGCGGCTCTGTATCGGATTGCTGCAAAGTGATTTCCGCACAGGCAAAGTTAAATGAGGATATTTGGGAAATGCAGACGGTTAAGCATATATTCCCTTCGGAATTTATTCCTCTCGGCACTATTGTTACGGTATTCGGTACAGGTTCCGAAATGAATAACGGTGCGGTTATTACGAACGAGGAAAAGAAAATCAAGGGTGCTGTTTGGGGAGCACAGGCAGATTTTGCTTTCCTTGACCCAATGTATACAATGTCAGTTCCTATGAAACAGGTTATTTCGGGAGCCTTTGATACATTAAGCCATGCAATGGAAACTTATTTCGGAAAGCCGGAAGTAAACAATCTTTCGGACGATATAAACGAGGCAATTATGAGAGGCGTTATAAAAAATATAAGAACGCTTCTCAAGGATAATGAAAATTATGAAGCAAGAAGCGAGCTTGCATGGGCATCTTCAATGGCTGAAAACGGAATACTTAAAATAGGCAAAATAACAGATTTCCAGTGCCATATGCTTGAACATCAGCTTGGTGCTTATACAAACTGCAACCATGGTGCAGGACTTGCGGTCATTCACCCTGTGCTTTACCGCCATATTTATAAATCAGGCTTAGACAGATTTGCACGTTTTGCAAGAAATGTTTGGAACATTAAAAACGAAAATGAAGAAGAAGCGGCTTTTGAGGGAATTAATGCATTGGCTGAATTTATTAAGGAAATAGGTATGCCGACAACATTTGCAGAGCTTGGCATTTCGGAAGATACAGATTTACGTGCCGTTGCAAATTCAACGGTTGTTACACCGGGCTGCTGCAAAAA
>OLWB01001099.1_pt1 | contig 26704 bp, 19 predicted proteins | sample 1673331 | NCBI WGS metagenome assembly OLWB01 (sample SAMEA3178943, study PRJEB25190) | human gut metagenome | biome: human gut; feature: human-associated habitat; material: faeces | place: Austria | collected 2013
CAGCCACAGCACGTTGGCCAAAAAGCCGCACACGGACGGGCCGCCGTACACGATTTCCTTCCCAAACGGGAAGAGCGCCAGACGGGCGAACTTGAAGCATTGCAGCCCGAGCGGGATGCCGATGACCGTGATGCAGAAAAGCAGTCCGCTCAAAAACCAAGACACGGCCAGCGCCAGCCCCGCAAGCAGAAACCAGAGGACATTTCCCAGAATCCGCATCGGCGCTTACGCGTTCGCCTCCAGATAATCGACCACATCGCGCACGGTCAGCAGACCGGGCAGGTCGGCGTCCTTAAACACGATGTCGAACTTCTCCTCGCAGAGCACGACAAGGTCGGCCAGCTCGAGCGAGTTGAAGCCGAGGTCGCCGATGAGCTCGGCGTCCGGCTTGATGTCGTCGGGGTTGATGCTCATTTCCTCTACAAGCACCTGCTTGAGCTTCTCGTACATAAAAATCCGTTCCTTCTTTCGTTATATTCTTTCGCCGGTTCAGACCTTATAGCGAATGATTTTTTTCGACGTGGTTTTTTCAAACTCGTTTTTCTTGATTTCAATGTTGCGGATCTGCTTGAACACCGGCAGATGCTTGTTGACGGCCATAATCTCGGCTTTGATCGTCTCCTTGATCTGCTCGGCGTCCGCACCCTCGAAGCGCGTATACTCGGGATAGACGACCGCCGTCAGCAGCGTTTCGCCGCCGACCTCGCGCGCAACCACGACGCACTCGTTGATGACGTCGAGCTTATACAGATACTCCTCCAACTCCTCGGGGTATATGTTCTTGCCGTTGGCGAGGATGATGACGTTTTTCTTCCGGCCGGTGATGAATATGTAGCCCTCGTCGTCCACATAGCCGAGGTCGCCGGTACGGAAATAGCCGTCGTCGGTGAAAACCTCCTTCGTGGCTTCGGGATTGTTGTAGTAGCCGAGCATCACCTGCGGGCCCTTGACGCAGATTTCGCCGATGCTGCCCGTTTCGGCCTCGCTTTCGGCGCCGTCGCCGTTCTCCTTCAGGATTTTGATGCTGCTGCCCCGAATCGGAACGCCGACCGAGCCGTACTTCAGCGCGGTATACGGGTTGACCGACACCAGCGGCGCGCATTCGGTAATGCCGTAGCCCTGCGCAATCTGGATGCCCAGCTCGTCGAAGCGGTCGACAAGATCGGGGTCCAGCGCCGCGCCGCCGCAGATGATTTTGCTCAGCCGGCCGCCCAGCCCTCTGCGCACCTCCGCAAAGACGGGCTTGCGCAGGTCGATGCCGACCTTCCGCGCCAGCTTGGTCGCCGCGATGCCGCGGGCGAGCAGCTTCTCCTTCCCCTTTTTGCGCACCTCGTCGCAAATCTTCTTATAAATAGTCGAAACGAAGAGCGGCACCAAAATCATACCGGTCGGGCGGAAGATGTTCATATTGCGCACGACGTATTTCAGGCTGTTGTTGATGCAGACCGTCGCCCCGAGGCAGATCGGCGTGAGCATCCCGCAGCAGGTCTCGTAGGTGTGGTGCAACGGCAGCACGGAGAGCAGGACATCCCGGCTGCTGAAATTGACCATATTCGCGGACGCCCGGACGCATTCGAGCAGGTTGTCGTGCGAAAGCATAACGCCCTTGCTGGTGCCGGTCGTGCCGGAGGTGAAGATGATCGCGCTCATCGCATACACGTCCACATGGGCGGAGGTGTACGCGTCGTTGCCGTTCTCATACATTTCCCGCCCGTCCTCCGCCATCCGGCGGTAGACGAACAGGCGGTCCGCAAGCTCGGCCGGCCACGGCTCAGCCGGCTCGTCGAAGGCGATGAACGCGCGCACGCCGGGCAGCTCGGGCGCCATCTCCAGCAGCGCCTTCTCATACGGCGCGGAGAAGAAAATCGCGTTCGCCTCGGAGAGGTTGAGAAAATTGCGGATCTGCTCGGTTTGCAGCTCACGGTCCAGCGGGATCGTCACCCCGCCGCCGCCGATGGTGGCCACATAGCCGACCATCCACTCCGGCCGGCTTTCGGACAGAATCGCAATCCGCTTGCCGAGCAGGCCGTAGGCGGCCAGTGCGGTGCCTATGGCTTTCGTCTCGTTGCCGAACGTACAGTAGGACATCTCCCGAATCTGTCCGTCCGCGTCAAAATATTTGTAAAGCGGTTTATCGCCGAACCGCATCGCGCTGGCGGATACAAGCTCCTGCAAATTTGCGTATTTACCGTATTTTTCTGTCGGATATATCTTTTTCAATCTCACCATTCCCTCTGTTTCATTCCTGCCTAAACAGTTCAATTATATACACGAATAGGCGTCAAAGTCAAGTGCTTTGGTATAAATTTTGACCGATTGCAGAGAATATATTTACATTAAATGTGAGGTTGCGGAATTTTATGAATAAAAAAGACTATCTCGACTATGTTTCGGAGCGAAGCAAAAAGAGCCGTTGTCTGCTCAATTCGGTCAAAGCCTTTTTCGTCGGCGGTCTGATCTGCACGCTGGGACAGGCGTTCTCCGACCTGTACGCCGGTCTCGGCGCGGAGAAGAGTATCGCGTCGGCGCTGGCGTCGGTCTCGCTGATCTTTCTGGCCGGCCTGCTGACCGGCATCGGCTGGTTCGACGTGCTGGCGAAATTCGCCGGCGCGGGCACGCTTGTCCCGATCACGGGATTTGCGAACGCGGTCTGCTCCATCGCCATCGAAAGCCGCAGCGATGAGCGTGATATAATAGGACTCAGTCGGAAAGCCCCATAACAATTTCGGGTGAGTATGATGATTTAGTCCACAATACACTATGGAAAGGAGCATGTATTCAATTCACCCAAAAGGTGACTGCCACAGAGCCAGACAGTTTTCCCTGTCTGGCTTTTTTCTATACAATTATATTATAGAGTTTGTACGGAGGCAATAATATGAGAGAAGGTGTACTTATTTACGATCATGAAAGTGATCGAATGGATATCCGGTTTGGATTATTGGATTTTTATGGAGGGCTTCACTGCGGAGAATGCCTCGAAGTATATATTGATGGAAAATGGATCCCTACTCGAATAGAGTTGGGGTCTTTTTGGTATCTTCGTGGAATTCGTGTTGCGAACCTCAACGGGCTTCATGTCAGAATCAAGGACTGAGGCCATATAAAATAAATTTGAATGAAAGGAGGTGTCCCTTATGAAATGTTTGATGAAGTATCAGTGGGTAAAGCTGCCACGAAATCATCTTCCTGAAGGCAAAGGTATTATGAACGCCTGGGCCAAGCTTGCATCCCGCGCAGCATTCCGTAAGGGACAAGCTTCTTATTGCGGCCATATCAACGCTGTGAGCCCGGGAATGTGGTCAGGAGGCGTTGTAGGACTCAAGAGCATTCTCGGCTCCAGAAGCCGCGTAAAAAGCCTTGAGGCCCTTTCTAAGCTCTCTGAGCTTGGTTATATCAGTTATTCATTAAACGCAAAGACAAAAAAGCTAACTTATCAGATAACCGATTGGGTTATTAAATGTTCCGGCGAGGAGTGTATGGATGGTACGGTCTATGCCACCGAAGGTTATGGTTTCCTCTGCCTCCCCCGAAACATTACAGACAGACTTGTAGAACAACAGTATATTTTTGATGAAGCAGACGCATGGCTTGACCTCTGGTGCCACACGGTATCAGAAGATCCGGACAATGCGTTTTCTTTTTTGGCACCGATTGCTCAATTTGGCAAGTTCGGTACCGTATTGACTTTGGAAACCCTGGGACAACGGTGGAACTGGGAAAAAACGAAGGTGTGGCGTTTCTTTCAAAAGCATGGGGATGTTTTTACGCTGCATCGCCTCCCCGGTGCCTTCGGTTGTCTCATTTTCAATAAACTGTATCCAACGGATGCAGAGGTTTCAATCCCGGAGTCTGAGAAAATCGAGCGTATAATTGCCGAAATACGCATTTTAGCGAAGAATGAGCAGAAAGTGGGTTCAGATCAAGAGAACCTCAGCAGACTGGTTGCCATATACAGCCGTCAGCTCCTAACGGAATGTGCTGAGGAAAATGAAAACACTATGGCTCAAAATCGCGTTGCACTTTTTGACCCATATATATTACGCGCGTATTTTTCTCACTCGAATTGTAAGAAGTGTATATATGACTGCAAGGGTAAGAGTTTATATTACCCTCCTGTTATAGATACGAGTGAAATCCGAGGCCCGTGTGCGCCTGTGGATATAACAAAAATAGCAAAGGAGATGTTTACATATGAGCCGCCAAACAGACGGAAAATCGCTGTATGAACAGCAAGAAGAACGCATATTAGCGCAGTCAGACGCTTTTATTTCACTTCTGACAAAGCGTGGGATCCTCGGTGATCACCAAATCGACAACGAAAAGGTTCGTAAGGCTCAGCAAGAGAAGAACCGGAAAAGCTATCACAACACACAGCTGCTTCTTCAGCATTATCGAAATATTGCCTGGTTACTGGAGTGTTTGCCGGTGGATGTTGCTGCAGAGCTGGATGAGCCATTTGAAGGTGTTGACAAACTGATTGATCAGATGGATTTGGAAATCGCACTGGGAAATCGTAAGCTTGAAAACCGAATGGAAGGAATCGTTAAGTCCAGATTGCTTTTTGACCGTGTAAATGAGGCATTGACTGTGCTCTCACATAAGCCGGGTAACGGGCAGAAGCTATATGACGTGATTTATCATACCTACATTCGTCCGGATAAACTTTCCCATCTGGAGATCCTTGATGAGTTGAGATTATCCGGAAGAGTTTATTATCGGCTTCGTCAGCAGGCAATCTCAATTCTTTCAATTCGTTTGTGGTCAACACCGGTTGCAGGAATGGATTTTTGGCTTGATATGCTCACTTTGTTTGAGAGCCTATAAAGTGCCTACAAATCGCCTATAAAACGCCGACAAATAGCCGATGACAAGCAAAAGGAAATGTGTTATACTTGTATCGTCCAATAGTGGGCTCGGGTGAAGACGAGGCCGTTTCTTTAAGCAGAAATGCTTATAAGAGACGGCTTTTTTTGTTGCCCGAATTCTGAAAAAAGGAGGTACACAGGCATGATTAAGCAACTCAGGCTGGGCGGTAACAAAGTTAAATCCGCCTATTGGTCGCTCGTCGGCACTGCATCGGCAATGCTCTTTTCGATGCAGCCCGTTATGGCCGCAACTATCTGGGATCGCTTCTCAGCGATTATGCAGGACATTTACGGTCAGATTGTGGCGATCAGTACCATCGTGGCAGTCACAGTAGGTGCCATTGCCCTGATTATCCGAATGGTTTCGAGAAATCAGCGTGCAGTGGACGAAGCGACGCAGTGGCTCAAGAGAATTGTGATCACTTGGATTATTCTCAACTCTCTCGGCTTCATCGTTGCATACTTGCAGCCTCTCATCGCCGGCGGAAACTACTCGCCCGGTGGTAGCGGCGGTGGTGGCACTGTCACCATTTAAGCATCCGGGTCAAGCAGGAATGGAGGTGATAACCGATGCTTGACTGGATATTTGAAGGGATAATCACATGGGTCAGTTCTGTTGTAACCGACCTGATGGATGCCGTCTCAGGTATGTTCCTGCAGGCGCTTGGCACAGACATGACAGCCATGGAAGAATATTTCCCCTTCGTAAGCAAAGCCTTCACTGTTATGCAGTATACGGCTTGGGCAATCCTCTTCCTCATCACGGTCTGGCAATTATTCCGAATATTCGGTGGGCCGGTTACAGATGCGGAAAATCCGTGGTCATTGATTGGCAGAAGCGCATTGTTTGCATTGTTGATAGGTTATTCCAAACCAATCTTCTCAATGTGTCTCGACATCGCCACAGCACCTTATACAGCCCTGATGGATATCCAGATGACCGCAGAAGATTTCACTTTTGCGGGTGTGGAAGCGATGCTGATGAACGGACTAACGTCGCTGATTGCAACGATATCCGTCGTAGGACTATTGCTCCTCGTTATTTTGGAGATTGCATTGGGTTGGAACTATTTCAAGCTTCTGCTTGAGACAGTTGAAAGGTATATCGTGGTCGGTGTACTCTGCTATACGTCACCTCTGGCATATTCCATGGGTGCCTCAAAAGTAACGGTACCGGTTTTCAGAAGCTGGTGCCACATGGTTGGATCCCAGCTATTATTGCTCGTTTTGAATGTGTGGTTTCTGAGAGGATTTAATTCTTCGATGGGTGCTTACATCGGAAACGGCGGTGCCTTATCTACCGGATACGGAAGCGTATTCCTCTGGTTGTTCTGTGCCTTGGCATTCCTCAAAACTGCACAGAAGTTTGACTCTTATTTGGCGGCAATGGGTCTTAATGTGGCCCAGACCGGTTCCAGTATGGGTATGGAGCTTCTTATGGCGGCGAGAGTTGTCACAGGTATCGGACACGGAGCAAGAAGCGCAGGTAATGTATTTGGTGGAGCTACTGCCACAGGCACTGGTGCCGCAGCAAGCGGTTTCGCATCAGGATTCGCAAACAGATTCAAGGGTAACAGCTACGTGCGAGATGCTGTTGTACAAGGCGGACAACGAATGGGCGCCGGTGGCACTGTTGGATTTGTGGGCAGAGTCTTTGGTGGTATGGCCGCACGTAACGGTGCGCAGTTAACTGGTGACTCTATTGCTTCCGTCGCAGCACGAACACCGAATATATCCGGTACGATTGCCGGAGATATTGCGGATAGAAGCCTTGCGAATTACATGCCGCATCTTAGCGGTATGAATGTCTCCGGTGCCGAAATCACCGGTGGACAGATTACAGCCAAGGTTGTTGGTGCGGATGGAAAGGAAACTTCTGTCGCAATGTATAACGCAGCTCAATTTGAGAAACCTGACGGTCCACACTCCGTTGTTACCGCATCGGATGGCAGTCAGTGGTATCAGATGGCAAGTGGTGCCGGTGCAGGTGCATTTTACGATGCTCCTCAGTTTAGCGGTAGCACTGAAGAAGCTGCACAGGTTGCTGCCACATTCCCGGATGCAGCCGATGGTACAACACTCAGAACCGTTGGAGACGGTGTTATCGAAGCAAGTCACGATGGCCACAACACAATGTGGTATAACAGTGCTTACTATGATGAGCCGGATGCTCCTCACACGGTAATGACAGCTGCAAACGGTGTAGACTGGTACGCTATGCAACAGCACGCCGATGCACCTCAGTTTGAGGCCGGTGATGATGCCTATGCATACAACCAGGCTTATTTCCAACAATTTATGCCAGGATTCGATCAGCCTGTTTCTTCTGTCGATGGCTCTCAGCGGCTTGATGGCCATTTTGAGGTTCGACACGAGAACGGTTCCGGCACGATGTTCTACGATACCTCGCAGTTTGCTCCTCCGAGAGGAGATTATCAGGTATTTGAGGATGTCAACGGAAGTCAATGGTATGCAATTCACGGTGAGGCTGCTGTGGATCGCAGACCCGTCTTTGAAAACGGCAAGCCCGTTTATGACGGTGACAACGTGCGAACAGTCAATGTTGATACTGTTCGTTATAAATCAACACCTACCCGTTATGGAGAACCGGAGAGCCGTGGCGACGGCGAAATCAAGGCTCCAAAGCGTAAGAGGTAAACAAACAGCGGCAGCCGAATCGGTATTCCCGGTTCGGCTGTTTGCTTATCTAAATTTGAAAATAACACTGCCAAATGCAGTTAGATATAGGAGGTGCAGATAATGGCAGAACCGAATAAACAACAGGTTGGTGATGGCTCTGATAATTATGGGCAAGCCGCATCACAAGCCGCAAAAGCAGCAAAGGCTGCATCAAAAGCCGGCAAAGAAGTTGCCCAACAAGCTGTACAAAAAGGTGCTGAAGCAACTGCAAACGCAGCTGCGGCAACGGTTCAAGCCGGTGTTGAAGGCGGCAAAGCGGTTGCCGAAATTGCTGCAGGTACAGCATCGGGCGGACCTTGGGGTGCCATCATTTCGGCGGCGTGGGCACTACGCCATACATTGTTTAAGATTCTCGTCTGCATTTGCCTTGCAGTAGTATTCTTAATCGTGCTCATAGTAGAGCTCCCCAGTATTCTGATAAATCAGGCACTTGGAATTGATGGCAACCAGCCGACAGAACAGGTCACGATCATCACCGTCTTCGAGACAGTCACCGATGTTATTTCAAACATTATCGGTCTTGGATATGATTCGTCCATGACGCAGGTTGAAACTCTGATTGCAGACGGTGGGTACGATTACGAGCTTTCGATGAATGCACTCGTTAATCACGCACAGAGTTCGGCAGGATATGACGTAGCGTACATAATGTCGGCGTATTCCACCTCGGTTGATCAGCTCAGCGCCGATCAAAGTGATTTGGAAGCGAAACTTACCAATGTTTCCGGCAATATGTTTCCTGTAACATCAGTTGAAAAGGAAAACGAGGTAATTACACCGGTTACTTATTATACCTACAAACCCGTTACAATGACGGTTGTGACACGCGTGGTGCAAACCGGCACTATCAACGGTGTTCCGCAATATCGGTATGAGACCGCTGAGAAGACCTACTATGTGCAGGATGAAGAAAAGACTTCGGATGTTGCCGTTGAGGTCGATGCCTATTCTGCTGTTACGGTAACACTGCCGGTATATTCAAACGGATCCATAAGCGGTACCCGAACAGCAACCTATTATCAGTCTATCGGGAAACAGACCTTGACGCCGACAAAGGAAGTTGTCAAGTATCTGGAATGTACCATTCATCCGTTTGATAATACCGTAATTTCCAGTGCATTCGGCCTTGACCTGAATGCCAACTACAATGAGTTTAACACAACCTATGGAGAAGTAATTGACAGCCGTGCTCAAGCCTTGAAGATGACGCTGTATGGCACAGCATCGAACGGAAGTGCGGTTCCTCTCACAGATACTGAACTCATTGCTTTTTTAGCAAGGCAGAACTGCAGTGAAACCCGTAAACACATCGTAAAAACAGGACTGTCGCTTGTGGGTAAAGTCCCGTATTTCTGGGGTGGCAAATCAGCTGCAGGTTGGAATGACGAATGGAACACGCCGAAGCTTGTGACAGCCGCAGGCTCCACAACAAGCGGCACCATTCGCCCGTTCGGTCTCGATTGCTCCGGTTTTACGGATTGGACCTATAAAACAGCAGTCGGTGTCAGTCTTTACGGTGGCACCTGGAGCCAGTGGGATGAGTCGTATGCTATCTCTGCAGATGAACTTCTACCCGGAGACCTCGGTTTCCTGATGGATACTGATGGTCAAGGCTGGAATCACGTGCTTATTTTTGCTGGCTACGGAGAAAACGGTGAGAGAATGTGGGTCCACTCCTCCGGTGGTGAGGGTGTTATCCTGAACACACCGAGCTATGAAGCAAGCCTTTCCCTGCGTAGGCCCAAGAACGTAAACTTTGAAGATTCGTCGGTTATTCCCGACGTCGAATAAGAAAGAAGGTGTAGCTATGGACGACAAGGAATTCAGTAATGTCTTCGCTATCCCGGCAAACTACACAGACTCAGGTAAGATCCTGGGCGGTATGCTTGAACCCCGTAATGCTGTCGAAGCACTGGTACTTATTGTGCTCGTTGGCTATCCGGAGCTTATGCTGATACCAATGCCGAGCACCATTCGCATCGTTGTAATGACAGTTACGCTGATACCTCTCGGCGTAGTTGCAATGATGGGAATTGACGGAGACTCATTGTTCCAGTATTTAGGCCACATCATTTACTATATGATGAGCCGCAGAAAACTAACTTTTAGAAGGGTGGGATATAAATATGACCCAGCGCAGCTCCGCAAAAGGAAAAAAGCGAAGAAAAAAGCCCGAAAAGCTTGAGTTCGTGCAGGACTTCATACCAATCAAAGACCTGCGCCACGGTATCATAGAGACAACCGATGGCAGATACATTAAGATCCTTGAGATTGAGCCAATCAACTTTATGCTTCGCTCTGATGATGAGCAGTTCAGCATCATCTCTACCTTTGCAAGCTGGCTGAAGATCTCACCGATGAAATTACAATTCAAATCAATCACTCGCCGTGCAGACTCCGATAAGCACGTGGCTATGGTTCGTGAGGAACTTGAAGCAGAACCGAGCGAAGAGTGTAAGCGTCTTGGTGAAGATTACATCAATCTCATCAAAGATGTCGGAAGCCGAGAAGCGTTAACCAGACGCTTCTTTTTAATTTTCCAATACGAAGAAATCCGGCGCAGTGATTCCGATGATTTCTCGCAGATATTCAGTATAATGCAGACGGCTGAACAGAATGCCAGAGCCTACTTTATGCAGTGTGGTAACTCCATCCTTCAGCCGGATGATCCGGACGAAGCAACCGCAGAAATCCTGTATATGTTCTTTAATCGTCGTTCTTGCATTGAAGAGCCGTTCTCCACCCGTGTAGAGCGAGTGGTCATTGATACGATGGCAGCAAAGAATAAGGTCATTGGTATTGATGAGGTGCCACATATCCGCTTTGCTCATTTCATTGCACCAAGGGGCATTGATCTGAAGCATCACAACTATGTGATTATGGATGGTCTGTATTACACCTTCCTCTACATCAAAGGAGATGGCTACCCAAGTAGGGTCCGGGCCGGATGGATGTCTTCACTCATCAATGCCGGCGAAGGCGTGGACATTGACGTGCATCTGCGACGTGAGAACCGAAGCAAGACCATCGACCGTGTTGCACAGCGTATCAGACTGAACCGCACGAAAATCAAAAGTATGCAGGATACCAGTACCGATTATGAGGAGCTGGCAAACTCCATACAGGCCGGTTATTACATTAAGCACGGCATTGCGAACTATAACGAGGATCTGTTTTATATGTCCGTTTTCATTACCATATCCGCAAAGACATATGAGGAACTGATGTGGCGCAAGCAACAGATGGTAGATATGCTCAAGTCAATGGATATGTATGTGAGCGATTGTAGATTCCAACAGGAAACAGCACTTCGTTCGGTAATGCCGTTCTTGAAGATAGCCCCTTCCCTTGAGAAGAAGGCAAAAAGAAATGTGCTGACCAGCGGTGCAGCTTCCACGTATATGTTCACAAGCTATGAGTTATCGGATGATACAGGCGTGCTGCTTGGCATCAACCGACATAACAACTCGCTCTGTATTGTGGACTTGTTTAATACCAAGAAAAACAAGAATGCCAACCTCAACCTCATCGGCACCAGTGGCGCAGGCAAAACCTTTACGCTGCAGCTTCTGGCTCTGCGTATGAGAATGCGCGGCATTCAGTGTTTTATCCTGGCACCAATCAAAGGACACGAGTTCCGAAGAGCGTGTAATGCGGTCGGCGGTCAGTTCATCCGAATTGCACCGGGCTCACCGCACTGTATCAACATTATGGAGATCAGACACACGATTGCTCCGGAAATGGAGCTTATTGATGCTATGGACTATGTGGAGCTTGGTTCCATGTTGGCGAACAAAATACAGCAGTTGATGATTTTCTTCTCCTTGCTGATTCCGGATATGACCAATGAAGAAGAGCAGCTTTTGGATGAAGCTCTGATAAAGACCTACGCTGATTTCGGAATTACCCACGATAACGAGTCGGTTTATGAGGATGCGACAGTAACCCCTCCAAAGATGAAGCAAATGCCTATCCTTGGAGACCTGCACAAGCACCTGCTTGAAAATAAGATGACCGAGCGAATTGCCGTTATCGTAAGCAGATTTGTTACCGGTTCGGCACAGTCCTTCAACAGACAGACCAATGTGGATCTGTCGAATAAGTATATTGTGTTTGATCTGTCCGAACTGAAAGGAAAGCTTCTTCCTGTCGGCATGATGATTGCCCTTGATTATGTTTGGGACTCCGTTAAGAAGGACCTGACAAAAAAGAAAGCCGTCATGATCGACGAAATATGGAAGCTGGTTGGTACCAGTTCCAATAAGCAAGCCGCAGAGTTCTGCCTTACCATTTTCAAAACCATTCGTGGTTTCGGTGGTGCTGCAGTGTCGGCAACGCAGGATCTTTCAGACTTCTTTGGTTTGGAGGACGGTAAATACGGTCGTGCAATTATCAATAACTCGAAAAACAAAATCATTCTCAACCTTGAGCCGGATGAAGCCAAGTATGTGCAGGATGTTTTGAAGCTGACCAAAACCGAAGTTCAGTCCATCACCCGTTTTGAACGAGGCGAGGCACTGATATATTCCAACAACAATAAAGTACCTGTTCTCGTAAAGGCATCAAAAGCCGAGCACGAGATGATTACCACAGACCGCGCTGAACTGGAGGCAATTCTCCGTCAGCGCCAGAAAGAACATACTCATTCCGAGTAAAATACTCATTTCAATATTAAATACGCACAAGGAGGTGTTTATGTGTTACAGAACGATGAGCTGCACGTTATAAAGTGGCTCTCTCAATACGGACCGTTGCCAAAGTCTCAGATCAAGAAAATGTTGCAAATTCCCGAACAGGCACTGGAGAAGGTTTTGAAAAGTCTTCAGAGACAGCGAAAGATCACAGAGGTTGGCGGCGGTTATTATTTTGGGCTCGACAAAATGTGTCAGCCGGATCAAAGAATGATTCTTGCTGTATGGGTGCTGACAAGGTTTATTGAAAAGATTGACCCGATGGCACATTACCCTGCGACGTATCCCTCCCAACTGTTCTTCCTCAAGGAGAATACAGGATACGAGATACTGGTGTTATATGAAGGCGAAGAACATTTGACAAAGCTGCTTCAACCGGATGAGGAACTGAAATACATCATTGTGGTGCCCAATACCGCAACGATAAGTAAGTTGAGATTGCCTGATGCACCTTGTCTGTTTGCAACGATCGACTTTGACGGTGACGACGAGCCCAAGGTTAACTTCTATTCACAGGAGGATGTTGCCGATGAATAAGGACAGTCAATTTTATCAGGTGCTTGTCAGAATTGAAAACGGCATCAAAAGGATGAACGAGCAAGCTGCAGCTGTTCGATGGTATCTGGAAGCAGACGACATCGAGACTGCCTATGACAAGGCATTGAAACTCGAAGCAGTTACCGAAAAGACAACCTTGCTCACGAGGGTGCTTCCGGCATATACCGGACACCCGAGAGGAAACGAAATGGTTGAAGAAATCATTGTGGATTCCGTTCCTGTTGAAATGGGATTTACTGCTGAAGGATGGTTTTGCCTCAGGATGCCTACACTGCTCCCCAAAAAGCAGTCCGGCTCCACCGAATACATTCGCGGTTATCTTGCACCGGTTATGAGCAGATATTTTACCGGAAAACCGAGAGTCAGATACAAGGACTGTGTGATGATTTTCCGTCATGTGTATGACAGACAGAGGCCGGAACGACTCAAACGGGACCACGACAACATTGAGGTAAACAAGGTTGCTGATATTGTTGCCATGTATGTACTCCCCGATGATAAGCCGAAGATCTGCTCGCACTATTATTGCAGTGCCGCCGCAAGTGAGGATCGCACCGAAGTATATGTGGTTCCCAAGCACGATTTTCCTATGTGGTTTGTGGAAGAAAAGGCTATGCCGGATAAGGGGGTAACGCTCTATGAAAACATCATTGCAGGGGCTTAATTGCTCCTTACGATACCCCCATTTTTTGCACCCCTTTTGCGTAAGGCAGGATGACGATGAAGAAAATCCTTGTAAATCAAGGACTTTCGGGCTCCCCGAAAGAGAAAATTGCGCCGAAGAGAGCAGTCATGTTGGCGCAATTTCTTCCAACACGAGGTTTCTTCGCTGATGATTCACTTCATCCCCGGCAGTCAGCTCTGGCAGCTCATCACACTTCTGTCATTCGTCGGTGAGTATCCACATCGTTCACGCCAACTGCTCGGTAACAAGAACGCATACAAAATACTCATTAACTCCCTGACACGACCACAAACAATCTGTAATCCTCAGACCGGCGCCACCATGACTTGCCGGCTCCTGAGTGTCTCGGGAAAGTGGCCAAACAAAACCGTGCGTCTGTACAAGGGTGCTCTCCCCATACTGGAATGGATTGAACCGGGAATGATGGATTACTACCTGCGATCGTTTCGGAATCACCGATTCTCCGGAGACCAATCACACGTTGAACGAAATCATCGCATCGCCGAGGTTGCAGCAATGTGTATGCGAAGCGGAATCGAAGTGAGACCGTTTATGTTACCGGAACTTCAGAACGAAGCGTTCCTTCACATCATACCCAGCGAAGCCGTGATGTATCTGTCGAGGGACCTTAAGAGACTCAGCGAAGACGAAATGAGCAAGACCAGTTTTACCAGACTGGTTGGAGCGTTATTCGCATCCGGAACCGGTTACTCCGTTTATAACACACGTGACGCCACAATGAAGTGGTCCGGCAAGGGTGAGTTTAAGGCAAGAGACTCTCTGAAGGACTTGTCCAATATGAATTCCAAGATATCCGTCATTAACTCGGCGATATTATTCGGTCAGTCTGAGACAGTCGCCCTGAACACCATAACGGAGTCGGATAAATCCCGAAAGCAGGAATTTAGATTCGATGCAATTTACAGGAACATCTACTTCATTCCACTCAGCGAGGACGGTATGAGGCAGCTTCGCTTCCTAACCGTACCAAACTGGAACGAGAAAATCCTGGATCTGCTCTTTGAGCCCGAGGACAGATCCTATAACCGTGGGCTCTTTGAATATGACGCTGTGGTAGACGGCGAATATGTCTACTCCTATCTGGATGGAGACATTGCCAGACTGATACGACTTCACCAGACCCTTGATGTGGACCCTAAGGAAGTCGTTGTTCTGTGTTTTCCATATCAGATAGCTTTCCTCCGTGAATACTTGGGTCAGCGTGTCGAGATTAGAGTCATCGACATGGACACGGTGGAAGAAGAACTTGGCCCGGAACGGAGGAATTTGTTTGAAAGATAAGAAACGACTTATCGGTATCATACTGGCAGCGGTGCTTGGAACATTTGCAGTTCTGTATCTGGGCGGAATGATGAGTCAGGTACTCAGCAACTACTCGGTATGGATGAATAACGGCGGAATTACCGGTCAGGCAATGATGAAACCGGTCAATATGAATCCACTGGTATGCATCCCGCTGGCATTCACAGCAAACGGACTCAAAGCCATTGTCGGTATGATACTTATCGGCGCCGCAATCTTCATAGTGTACAAACTCTACAATCGGTTTGACGGTAAGCATCAGGACCCGAGAGGTTTCACTAAGAGTGACAGTGGTATCTACGGTACTGCATCCTGGATGGATGAAAAAGAGATGCACGAGGTTCTTGAGGTGTCACCGATCGGTCAGGCAGAAGGAACAATCCTTGGTGAGTATAAGGGCAAAGCCGTTTGTATGCCCAAGGACACCAGACTGAACCGACACATTGCTATCTTCGGTGCTTCCGGTACCATGAAATCCCGAGCTATCATCCGGAACGCGTTATTTCAAATCATTCGCCGTGGTGAGTCTGCTATTTTGACCGACAGCAAATCCGAGATGTATACGGATACGGTAGAACTGTTCCGAAACGCAGGCTACGAAGTGAAAGTATTCAATCTCGTGAATCCTGAGCACGGTGATTCCTGGAACTGTATGTCAGACTTGAACGGAGATACCCTGATGGCTCAGGTTTTGACCAACGTCATTATCGGCAACACCAGCTCCGGTAAGGGCGATCATTTCTGGGACAACGGTGAAGGCAACCTGCTGAAGGCGCTGATTCTGATGGTAGACCAGGATAAGAAACTGAGTCTCAATCAGAAGAATCTTACTTCGGTATATCAATTGCTTACCCAGAACAGCGAGGGTCAGCTGATAGCCAAGTTCAATAAGCTACCGCTTGACCATCCGGCACGTGCCCCATTCAACCTGTTTGCTCAGTCCAGTGACACGGTGAAATCCGGTATCATACTGGGTCTGGGAACAAGACTTCAGGTGCTGCAGAACAAGGCGGTCCAAAGAATCACCAGCCAATCCGATATCGACCTCGTGGCGCCGGCGAAAAGAAAATGTGTGTACTACATCATACTCAGCGACCAGGATGCGACAATGTCCTTTCTGTCGTCACTATTTTTCAGTTGTATGTTCATTAAGCTGAGCCGGTTTGCAGATGTACAACCCGGGGGACGGTGTCCTGTTCCGGTTAATCTCATTTTAGATGAGTTTAACAATGTAGGACGCATCGGAGGTGCTGAAGACGGCTCCGACTTTGCTCGCTCCCTTTCCGTAGTCAGATCCAGAGACATTCGAGTGATGCTGGCGGTACAGAGCTTGGGTCAGCTACAGAACCGATACCCGAAGAACCTATGGTCCGAAATCATAGGCAACTGTGATATCCAGCTTATGATGGGTTGCTCGGATGATGTATCAGCCGAGTTCTTCTCTGTCAGATCCGGAGATATGTCCGTGCAGGTGAAATCCACGATGACAGTGCGACAGACCTTGGCATTGGCTCAAGTGATTCCACAGTATCGCAGTATGGAGGGACACGGCAGGCGCAGGCTACTCACACCTGATGAGGTACTGAGATTACCAAATGAAGAAATGCTGTGCATCATTCGAGGTCACAATATTCTGAAGCTTGATAAGCTCGACTTTACCAAGCACCCAATGGCAAGGCATATTGTCCAGCGTTCCATTCTGGATTATAAGCCGGCAACCATATATGAGGATAATGTTCCTCAGACCGAAATCACTCCGGAGGAAAAACCGGAGAAAAAGCCATCGCGTAAGAAGAATCTATACAGTACGGCACAGCCGCCGTCTGAGTTTTAATGAAGGAGGTTAACTACCATGGCAATGAAGAAAACGAAAGTCCCTGATGAGGAACTGAACAATTCCTTGCAGGGCGACCAACCCGGAGAGAATCCGGAGGTTACTGAACCGGCGGAAGCTGATGCGTCCGGAGAGAATGCCTCTGAGCCGGCGGCGAAAACGCCAAAGAGAACCCGCCGCACGAAGAAGACCGAGGAGAAAGAAACCCAGTCTGACACAGAGGCGAAGCCCAGAGCAACAAGGGCAAAGAGCAAAATAGCAAGTGAGGCTTTACCAACCGAGGAGCATGTTGTTTCCATCGGTGACAGGCATTCGGCACAAACCGAGGCTGACAAAGCAAAGGATGATTTGCTCGACTTGCTGGAGTCTCTCAAGGCAGGCAGAGTTCTCACAGATGTTATCCAGGGCGTAGAAAAGACAGGCGGTGATTACGTCGCCGTTCTTTATCATGGCGATTTCAAGGTTATCATTCCTGCACTGGAGGCAATCATCCCGCCTAACGATTATCGTGAACTGGATCCGAATGCAGTTCATAAATACATGCTCACCAAGCGATTGGGTGCTGAACTGGATTACATCGTGAAAGGCATAGATCCTCAGACCGGTATGGCGGTGGCTTCCCGCCTTGAGGCAATGAAAGCCCGCCAGAAACAATACTATCTATCACGAGACCGAGACGGAAATAATCTGCTCTACGAAGGTGTTCTCGCTGAAGGAAGAATCACTTCGGTGATCAAGGCAGGAATCTTCGTTGACCTGTTCGGTGTGGAGGTATACATCTCGATGAAGGAGCTGAGCTATCAGCGCTGGATTGATGCATCTGAGTATTACCGCCCTGGACAGCGTGTGATCGTAAGGATCCTCTCAGTAGATCGCAGCGACAGGAATAACATCAAGGTCAAAGCTTCTGTGAAGCAAGCCAAGGAAAATCCGTATAAAAAGGCCCTCAAACGCTTCGTGGAAGGCAACCAATATGTTGGCACAGTCAGTATGGTGGATGAGAACGGCGTGTTCGTTGCAATGGACGGTGGCATCGATTGCCTCTGCGAGTATCCGAGACGTGGTCGTCCGCCGATCGGTTCCCGTGTAACTGTCCGAGTTATCGGTATCAACCGTTCCACCAATCGCATGTGGGGTGCCATTACGCACACTACTACGGCATACTGATTCGAGTTTATAGAAAGGAGATAAATTATGACCCAGTGTAATCTGACTCAAACCGAGCAGATGCGGCGCAAAGAAATTGCAGACCATACTCGAACAATGGTGGTGAATCTTCTGCAGGTAGATGCGGAAGATGAGACTTCCATTATGTGTGGGTATAGGGATTATTACCTGCAGATTTCCTTTTCAGAGCTGCACCCGCTGATGGTGTTCTGTCTGGCAAAGGCAATCACCAAACCCAACACAGCCAAGCAACAGAAAATTGCGAATGAGCTGAACTTAAGAAGCATTCTCGGTAGTCACGCCATCAATGAGGAAGTCGGCTGCTATTCTTACCGTGCTACTCACTGGTTGGATACCGAACTGGATGCCGAACGCTTCTTTGAAATCCTCAACAGATGCGTTGATGAAGCGAACCGTGGCTTCCTGAAGCTTGCCAGTTAAGTTGTATTTCTCCAGACTCAGTCGTGTAATGTAAGTAAACGATTGAATGGAGGCAATGCATCATGAAAAAGTTTTTAGCCATTATTTTAATGCTGAGTATGGTACTCCTTTGTGCCTGTTCAGCACCAGACTCATCTGGAAATTCATCCCCTTCGACAATTGATATCCCGGATACCTCCTATACAGACTCAACCTCCCAGACTGAGTCGGGAGATACCCTGGAAGGTGAGAATTCCGCGGAAGAGAGCTCAGAAGACACCTCTGATGCGACTATCGTGTCAGACCGAGATAAGAAGGACCAGGAAAATAACGTCCCGGGTACCGGAAAACTCGAAGGAACAACCAAAGAAACCGAGTATGACGATACCCCAAAGGAAACCCTTCCTTCGCAGTCATCTGGTGACAACGATTCTTCAGAGAGCTCAAAGCCGACAGAGACATCAAAGCCGGAGAGCAAACCAACCGAAACCACAACCACTCAGACGAAACCAACCGAGAGCAAGACTGAAACGACCCAGCCTCCTGCAGAGGAAACAGTTCCAACTGAACCTCGTGCAGGTGCAGCGGACACTGCGGCAGTTGCCCAGCGAGTTCTGGAGTATATCAACCAGTACCGTTCAAGCCCTGCCACAAGACTTTCGGGCCTTACCGAATACGCCCAGTACAGAAGCCGTCAGCTCGTATCCAACTTTGCGCATGACACTGCAGATCAGCGTGCTGCAGCAACCGCACTCCAGTATGGAGAATACGTGGATCCGAGTGTATTTGGCGGCAGTGGACAGCCTTATTACAGAGCAAACGCCCGTGAAGCCATAGCCAAGGCCGGTTATGTAGGCACAATTGACGAGGTGGCTCAGAAACTGGCAGCGCTCGTAAAGAACAGTCCAAATCACTGGAACTATATCGGTGATTCTCAGTATTGCTATATTGCGGTAGGTGTTACCTATGAGAGTGATATGTGGTACTGTGCCATCACAGTGGCATCCGAAAACACAGATGAATATTAAACCCATTTAGGAATTGAAGCCCTGATGCTAACGCGTCGGGGCTCTTTTCATATCAAAAATCAGAAAGGATTGAAAGTTATGACCCAGAAAAAGAAACTCAGCTCGCGTTTCCTGTCTCTTTTCTTGGCGGTGTTGATGATCGCCTCGATGATCCCGACGACAGTATTCGCAGCACCGGCATCTGACATCCCGAGTGAGATGCTGGACAATGTCTATCTTGATGCGCTGGCCTATACCGGTTACGGTGTCCAAGCGCAGAAGAATGACGGAACCATCTTCAAGACCTATGGTTCCAGAGCTACGGCTTACGGCTCGGACATTTCGTATGGCCTCGTTAAGTACGGTACTGAAACCGTAACCAAATCCGGTACAGCAACCGGACTCGCTCCGGATATTGCCGGATTCGAGAGCAGTGGTCTCTGCTGCGCATCCTACGTATCTTATGTGTATTACAACTATCTGCCTAACATCGCCGGTATTGACACCAGCGGCGTTGCGAAACCCGGTAATCCCCGTTCTGCCAGTTCCTATAACACGGCAGCGAACGCTTGGGTAGAAGCAGGTACCGCACGTAGAATCAGTTTCACGCAAAGTGCTAACGGAGACAACTTTAACCCGAGTGAAGAGATCCCAATCGGCTCCTTGATCGTATTCAAGCACATCCCGACTGGTGATATCGCTCACGTTGCCATCTATGCTGGCTACTATAACGGAACTCACTTTGTTACCCATGTCGGCAACGATCGTGGTCCTGAGTTCAGCACGGTTGTTGGTATGAGCAAAGGCGACTATCCTGAGGCAGTTGTGCAAGTTGTTGTGCCTAAATTCGTTGAGGAATCCGGTAAGATTGAGGTTTACAAGAAGGATCCTAACGGCAAGAACCTTAGCGGCGCATACTTCCTTGCTACCAATACCGAGACCGGCGAAGAGTTCGGCATCGGTCCTACAAACTCAAGCGGCTATGCGGCAACCAAGGAAGATATTCCTTACGGTACCTATAAAATTGTAGAGACCGTGTTCCCGACAGACTATACTTATTCGGGCACAAAGGAATGGACCCGCACGGTAAGCTCCGCAAATGATGGTGTTGTTACCATCAACGCGGTGAATGAGTTGAAAAAAGGCAACATCGAGGTCTACAAAAAGGAAAATGTAGACGGTGCAGCTCTTAGCGGGGCTATCTTCACGGTCTATAATTCCGCAGGTGCCAAGGTAACGACCATCGGACCTACCAACGACCGTGGTTATGCGAAATCCGCAGATATTCCTTACGGTACCTATAAGGTGGTTGAAACCACTTTCCCGTTCAACTATGAAGCCAGCGGTCAGACCGAGTGGACAGTGACGATTAACACTGCAAAAGGCGCCTTGGCCACCATCAATGCTACCAACCAGCTGAAAAAGGGATATGTTGAGATTTTGAAATCCGATGCTGAGTCTGGTAAAGACCTCAGCGGCGCTGAATTCACCGTCTACGATTATGACGGTGAGGAAATTGCCGTTATCGGTCCTACAAACTCAGACGGTTATGCTAAATCCGGCGAAATCATTTACGGTGACTACATCGTAAAGGAAACCAAGGTTCCTGTGAACTACCAGCCTGAGGGTGATGCGGAATGGCATATCACCATCGATGACAATAGTCCGCTGATCACATTGGACATCGCAAACCTTCGTCAGTACGGCAGCGTAAAGGTTGTTAAAACAGCAGAAGATGGACTTGTCGAAGGCATGGTATTTACGCTTACCGGCACCTCCGTGTACGGTGAGAAAGTCAGTATGACAGCCACCACGAATGCTGCAGGTGTTGCTGTGTTTGAGAGAGTACCGATTGGCGAAGATTATGTACTGGCTGAGAAGAACACCCCTGTTCGCTATGTTATTCCTGAAAATCAGACCTTGAATGTCTACTGGAACAAGGTAACGGAACGTGAGTTTGACAACGTCCTTAAGAAGTGGCGTGCAGATGTCTTTAAGGTAGACTCGGGTATTAGATACGGCGGTATGGAACCGGAAGTGATGACACTGTCTCTGGATTCCGACGCAATTGTCGAGCAACTCGGCTCTCCTTACGGTGAGTCTCAGGGTGATGCAACTCTTGCAGGCGCTGTATACGGAGTGTATCGCTACGATGAGCTGGTAGACACCTATACCACTGACAAGAACGGTTACTTCCTCACCGATTACTATGTGTGCGGTGATGGATGGAATATCCGTGAAATCACTCCTTCCGAAGGATACCTGCTTGATGAGAACATCTACTGGCTCGATGTAGACGCCGGTCAGTATACCGTTGAGAAAAACACCGAAGAGCTTGACGTATATGAAGATGTCATTCTTGGAGGCTTCTATTTGTTCAAACACAGAGACAACGGTGATACTCAGATTGAAACTGAGGAAATCGGTGCTGAATTCGAAGTTTATCTTAAGTCCGCAGGTTCCTATGAGAATGCCAAGGAAACTGAGCGTGCCTACCTCATCACGGATGAGTGGGGCTATGCCGAGACTGATTGGCTTCCTTACGGTGTTTACACGGTGAAACAGGTCAAAGGTTCCGAAGGTTATGACCTCATGAAGCCTTTCGATGTCTATATCCATACCGACTGGGAATATCAGCAGTTTATTATTAATAACGCTCCGTTCACCAGTTACGTCAAGATCCAGAAGACCGATGCAGAATCCGGTTTGGCAATTCCTTATGCCGGTGCAGCATTCCAGATCTACAATCCGGATGGCACCAAGGTTTCTATGGAATATACCTATCCGGAGCACACCATTATTGACACCTTCTATACCAACGAAGATGGTTATCTGATTACTCCAGAGACTTTGGGATACGGTAAGGGTTACTACCTGGTTGAAGTGAGCGCACCTTATGGTTACGTGCTCAACTCAGACCCGGTTTACTTCGACATTACTGCAGATGATGCCACCGACGAAGGCGGTCTGACCATTGTGAACGTAACCCGTTCCAATATGCCGCAAAAGGGCGTCATCCATATTACAAAAACAGGCGAAGTGTTCCAGTCTGTTGTAGTGAACGATCAGATGCACAAACCGGTATATGAAATCAAGAATCTTGCCGGTGCGGTATTCGAAATCCGTGCAGCGGAAGACATCTACACCCTGGATGGCGTGATGCATTACGCGAAGGGCGAGCTTGTGGACACGATTACAACCGGGTCTGACGGAATCGCCACCAGCAAGGAGCTCTACCTTGGTAAGTATACAATCCAGGAAATCACGGCGCCGCATTCTATGGTACTCAACGGAAAAGTTCAGACTGTTGAGCTCGTGTACGCCGGCCAAGAGATTTCCATCACTGAAACTTCCGGCAATCTCTATAACGAACGCCAGAAAGTAAAAGTGAGTTTGGAGAAAGCTCTTGAACAGAACGAACTCTTCGGCATCGGCATGAATGGAGAGCTCAGTAATATCTCCTTTGGTCTCTATGCCCAGACCGACATTGTTGCGGCCGATGGCACCAAGATTCCTGAGGGCGGACTGATCGAAATCATCACCTTTGATGAAAACGGTAAAGCAGTTATTTCTACCGACTTGCCTTTGGGCAGCTATTATGTCCAAGAGCGCAGCACCGATGACCATTATATTTTGAGTGATGAGAAGTTTGGCTTTGAATTCACTTACGGTGAACAGACCATTGAGGTCATTGAACTCGCAGTCAATAATGGTGCAGCCATTGAGAACGAGCTTAAGTACGGTTCTGTTTCCGGTCTTAAGGTTGATGAAGACGGCAAGGTGATCAAAGGCGCTGTATTCGGTCTCTTCAGCAATGATGAAAATGAGTATACACGTGAAAATGCGTATATGGTAACAGAAAGCGCAGAAGACGGTACCTTCAAATTCGAGAATATTCCTTACGGCACTTGGGTTGTTCGTGAAATCGAACCTGCCGTAGGTTTCGTGCTTAACGAGAAAGCATACCAGATCACCATTAAGGAAGACGGCGACGTCGTGGAAATCAAACTCGAAAACCGCTACATTCGTGGCGACATCGAAGGTCTCAAGCTGGATGAAGACGGAAACGTCATTGCCGGCGCGAAGTTCGGCTTGTTTAAGCAAGGCACCACTGAATTCACCGAGGAGACCGCAGTGCTCGTAACCGAGTCTGACTCTGAAGGTAAATTCCGCTTTGAAGACATTCGCTTCGGTAAGTGGATTGTTCGTGAGCTCGTTCCTGCCACAGGCTATGTTCTCAATGAAACTCCGATCGAAGTGAACATCCAGACTGAAGGCGAAATCATCAACATCTCCTTCGAGAATAAATTCATCCGCAGTGATATCAAGGGATATAAGGTAGACGAAGATGGCAAGCCTGTTGCAGGTGCATTGTTCGGACTCTTTACCGAGGATGACACAGAATTTACCGAAGAGAATGCTGTGCTCACAGCTGAGTCTGATGCAGACGGTATCTTCTTCTTTGATGATGTACGCTTTGGTAAGTGGATCGTGAAGGAACTTAAACCGGCAGAAGGATTTGTAGCCAATGACACAGTTTTCCCGATCGATGTAACCACTGACGGTGCTGTTATTGAAATCGAAGCTGAAAACCGTCACATCTACGGCATGGTCCATACCACCAAGGTGGATAAGGACTATCCGGATAATCTCCTTGCCGGCGCCATCTTTGAAATTTACATGGACGTAGATGGCAACAAGGAATTCAATGCTGACGTAGACACCCTCGTTGGTGAAATGGTTGAGTATGAGCCTGGTCTTTACGAACTTGAGAATCTCAGATACGGAGGTTACTTCCTCTATGAGAAACAGGCACCTGCTAATTACATTAAGGACGATACCTATCACCATTTCGCAATCGTTAATGACGGTGAGATGGTAGAAGTCGAGAACGAAGCCGGTGTAGGTTTCATTAACAACCATATGGTTGGCAACCTGAAGATCGTCAAGACCTCCTCTGATGGACGCGTGGAAGGTTTCTCTTTCCGCGTAACCGGTGAGAACTATGACGAAGTATTCAAGACTGACGCCAACGGTGAGATCTTCATCGAAGGGCTCAGAATCGGCAAGTACACCGTAACCGAGGTGGAAGACGAGGTCAGCTCCGGATACAAGCGTCCGGAACCTGTTGAGGTGGAACTGGTTGCAGATGAGACTCTGACTGTTAATGTTCATAACGATAAGATTACCATCGAAGAGCCTCCTAAGACCGGTGACAACTCCAATATGGGTCTTTGGTTCGGTCGAAAAGAACTGTTTCGTCTATTTTTCCATTGGTTGCGTGAACTGCGAATGTGTGGGTTGCCGTACGTAGGCCGCGATATCCGGTAGCGTGATTGTCAAACTGTACATAATAATAAGGTTGCACAACCTCTTTTTTACTCTTTCCCAGAATCTGACGGGATAAGTCGAAAGTTTGTACGGTTTCGGGTATTTCCTTTCGAAATCCCATCAAGGATAAGAGAGAAGGATACAAGTCGGCAAAAGCAATCATTAAACGGTCGTCTTTGCGCGGCTTTATCTTTGCCGGCCAAGAGATAATCATGGGGATACGCATGGATTCTTCGTAAAAGATATCCTTTCCGGCAGCATTGTGAGCTCCCATGCAGATACCATGATCGGACGTAAATACAACGATGGTATTCTCAAAAAGTCCATTGCTTTTGAGCGTTTCGATGATACGTCCTACGTTCTCGTCTACTCCTGTGATACAGGCGTAATAGTTGCGTATATTATTTCTGAAATAGTTTCCCATTTCGGTACCTTTGGCGGGTATGTCCGGTCGATTGGCACAGAGAGCTTCCACATCCATATCCTTATATAAGGCTTTGTATCTGTCAGGAACCAGTTCGTAACCGGTATGTGGAGGGTTCATTGAAACGACCAATGCGAAAGGCTGTTTACTCTCTTTTTGTGCCTGAATGTATTCGATGGCTCTGTCTGCTTCATAAGCAGGTCCCCATTGGTTGACATAATAGAAACTGTCACGTGGGGCAGTGGCGTTCCAGTACATTGGTTTCAGATGATAATCGTAGGTTCCGTATGCTATCCAGTGTTCGAATCCATGACGGCGTTCGGGAGGACACCATTCGTTCCATGCTACTTTACCATGATTGTTGTAGGTATCTACATAGGGTTTATAAGGAGAATCCAGATGCCATTTTCCTATATATCCTGTACGGTAGTCCATGTCTTTTAGTACATCACTCCAGCAGCGTGCCTCCTGCGGAAGTTCTACTCCGTAAGGTGCTGTTTGTGAGTTACAGTTTCCTACCACTTTGTTATGGAGAGGATACATGCCTGTCATCAGCATGGCCCGGGCAGGCGATGAAACAGGATAACTGCTGACTGCATTAGTGAATAAGACTCCCTCGGAAGCCAGATGATCCAGGCAAGGAGTCTTTACGGGTTCTTTGCCCAGACAACCTAGTGCGTCACCCCGATACTGGTCTGCCATGATGAAGACAAGATTCGGAGGTGTCTGGGCGGCAAGCGGAAGAATCGGAACGACGAATGTAGCTCCGATCAACCATTTATGATAATATTTAGTCTTTGGTATGTGCATTATCATAAAAATAGTTTTTTTGTGTCTGACAAGTTAAGATCAACTAAGGTCATCGTATGTATTATTTAAAGGTGTACATGAAATTGTTATACGGTTGCAAATGTATGCAAACAATGTGGTTCCGAGTATACCTGTTTCTTTCATTCAACATACATGTTTAATTCAGAAGTCCATTTCTTCATTCTATTTTTTGTATGTTTTGACTTAATTTCGTTTATTTGCTATAAATTGATTAATAGAATGAAGCACTTAAATCTAATTCTGACACTTCTGATTCTGATCTGTTATCCGCTGCATCCTGCTTATGCTTTTTTTGATAAAGATATTCAATTGCTGACGATGAGGGATGGATTGGCAGATAACACGATTCCTTGCATATATAAGGATGAAGACGGATTTATGTGGTTTGGTACGGATAACGGATTAAGCCGTTATGATGGAAAAACGATTCAGAACTTTAAGCCTGCTGAGGCTTATGTCTCAGTTTCCGGTATTGTGAGGTTGTCAGATGATCTTTTAGGTGTCGTATCTGATGGATTTCTTTATTACTTCAACCGAAAGCTGGAAACTTTTCTTCCGAAATGCGTTGATTCTGCTATTTCGACAGGTGTTACTCATGTCTTAGTTGCTGATGATTCTTCCTATTGGGGAATATCAGGAAGCAGGCTGATACTTTATCAATGGGAGATAGAACAAGGTGAGGAAGAGGGAGAATATGCTGTTCGGGTAAACATACAAAAGGAGTTTCAGTTATTAGAGGAAAAAACGGAGCTCTTTTCTTCTATCTGTTATCGTGAAGAAGATAAGAACGGGATATGGCTGACTACTAATCGGGGGAATCTGATTCTGTTTCATCCGGATACTCCGGAATCGTATTGACGGGAGA